>Ga0208147_1000864_pt1 | contig 10199 bp, 20 predicted proteins | sample DEB3_08_DNA_FD_184520 | JGI IMG/M metagenome (GOLD analysis project Ga0208147, IMG submission 184520) | Aqueous microbial communities from the Delaware River and Bay under freshwater to marine salinity gradient to study organic matter... | ecosystem: Environmental > Aquatic > Marine > Coastal ... | reverse complement strand
CTGGCTTTTCTGCGATTAGGCTTGCGACTTGTGATGCTGGCTTCAAAAAGCATAAATCGCAGTTACCTGCCAAAGTTCTGCCGTTGTATGTTGGCAAGTTCAAATTAAAAGACTGCTCTGACCAGAATTGATTTACATCATGGACCGTTACGCCAGCAGATACAAGCGGAGTCCTAGACCTATCCATCTTTGCGGCTCTACGCATCTCGTCTGCTCTGATTCCGACCCAATCAGATGTTTCGTTGTGGTCTTTCCATCCGATTGACTTTAGATATTTGTGAATTGTTCTGATCTTTAGTTCTGCTGTGCAAAATCTTGTAACTGGATTAGGGAGATAGTTTCTCTTTCTAATCAATTGCTCAAATGGAGTTCCATCTCTGTTTGCTGCCGCAAAATCAACTCGCTTGAATCTAGGCTCTTCATTTATGTATTCAAGCCAATGAATTTCAACGCCCCATTTTGTTTCGCAATCATGCACAAACTGCAATGTTTCTTCTTCTTCCTTGCCAGTATTGGCAAAGCAGACGATTGCATCTTCTGGCAACTTGCCACCATTCGACTGCAAGACACGCCAGAGCATATAAGCACTAGTCCTGCCGCCAGAGAAGCTGATGCAGGTCGGCTCAATGATTTTGAACGGGTCTGTCATTTGTAATCCCAACAAAGCATTGCGTGATAGTAGTCGGCTCTTACACTATCCGACATTGACAGCATTACTGCGCCAGCTTGTTCTGTGTAGTCGTGAAACATGAACTGTTGATACATCGCCATTTGGAAGTCACCTGTATCAATGTGAACTTGTCTTCTGTAAGCTGAATAAGCAATGTGATACTTGATAAAAAGCAACTCTCTTATTTTTGATTCCATGCTGCACGCTCCTGTTCGATATCTGCTGAAAATAGGTGATAGATGCGCGATCTGACTTGACCGTCAATTGCCCAACCTAATGAGTCAGGGTTGAGCATTTCACGCAGTATGTCGTTGCGCTGTTTCAATGAGTGCCGTGTGCGTTCTAGCTCTGTTGTGAGCCACACGATGTGCTGTCTAAGCACTTCTCTTTCTTCTTCCTTTGCGTCTAGCAATTGTTTCTCCTGTTGTTGTGATTCCTTCATGCACTTGAGCGCATATTCCCGCATCTGCTTGGCTGAATACTTCGCTTCAAATACGCTGCATTTTCTTGGTAGTCGTGCGAGTGTCAATCTTCTATATCCTCTAAGCTGTCGTTAATAAGTTGTTGTTTTAGTAGCTCAAGCACGCCGATAACTGTAGACATATAAAGCGTTTGGTCATACTTCTCAATGACTGCCATCAACTCATCAATCAAACCCTGCGCCAGCTTTCCTTGATTTAAGTTCATGCTTCGCCCCTTGCTGGAATTTCAACATCAGGCATAAACATCTTCCAGCATTTTTTGCAAATAATCCAATATCTCATTGCTGGTTTGCCACAATGCTCACATTTCATGCCTCACCTCTTGCTCGGATTGCTGCATCAATCATCTTTTGCACTTGTGTGATGACATGCTTCATGTTGCTTGCGCTGATTGCATCCAGCGTCATTCCATTTGCCTTCAACACTTCATGCGCCTTTTTGAAGTCAGGCTCAGGAAATACGCTGATTGGATAGGCTTCACACCAATTTTTGATTTGGTCAAACAAGTCATCGTAATGTTCACGCTCTTTAGCTGCTACCAGTTTGGCAAAGGCTTCGAGGTCTTCTAGATAAAAATGAAACGCGGGTGGTTCATGTCCAATTTCAGTAGCGCCAGCCTGTCTAGCCATCTCAATGATTTCATCTTGTGTCATGCTCCACCTCTTTCCACATAACAGCGTCGATGTTCTTCTTTGATCCGCTCACGCTCTTTAGCTGCTACCAGTTTGGCAAACTTAACTATGTCATTTACTTCATTGCTATCTTCATCAATCCATATTGACGCAAAAAAAGCCATGTCGTTTGCCACCTTAATGATGTCTTCTCGTGTCATAGTGTCTTCATCCCGTAGTAAGCAATCATCGAAGCATCAGCGCGACCTGAATCCTTCACGCGCTTAAAGAGATGCTGGTCATCTGGGTGCAGTTCCATCGCACGATGACGAATTGCGTCCTTGCCTTTGCCGCAGCCTGTGGCTTTCATCCATGCTTGCGGCGTGATGTAGGTGACGGGAACAGACAACGCTGCAAGACAGCCTTCAATGACACCTGCTGCACGCCCGAAGGCGAACATTGATGAGACTCCCTGATTGGGCATTGCGCCGACCTTTTCAACGAATGCGTGCGTAGGTGCAAGCTCTTTGATGATGGCTGCAACGCCTTGCGCTGAGACTTGCTTCTTGGTGCTGCCACCGCGATACACCTCAACGATAGGCATATCAACGACACGATCAAGCCTGTTGTCAACATACAACGCGAATGCGCCAAATGCACCGCAATCTACACCAATGATTCGTTTGACGGGCTGAATCATGGCTGACCGATCTTGTCGATGGACTCGATGCGCTGCGCGATAAGACGGTCTGCTGCGTCCTTGAGGCGATGAATTGATGAGACTAGGGGGGTTACCTTGCCAGCCTTCCAGCGTGATGCCACAGACGGGTCTAGACCCGCCTCACGGCAGACATCAGCCATAGTGAAGCCAGCTAAAGCAGCACGCTCTTGAATCTCTTTGATGTAGTTTGGATTTGTCATGGCTTAAATGTTAAGCCATAATTGATTTGCGTGGCAAGTCAAAAAAAGGGGTGAAGCCCTGTTGCCTCACCCCTATCAAGGCAACCGCTAGCAGGAGAAACCAGCGATTCAGCGGGAGAAACCGAACCCGCCACAACAATTTTATGAGTTTGTTGTGAAAATAATACACTTAGGGTGTTGACAGGCATGACAAGCGTTGTATGATTCACTCATCAACAAACCTAGCTAAAAGGAGCAAAGCAAATGAAGATCAACGAAACAACCCGTTGCTATCCACGCACCACGGCAGACGCATTCCGCGAGAACTATTACGACATTCAAGCGCGTGAGCGTTGGGAGTGGCTCGAAGGTAGCCAGAACGATTCCTATGCTCAAGCAGAGTTCTGGGTTTACATCACGATTGCCTTTGCTGCTGGTTTCTTGACCTGCTTGCTGTGGGGTGCGAAATGAGCGAAAAAATGCAAGACAAGATTGACGAGGTAGTCCACGAATTCGTCATGCGTGCTGCTGGCAAGGTAGGCATACTCAGATCAGAGGACATCGGACGCATTGCCAGAGAAGCTGCTCAAAAGGGCTGCATGATCGGCTGGTACGAAGGCGTTAAGGCAGAGCGCAAATACATGAAACTCAAAGAATCCACGGGGTCAAAATGACAATACGACAAGAAGCCATGCGCCTCATCGTAGGCTTGGAAGAGTACAAGGCAGAAGGTCCTGACCTCATTGCCAGCGTGATGCGTAAGATGCTCAAGGACTTGGACGCTTACGAGCAAGAGATCGAGTCTCTCAAAGAGCGCGTCAAGCAGCTTGAGTTGGAAGTATTGGATCTGACGCAATGAGAAAACGCTCTAAGTACAAACCCAAGGGCGTGCGTCTTGACGCAGTTACTTGGGTCATCAATGGGTTCAAGTCAATCAACGAGACGGGTGACGCTGCCCTGCACCTGAAGATCAAGAATCATTCTTCGCTTGATTCGTTGCGAACTGGCACAGCCACCAAGGATGACATCGACAACATCATCGCAGCCTTGAATGTGACTGAAGCCTTGTCGCGTATCAACATCGGAGAGGACTACGCGAAAGAGATCAGAGCAGGGCAGGATGCCTTGTTTGAGATAGCCAAGCGTGGCATCAACCGAGACAATAGATTCATTGCCAAAGGACCAGAGCTAATGGCTATCAACGAGGCGTATGAGGTGCATGACGCGCAGCTTGAGGTCTGCACCATCGCGCAGCTTGAGAAGGCTCTGGACATCGTTAACGCTGAGATCAAGGCACGCAAGGCGCGTGTCATCAAATAGGGGACTGACATGGACCACAATTTCTGGCTGATCGTTCTTATTCTTTTCATTGGCGCTGCCATTGCTGGTGTCGCTATTCTTATGTTTATCGTTGCTTTGAAAGCGTTGGGAGATTGATAAGAATGGCTTTTAAAACAATTCTCGCCAAAGGAGCGCCGTGGTACGAGACTGCCAAGCCTAAAGAGGAAGAGGTCAAGAAGAAGAGAACTAGACCGCCTCAGATTGACGAGAACTTTAGAAAATGGCTGATTAAAGAAGGATATGTAAATGACAGAATTCAACGACTTTGAGGTGCTGCTGATGATTGTGTTTGCAGCAGTAGTTTTAGACTTAGCTTTTTGGGGGTAAATAATGGACGGTATAACAGTTTACGCATTCGACTATCGTGAATTCATGCGGCAATGGGAAGCGATACACGGAAATATGTTCAAGACCATGAACATCAGCGCAAAGAACAGCCTAACGATGTCCAAGTCGGTAGACGAAGCCAGAAAGACGAATAAGCGTCACGGCACGATCTTAGGCATCAGCAAGAATGTCGTGTCGCTTGAACCCAAAGAGTTCATCGTTTACAGCAGAGCAGGTACATCCAACACTAAGGTGAAAAAGCATGGGTAAAGGTTCAACACAAAGACCATCTCAGATTGATGACGAGACGCTGGCATCCAACTGGGACAGAATCTTCGGAAAGAATGTCGCTGCCAGCGACACATCACAAGAATGTGTCGATGAAACGCAAGAAGAAGAACATGATGAAGAATACATCTGCCCGTCTTGCAGCGGGTCAGGTGAAGGGATGCACGATGGTGCTGTCTGCCACAAGTGCAAAGGTACTGGTGGCTACCTAAAGCAATACCTTTACGGTGATGACGAATGACAGGCTGGCGTAAAAAGCAAATACAGGAGAATCAACAAATGAGCAGCGTACAAGCAATAACTGAAGACATTAAATTAGAAGCAAGAATTGCATCGTTCTATGAATTAAATTCACAAGCAAAAAATGACCTGCTTGAAGCCGTATCGAAAGCAGTCTACGAGGTAGGCAAGAAGCATGATTTTTTAGTGTGGAGAGTTCAGATTGTTAAGGATAAAAACATATGACTGACAATGTAAACAACCCAAAGCACTACACAGCGCACCCGTCAGGCATCGAGGCGATAGAGGTGACTGAACACATGAACTTCTGTCTGGGTAACGCCATGAAGTACATCTGGCGTGCTGATCTTAAGCACGATGCCATTGAGGACTTGGAGAAGGCACGCTGGTATCTTGACCGTGAAATAGCAAGACGCAAAAAATGAGATCAGAACAGCAAAAGCGCGTCATCAAGGCGCTGACAGATAAGGGCTATACGGCAGTTCAGTTGTCTGAGTTGATTCATTGCACCGTCAGGTCTGCAAGGCTCATTGTCTCCAAGCTGCACAAGCAAGGGCTGATTCACATTCAGTCGTGGCATCGAGTGGAGTACAACGCCATTCCTGCTGCTGTGTATCGCTACGGGATTGGCGTTGATGCTGTCCGACCAAAGCCTATGACCATGAATGAAAGAATGAAGAAGTGGCGCTCAAAAGAGTCAGTCGAGCATAGAGAGTTCAGGCTGGCAAGGCAGCGCCAGCTTCGTAAGAAGATCAAGCGCGACCCGTTGGTGGCTGCGTTTTATGGGGCTAGTAAGCCATAACTTTCTAGCTGCTTTCTGTTTTCTTCATCTGCAAGCAAAGAAAATGGCAAAGCACCAGCCAACACATTTCCTGACTTCATGTTTTCAGGATTAAACGCAGCAAATTTTGATCTTATTTGATTTGGTTCAAACACAACACCAACATCAATAAGTTTTGATGGACCAGCAGCAGGGTCAAATGTATTCTTCAAAATTACAGCATCATTGCCTTGCTTCATGGCCTGATCTACAAGATCAGAATATGTTTGATCTCTGTATGTGTTTCCAGCAAAGTCATAGACAAGAGGATTCTTGTAGCGCAATGCAACTGGCATCACATTACTTCCCTCTTGTGTCTTTTCTGCCAATGCTCTCTCATTCTTAACAGATTGGAATTGCTCAATGCTTTTAATGGCTTTGCTTGCATCTTCACCAGCTAAATTTGCAATTTCCTTCTTTAAGCCATCAAGTTGTGGATTTGAATAGCTGTTATACCAACCATAAGGCATCAATTCTTTTACTTTTGCATCAAGTAATTCGGCATCTTTCTGTGGCAATTGTTTTGAATAGATTGCACTATTTATGTCAGATAACATTTGATCTCTTACATCACCATACTTTGCCGTTAAATCTTGCAAATAACGCTGATCTCCTATGGCGATGTTTTCTACCAAAGCCATTTGTTTCTCGTATTCGTCCCAATTGCCTTTTTTCTCAGCAGCGTTTGCGCTCCTCATCGCTTCTTTGTATTTACGAGAACCACCTATTTGTGCATATCCTGAAGCTGTTTCAGCGCCATGACCAGCCATTGAAACCGTATTAAGTTTTGCGATTTCTTCCTCTGGAATTCCTAGCTTTCTAAGCAATTCAACACTTTTTTCATCAGATGATTTTTTCATCATTGATGCTGGTGGATTTTGTGGGTCACGGGCAAAAAAGAATCCTTTTTTTGCACTCTCTGCACCAGTAGCTTCACCTAAAAGGTCTTTTCTAAATTGTGTAATGTCCCCCGTACTGCCGTGATACCAGCCGTGTTCGTAACCTTGTTGCAACGATCTTGTATATTGGTCTAATGATTGACCAGCTTTTTCTGCTGCTTCTCTAGCCATTTGTTGCTCAACTTCTGGCGTAACGCTTGTGTAACCTTTTGGAACGATACGCATTGGCTGTGGCGTAATAGGTGCAAGCAATCCACCCTCACCCATCATGGCGCGATTGATCTGAGAACCAGCCAAACGACCAGCACCACGCGCCAAGTCAATAGGACCTCGAGGATTTATTGCAGCGCCAAGCTGCTCCATGCCAGAAGTCTCCATGCGTGGTTGAGAGATGCGAGGAATGTTTGCAAGCAGTCCTTCGGTAGTTGGTAATACTGGTGTTTCATTGACATTCACACCACCACGACCAAATGAGAAGTTCACGCCTTTGCGTAGCAAACCTTCAATGTCACCAAGCAAACCAATAGGTGCAACAGCAAAGCCACGACCTAAAGACTCTGCATTGCTCAACGAGCCACGCAGAGCATCCATCAACAACGAATCAGAGTATTGATTTGCTGGCATTCTTATTTACCCTTCGCCTTATTCCTTGCAGATATTGCTTTTGCCTTTGCCTTTGCATCAGCCTTTGAGTTAGCGCCCCACGCTTTCAAGGACAGCAGCAACCTTGTAGGTTCACCGTCCTTGTACTCTGGACCAGCCATGTTGCCCATACGAGCTAAAAAGCTAGCTCTGCGTGGATTGTCACCCGACTTAACTGGTGGCTTCAAGTTGCCACCAGTTGCAGCGTTGTACGAAGCACGACCCTTCGCATTCAAGCCGCCCTTTGGGTTCTGTCCAGCCTTAGTTTGCCATGTTGGGGTTTTCATCTTATGGTCCTAACAGTCCGCCTAAACCGATACCGCCAGTAATAGGCAAGGCTTGACGCAATGCCTGAACCTGCTGCTGCTGCAATGCGTTAGGCATCATTCCTTGACCGCCAGATACGCGAGTAGCCATTGAGGTAACTGGTGCTGATGTGTAAGCGCGTGCAGCCAAGTTTGTTGGCATTGACAGCAAGACATTCAAAGGTGAATATTCCATCGAGCGTGTGGCTGTACCTGAGTCACCGACAATCGGTCTGAAGGCTTGTGCGAAGCGTGCTGCCTCGTACATCGGTGTCTGATTCTGACCAAACACGAATCCTTGTGGGTCTTTTCGTGTGAGTGCTGACGCTAGGTTCAAACCAGACACATTGCCTGAAGATGGGTTGACAACGCCAGAAGCTGTGCGAATCGTCATCAGGTTGCGGTAGTTGTTACGAGCCTGTGCGAAGGCTTCTTGCTCTGCCTTGCTCAAACCTGAAGCCAAGGCATCGTCCACCATTTCCTTGATCTGGAAAAGAGCGTTACCAAGCTCACGGTCACCGCTGGCTGTGGTCATTTCGTTCTTAGCTCTGCGACCAATCTTAGAGGACAAGGCTTGCAACTGTTCGCCACTAGCCTGACCTTTGGCTGCAAGGTCTTGCAACTGCTTGATAAAGATATTTGACTTCAATGGCTGAGTTGTCAGACCTTCAAATGCGTTGTCGATCAAGTCAATGCCGTTAAAGATCGTCATCTGATCTAGCTTGCGTTGGTCTGGTGTAGCAACGCGCTTGTACACATCGCTGATCTGACGCTGTGCTTGTGCGAGAACTGGATTGCTCAACTCGTCAGACTCAACGCCAATGGCTTTGGCAGTCGCACGATTCAAAACCTGCTGGTTCTCAGCCTTGATTGTGTTGAATGGTCCTGATGTGAACGGGCTAGATTCGAGTCTGGCTTCCATCTGCAAGAGAGAGCGTGAGCCAGTTTCCTGTGCAGGTGTTGTCTTAAAGCCCAATGCCTTACCACGCTCAAGGATTGCTCTTTGAGCAGCAGTCAAGGCTGCACCAGCTTCAGGCGTGACAGGCGCTAAGTTAACGCCACCACCTGTGACTTGAGCAGTAGGAGTTGCAGAGATAGTTGCCTGTGCTGAACCAGCACCGCCACCAGTTGTGCCACCAGTTGCAGCTTGAGTTGCTGCGCTAGGTGCACCACGACCAAACAGAATCTGTGTCAGCTTGTCGCCTAAGTAGCCACCACCTGCGCCTAAAGCGCCACCAAGACCAATCTGAGTGGCTTTTTGCTCAAGGAATGAATCTTCAGGCTTTTCAACTGGCTGCAATGCACCGCCAACAGCACCAGACACAGCGCCAGCACGAACTGGTGCAGTCAACAAACCCGCTGCCTGAACTGCGCGAGTTGCTGGAATAGCAGTACCTAAAGCACTACCAATGGCACGACCAACATCAACCTCACCAGCCTTCATCTGACCTTGCCGCCATTGCTGCTGGTAAGCCTGTTCAGCCTGACGGTTAATGTCTTCAACGCGCTTGCGTTCTTCTTGCATGAACTTTTCCATGCTTGAACCAGCAGGTGCAATGGCTTCCAAGCCTCGCGTCAGCATCTGAGCGCCAGCGTCAGGAATGTCACGCAAACCACGAATAACGCCACCAACAGGTGACGCTAAGACTTTCTCTGTGACTGTCTGAGGTTGCTTTGGTGCTGTTCCAGATGTGATGAGTTTGATCGCGGCAGCAATGTCCTCTGGCTTCATCATGTCAGAGAACTCTACGACTCCAACATCAGGAATTGTGACTTTTTGAACCATGATGATTCCTTATTTCTTTTCAACCAGTTGACCATTAACCCAAACAAATTCTTTTGGTTTGGCTGCTGGCATTGATGCTTTAGGCATTGTCTGACGGTAAGCAGATGACAAGTTTTCTTCTGCGCGTCCGAGCATATCTTCAAGCACCTTGACTTGAGCATTCATAGCGTTCTTGCTTGTCAGCAAGCCTGACCACGATGCAGGGTTTGTCAATTGACGCTCAATAATTGCCATGTCAGGACCAGTCAAAGCACCCAATTCATAAAGGTTCTTCACGCCCATGAGCAATGAGTTGTACTTACCAGCAATAGTTGCTGTGTCCTCACCAACTGGCAGCGGAATGCCTGTCTCAGAGAAAGGCAATGGAATGTTCTTAGGCACAACCCATTTACCAGACTCAAGTTCTGTCTTGTAATCAGCCAAAGCACCGCGAAGGTCATTCAACTGCTTCGCGCCCTTCATAAAGGCTTCTTGAGGCTTAGTGCCTGTGCCAGTAATGATTGGTTGCAATCCACCACCAACAGGTGCAGCACCAGTTGGTGCAGCAGGTGGCACAACCTGACCAGTTGGCATTGCAGCTCCACCAGCAGGTGCAGCAGTAGGTGTGCGTGGTGCGCCAGCAGCCGAAGGCATACCGCCACCACCGCCACCACCGATTGCGTAGTAACCAGTTTCTGCACCGCCAACGACTTGAGGTGCTAGCGTCTTGCCGTAAGACTCGCCACCTGTCAGTTTTGACTTGTCAATCGCAACTGTGCGACCACCAAGGTCTTGCAACACCACATCACGCTTAGGACCAAATCCCTCAACAGTACGAATTGAACCATCCTTCATTTGCTGCACAAGCAATGGCTTTCCATCCATGCCAGTAACCTCAAATGGTGAACC
>Ga0208147_1000858_pt1 | contig 10241 bp, 5 predicted proteins | sample DEB3_08_DNA_FD_184520 | JGI IMG/M metagenome (GOLD analysis project Ga0208147, IMG submission 184520) | Aqueous microbial communities from the Delaware River and Bay under freshwater to marine salinity gradient to study organic matter... | ecosystem: Environmental > Aquatic > Marine > Coastal ... | reverse complement strand
ATACTCGTGCTGCCGCTGGTCGCCCCGGCGACTTCGACACGGTAAACGCTGCGGGCTACTCGCTGGGCAACGAAGTCATCATCTTCTCCGACCGTATCGGCAGCGACCAGCATCTGGCCTTCGTGCTGGCTCACGAAACGCTGGGCCACTTTGGTCTGCGCGCCCTTATGGGCGGTGGCGAGTTCGACCGAGTGATGACCAAACTCTACGACACGGACCCTCGCCTCAAGGCAGCAGTTGATGCCGCTATGGCAGTTCGTGGTCTGGGCAAGGCGGAAGCCGTCGAGGAATATCTTTCAGACTATGCCGCCCAACTTCACACCTCGCTGGTGCGCCGCGTATGGAAGAGTATCAAGGGCGTGCTCAACCGGGTCGGTATCCAGTTTGGCGACGAGGCCACCCGCTACCTGCTTAGTCAGGCCAAGCGTTATGTGAAGACAGGCGAAGTCACCGGCGCGTTCAACACGTCCTCTGTTCTGCACCGCATGTGGGGTGTCGAGAATGGGCAGGTGGGTCGCTTCTCCACCGTGGATGCAGCGAACGAGAACGAGCGTCTGGCAGACTTCATCCGCCATACCAATGCCGTACCGCGCGACCTCAAGTCGGCAGGCAAGGTGCTTGGTGACGCAGCAACATCTTGGGACAAGTTTAAGGAGAAGGTGTTCAGCCTCTCCAACTATCAGGCGCTGCGGAACCCCGGCCTCTATGCGTTCGAGAAGTTGCTGGACGAGACCCGTCAGCGTGAACAGTACGTGTACAACAAGTACAATGCTAAACTGGAGAACCTGCTCTACAAGTCCGAGGCACATCGCAACCGCATCAGTCGTATGCTTCTAGGTGCCCGCACCGTGGCGGTATACCGCTTGCTGGAAAAGCCGCTGTCGCTGGCCGAGCGCAACAAAGCACTGTTCTCTCTGGATAGTGATGGCAACCTGATTGCTGATGTCCGCGCTGTCGATGAGTTCATCAAGCGCGGTATGTTGACGTTCGAGGAGATGCGCGATGGTGTCGAGTACACCCGCGAGATCATGTCTCCCGATGGCACCATGGAGCGCCGCACCGAGAAGTTCCCCGGCTTTGCCGACCTGACGCAGGAGCAGTACGACGATTACGTGCTGTCGCGCCAGACCGTTGGCGAAGTTGAGATGGAGCTTCTGGAAGCCAAGTACGCCAACATGCTCCACACTGAGGGCGTGTCCAAGAAGGCGATACGCAAGTTGGTAAAGAACGGCAAGCTGGATGGCGATGCCGAGAAGCTCGTAGACAAGACGCTCAACACGTATAAACAAATCTACGTATCAGGCTACACGGTCGATGCCCGTGGTAATATTGCTCCGGGCCGTGAAGAGATCGACCGCGCCGACGAGTTCCTTGCTGCTGTGAACCGTGCGCTGATCAGCGCCGATGCCAAGAATGATCCGGATGTCCGCGCCTTCTTCGATAACCAGAAGGATGCTGACGACTTCATGGTCAGCCTTGAGGACTTCCGCGACAAGCGGAAGGTGCCTGATGGCGAACTGACCTTCCTGTTCCAGAATGAGATCAAGCGCATCATCCTTGATGACGTGAGCCTTGGTGTCGAAGAAGAGCGTGCCAAGCGCACGATGGCTGGCGGCTATGTCCCGGTCATCCGCGACAAGGCGTTCGAAATGCGCCTGCAGGCTTACGACGAAAACGGCAATCCGGTGCGCCTGCATGAGAACCACCGGGCACTGCTGAACTACAGCCAGTTCGACAATGCCAGCATGGCAAGCAACGCTGCCGACATCCTCAATGCCGAGCTTAACGGCCAGACCATGGACGTTCTGGTCCAGCAGGATGATGGTAGTTACGCCCAGCAAACCGTGACAGTGCGCGCCGAGTTCGGTGAGGCGCTTTCGCAGGTGTCGGCTGACCCGGCGCTGAACCTTGATGAGTTCATGCATGGCCTGCGGTTGTTCAAGATCAATCTGACGCCTGACAAGATGTCTCTCGTCATTCGTACCCTCACCGAGGCGGGCGATCAGCTTCGTAAGCGCATGGAGTTCAGCAATACTCCGGGCTACGACAAGGACAGTGGCGTGTTCGCCATGGCGCGACATATCCAGATGCGCGCTGCCACGATTGCCAAGACCATTACTCGTCCGCGTATGCGCGAGCTTATGGACCGCAACAATAGCGAGAGCTTGAACCTCTGGGCCGGTGACCTTGCTGGGGTGTTCTCCACCTATAACCGCTGGAGTGCTGCGACTAACCCTGAGGAAAAGCAGCATTACCGCCACCAGCTTGACCACAAGCTGTTCATGTTCGCGGAAACATATCCCGGTGCAAAAGGCTGGGACGGTTCCAAGGCTGCCTATGACAAGCTCAAGGCCGATGGCAAGCTGCAGGAGTACAACTACAACCGGTTCTACAACTCAGCCCAGAGCACGCTGGACTTCCTCGACAACAACCGCTTCGTGACTGAGAGCAACTTCGGTGCAGGCCGTGTCGCGTCCAGCCTGCGGGCGGCGACCAGTATCTTCCAGCTTGGTGGGTCCATCGCGCAGGGCGTGATGAACATGGTGTCGCCCTACACCAACTGGCTGCCCTACATGGCAAGCTACAACTCCCGCAACGGTTTCGGTGGCGGCTTTGGCGTTGGTCAGGTGATGGCTGCCTATCAGGTGGCGCTGAACCAAGTGGGTCTGCCCGGTATCGCGGGCACCAAGTACAACACCGCCGAGTATTACGAGGGTCTGCTAAACGACCCGGCGGCGCTTGCCAAGTCTAACCTCACCCGAGAGGAAGCGGCCTTCCTCGCACTGGAAATCCGCGAAGGCAAACTTATTCCTGCCCAGTCGAACGCCCTGCTGGGTACTGCTCGTACTGGGATTACCAACCGCTGGATGCTGCGCGGTGTCGATGCGTTCATGCTGCCGTTCAACCGGACGGAGCAGGCGTCCCGCCGTGCTGCCGGTCTCGCCGCCTTCCGTCTGGCGATGAAGCGTAACGGCGGTGATGTTACCGCTGCCCGTGACTTCGCCATTCAGTCGCTTGATCTGACCCTTGGTGAATACTCCGTGCTGAACCGCCCGCCTGTCTGGCGTGATGGCATCCAGTCGTTCCTCTATATGTACAAGGTATATCCGACCACAACCATCCAGCTTCTGCGCCGCCTCGACAAGAAGGGCCAGATCATCATGCTGGGCACCTTGTGGCTGTTTGCTGGTGTGACCGGCTTCCCCTTCGCAGAAGATATTGAGGACTTGGTTGACACCATTGCGCAGGCACTTGGATTGCAAATGGGCAGCGTCCGGGCCGAGTTTATAAAGATACTGGAAGACGTTGCACCGGGCGTCTCGCCCTACGTGCTGAAGGGTGCAGTGAACACTGCCCTTGGTATCCCGGCTGACGTGGCTTCGCGGTTCAGCCAAGGTGACTTTATCCCCGGCTCTGGTCTGCTGCTGGCTGGTTCCACCATTGGTGAAGAAGTGAAGGATATTCTTGGACCCATGCCAGCCATGGCACTTGGTGCAGCGACCTTCACTCGTGATATGGCGGCGGCTCCGTTCTCCGAGGGCCAGACGTTTGTGGATGCGCTGCGGGCATCGCCCATTACACTGGGCCGCATGTTTGGTGACACCTACGCTTACATCTCGAACGGTGCCATCGTTGACCGCCGTGGCTACGTGGTATCACCTGACATGACCATCGGCACGATTGCCGCGCGCCTCATGGGCTTCTACCCCAAGGCGGCAGCCGAGCAGTATGACGCCATTCGTATCGCCAAGCGAGTGAGCAACTACCAGAAAGAAGTTGTGGCGGGCTATCGCACTGCTTGGGTACAGGCTATGCTTACCGGCGACCGGGCCTATGCGCGCCAAATCGAACAGTCAGTGGTCGAGTGGAACCGTGCTGCCAAGGGTACTCAGCTTGAGATATCCAACTTCTTGAAGAACTCTCAGCGGGCTCTGAAGGAAGCACGGCGCAGCGCAGTGGAACGTACGCTCAAGTCCACGAGTAAAGCAGGACGCGAGGAAGCATCCCGCCTCACAGATTATATGATCGAATAGTCAGACGACGACCTGAAGTTGGCCGAATGCCATGTTGTCCACGTTGTCGTCGGCATCGTTAAGGATGCCCTGCAAGCGGTCATGACCGAGCGACACACCGAACACATAGGTCTGGCCGATCTTCACAGGGGTATCTTTACCCATGCTGTACTTGCCTGACTTCGGTGTGGCGTCCACGCCTTCCTTCTCAAAGTCCTTGGTGACCTGATTGAAATCACCACGGTTGGCCGTGATCCACTGCTTGAAGTGCATCTTGTCTACCATGATGGTACCGTGGGTAAAGTTACCGCCAGATGTGTTGCGATACACATCGACCCTGATACGGATGCCGCTGCGCGGTATCCGAGTGTAGTCGTAAGTCGGCTTCTGCCCCGTGGTGTGCATGACTGTCAGCAAGGCTGCGGCGTTGTCGTTCATGTAGGCAGACAGCACATCGAAACAATCCATCTTCACAGTCGTCATGGACGAGCGAATAGCGCCAAGCTGGTTCAGTACGTAAAGCGTACCCTTGGTGTAGTCGTACTGGATCAGCCCCAGTTCATACGCCAACTTGTTGGCGAAGTCGGAAAGGATAATAGCGTTTTCCCAGAAACGCTCCTGTCCGGAGAAGTCGGCGTTATACTTTTTCTTGAACTCCACGATATGCTCCGCGATCATGGCTCGCAAACCGGCCTCACCTATTGCTACAAGATGTTGCAGGAAGACTTCACCCACTGCCCCGTGGTGTTCCATGGCGAAGTTGTAGATCATGCGTCCCGCATCAGTCGAACGGGTAAACAGCGGATGGGGGTGCATGTTGATCTCAAGGATACGCGCCATCTGCGCGTCAGTATCCATGCCGGATGTAAACAGTTTCGATGCCAATGAGCGGTTGGCGCTGGTGGTGCAGGGCGTAGCCCACGTCCGGGCTTCCTTCTCCTCAGATGTTTTGGTGAGGCGGGCCTTGTCACGGCCTTGTGAAACCCAGTAACAGAAGTCACCGACTTCCTTGTCTGGCATCATGGTGGCTTCGTCAATCGTCACTGGCAAGTTATTGTAGAGGCCGAAACGGGAGAACACTGCGTTCTGTGTAAACTTAGCAGAGAAGTGCAACTTGGCTGGGTCACCGTAGATCGACTGCTGCAGTACCTGTGCCAGTGTCTTGCCAGCGCCTGTTGGGCCACAGAGATTGATGACCAGACCCTTGAGCCCTGTGAACTGGTAGAGTGGTGCGGAGAAGCCGACCCCAAGCACAAACATATGGACAGGCATGTTGGCTTTCTGCAGCAGGGATGTGAACTGCGCCCACTCATCCACGGTGCCCTTCGTACTATACAGATTTTCAGTCACGCGCTGTGACTGAGAGGCCATCGTAATATGCTCAGTCTGCACCACGCCATTGCTATCCGTCTTGAGTACCTTGTCGCCCAATACGAATGAGGTGTTGTTCTCCTTCCACCCCATGGTGGAGTAGAGGTTCGTGACAGAACGTATCTGCCGGAGACTATCCATGTACGAACGCAGCATCTGCTGGAATGCCCCTGTCTGGTTCTTGTTTGTGAGGATGATACCTCTATCACCTACTGCTGTCGGGAACTCGCGACTGCCATCTGCAAGAAAGGCTTGGCGAAACGCCAGTTCTGTCCACCCCACATGCGGGCGCTTCCAGTGGAAGCGAACTGTCTCGTAGCCAAGTGTCTCGTCGTAGCCATAGCCAACGGGGTATATGTCGAACTTGCACACGTCGATGTCGGTGCCGTCCACTGTGTACTTTATGCCGTCTGCCGTACGCTTGTAGGGCTTGGGTATCGGAACCGTGAATGCTTCCTGATCCGGTGCGTCTTCAGCTACCTGCACTTCCTCGTACTGGAGCCCGAGCCTAGCAGGGCTACCGATCTTGCCGTGGAACCTGCACTTCTTGCAGCCGTCCGGTCTCTCGCTCTCAAACTTATTACACGTTGTCGGACCTGTAGTGGACTGCCGCCAGTGATTGAGTTTCTTAAGTGTCGCCGCCTCATCGTAGCCGGGATGTCCCTTGCTCCATTCGACTGCCACTTCTTCCGGCTTGTCGCAGAACGCCGCGATCCCTACGAGCGCATACCAGAAGGGTTCCGATACATCAGCTTGGTTATTCACACCCCATGCGATCTGCTGGCACTTCGCAACCAGTGTCGTCGCATTCGCTGGGGGATACTCTTGCTTTACTGCGAGGTTGTCGAGCAGTGTGGTTGTTCGCTTGGGTGCTGCAACTACGGCAGGAATATATCTCTGTAGGACTGCCGACAAATCTGCAGGAGCAACTTGATCTGCGCTGAGCAGTACCTTTACTTCGTTGCCACCTTTGTGGTTAATCGTACCGGGTGCCCTGAGAACGCGGGCACTATCTGTCACCACGGTTGGATCGACCTTGAACCCGTGTGTACGCGCTGCTTCCTTGAGCCCTGCTGCCAGTGGTTTCCATGCGACCGGAGCAAGTTCTTCAGTCAGTACCCAGTAAACGTGAAGTCCGTTGCCACTGTGTACGATCATCGGCTTGGGTAACTGCGTATCGGATAGGAACACCGAGAGCGCCTTGAGCCCTTGCTTCCAGTCGAGGTATGGTTTGTCCGAGCCGCAATCTACGTCGAGATAGATTGCTTTGGTAAGTACCACGCTGTCCTGTGTGCGTGTGTTCCCGCCAAACGATGACACGGCATAATATGTATTGTGTCCCTGCCCGCTCATCTGGCTTAGGTAACCAGCAAGTCCGTCGATGTCATTGAAGAAACGCTGGCGCGGATACTCACCCATCAGAGTAAAGCAGCAGTACATACCGCTGGAAGGAAGGATATGCCGTAAGAAATCCGGCGTGTTCATCGGTCGTCTCCCGTTGGTTTTTTAGGAACGAAAGGGGGAGCCCGAACTCCCCCAATCGCGTGATGCTACTGCTCCTGACCGAGCAATTCAATAAGACGCTGCACTCGCTCTTGCTGTTCCATCTCCAATACATCTGTAGTGGGCCATCCCTGCTCAGTGAGCAGGGACAACATCTGTTTTAACTTCAGCTTTACACGAGCCATGTTGGTCATGCGAGGCTGCTTGCCCCGCACCCATGAGTAGTATGTTACTCGCGATACGCCGAGCACCTTCGCCATGTCAGATACTGACAGCAGCATATGTCTGCGTAGTACCTCAACCTTGGCGAAGTCCACGACCTTCGGTGCATTACTCGTCGTCAGCATTGGTTTCACCGATCAGTGCAGCGATCTCATCAGCGATGTTGCTGGCGGGAGCAGCGACCTTGGGCGCGGCCTTCGGCTTGGGGGCCGGGGCAGGAGCCGCTTCAGCGGCGGGAGCAGCCGCAGCAAAGCCGCGCTTCTTGGCAGCCGGGGCGGGAGCCGGGGCTTCTTCCTCGACCTCTTCCTGCACCGGGGCGGGAGCCGCCTTCACCAGCATGGGCTTGGGCGCAGCGACCTGAGCGGGAGCGGGTGCAGCAACTTCTTCTCCGGTGATGGCCTTGACTTCGGACGAACCGAACAGGCTATCGACAGCATCCATGGTGGGCTCATCGAGGAAGCCACCGAAACCGAACAGCAACTTGGGGAAGGACGCATCGGTATCAAACGAGATACGGGTCTTGACGATCTCCGGTGCGATGCCACGCATGGACAGTTCTTTCTGGTACTGGTTTAGCCCCTTCAGCGCAGCGGGCGTTACCTGCAACAGGTAGATTGGGCCGGACGGATCATCGGCAGCAACCACGGCAAGACGCTTCTGGTCGGCGCAAGCCTTGATCTTCTGACCCATCGGCGTGACCTTGGAACCCCATGCATTGTGCGGACAAGTAGCGCAGAGATCGTTCTGCGGATCGGTGCTGTCAGCACTGGGGCGTACACCATCCAGCGAGAAGCAATCCGGCGCAGCCGGTTCCGCATCCGGGGTCCACGTCTTGGCATACCACGTCTTGGACAGACGGGGATTGGCACCGACGATCACCACGTCGAGGTGGGTATTCGGCAGCACGGTCTCAGCGTCACCGTCCTTGATACGGAAGCGGGCACCCTTCAGCGAGATACGCGGAATGGCTTCGCCACCACCGATACCACCGGACATGGACTGAGCCAGTGCAGACGGCTGGCCGACACGCTTGGCGAGGTGAGCCGGAACCTGAATATTGGTCGGAATAAGATTGCTCATGTTGTTCTCCTGTAATGAGCGTTAGAACTTGTTGGATTTTTGAACGTAGTCGGAGCCAGTCATAACCATCTGTGCTCCAGTAAGTTTTACTTTGCTGCGATACACGATGAACTTTTCAATCATGTCTTTCTCGTCAGTGCAGTAGATGATGGGGTTCTGTAGCATGAGCCCACCACCCATACGCAGCAGGTAGCCGTTGTCAATGCGGTAAGCAACGAATGCCATCTCTGAACCAGAGAGTACATCGCGCGCTTCGATTGTTTGTATGGTTGCTTGATAGTCAATGCCCAACCACTTGCGTATTATATTTTTCACTTAATCCTCCTTCGCTGTTGGCTTACGCACGTTCACTTCGATGCGCGTTCCGTAGTTCACACCGGGCGGCACCGACTTCAACTGGTCGATATATCCACGCACGGCAGTCTTGCTGACGCGCTTCTCGAACATATCGTAGGCATCGTTGTTCTTCACGAATGTGAGCATGGCATCCCAGTCAGCCACAGTGGCAAAGTCCACCGTGGTAAGGAAGGCCGTGCCGTGCTTTGTCTTGAACGAGGTGACACCACTGGCATCAGCCTGTTCTTTCAACCAGCCTTCCAGCTTGTCCAGCTTGGCAGTGATCTCGTTAGTCTTGGCTTCCGCTTCGGCTTTGATCTGTCCTTTCTTCTCACGTAGTTTGACATACGCTGCGATAGCGTCATCTATGCTGACCATTACTGTTCTCCTGTTGGTAAACTTATTTATTCATCTCTTGCTGGATGAGATCGAGCAGCAGACCTTGCATCTTCTGCTTGCCAGCAAGTCTGTCGAACACCTTCTTCTCTAGCAGGGTGCTTTGGATATGCACGACATTCGATACGTGGCGCTTGCCGATACGCTCCACACGTCCATTGGCTTGGGTATATTGCTCGTTGCTTGCAACAGGTCCATACCAAATGACAGTGCTTGCGGCTGTAAGAGTAAGGCCGTGCGCCATAGTAGCAGGGTGAGCGATGAGTACGCGAGGATCACTGGCGTGTTGGAAGTTATAGAATATCTGGTCGCGGGCTGAAGACGATACCTCCCCATTAACCGTAGCCACTGTCCATTGTTTCGACAGTTCTCGCTCAAGCATCTTAAGCGTTCCTGTGAGTGGCACGAACACGATGACTTTTCCGCCAGCTTCCTCAATAACCTCTTTAACCGCAGCAACTCTAGGTCCACAGTCAAGTTCGATGTGATTACCGTCTTCGCCATAGGCTACTCCGCAAGCGATCTGGATTAGCTTCATCATCTTCACTGCTTCGTTGACCGCAGTGATCGTACCGTCAGCGCCACCGGTCTCGGTCAGAAGGTGTTTCATCATCTGCTTGTAGTGGTGCTCTTGGTCCTTGGTCAGTGGTACTTCACGGGTCTGAAGCACAGTGTCGGGTAGATCGAAACACTCATCACGGGTGAACCGAACAGACGGTTGCAGGATATGTTTCACGATTTCCGGTGCATCAGGCCGGGTAATATATTTGTACATGCTGATCTTCATCATGACTTGATCCCTGAAACTCGTGTAGGTCTTGGTGCAGAACGGACTGTCAATCAGCTTGGCCAAAGCCCACGCATCCGTGGGTTCATTCGGTGTCGGTGTGCCTGTCATCAACCACAGGCGCATCTTGGGTTCCTTCTCCAGCCACTTGCGGAAAGTCTTGAACCGTTTCGTGGTGGGGTTCCGCAACACAGCAGCCTCATCCACAATGACAAGATCAAACATGCCGTGGGCATCCGGTGCGATGATAGGAAAGCCATCGTGGTTCACGACGTAAAAGTCTGCGTTCTGGCGTAGCAACTTGTTCCTGCGCTCGGCGCTGCCGTGGAGAACTACGGCCCTGCGATTGGGCAGGCCCATGTACACAGCGTCACCCCAGACGCGCTCCAGTGTGGAGAGCGGAGAGATGATGAGCACCTTGCCCACCGCACCCATCTCGATCAGGTAGTCTGCAGCCCAGAGGGCACTCTGGGTTTTACCCGTGCCGATCTCGTTGAGCACCAGCCCCTTACGGTTGACCGTCAGAAAAGCAG
>Ga0208147_1000857_pt1 | contig 10246 bp, 13 predicted proteins | sample DEB3_08_DNA_FD_184520 | JGI IMG/M metagenome (GOLD analysis project Ga0208147, IMG submission 184520) | Aqueous microbial communities from the Delaware River and Bay under freshwater to marine salinity gradient to study organic matter... | ecosystem: Environmental > Aquatic > Marine > Coastal ... | reverse complement strand
CTGCCCCGCTCCACCGGATTCGCAGCAAATCCAGGTCTTTGAAGGGTTGCAGTCAAATGAGATTACCGCCGAGCTGTTGGATGCGAACACGGCATAGGTCGTGTAGCCGACCGCCGGCTGCGCATCGAGTTCGCCGGCGAACCTGATTGAGACGCCGGAGGCGTTCACGAAGGTCACGCTGGCTTGGCCTTTGATATTCGGATCGATCTGGACATATTGCCCGGTGGTGATGTTTCCGACGGAAACAGTGAGAGTCTTTGCAGGCATGGTTACCTCGTCGCCTCCGGCGTGATGTAGTAGGAGCCCTCGAACGCGCGGACCTTTATGCCCGTCGAGGTCTGGGTGTACTCGATGTCGTAGACGCCATTAGACGGCGCCTCAAGCGCGGCGGTCGTGGCGGGCACGACGCTCGCGGTGCAATGCGTGTGGCTGCCGCTCTTCGTGATGACAAGCGTGCCGCCCGCGCTGGTCAGCGTCAGGACCGCTGAAGTCGCGGCGTGGCTGGTCCTGAACTTCGCCTCGAAGGTATAGCCCGTCGTGAGATCCTTGTTAAGCACCTGCCAGACCTCGCCGAAGGTCGCGCCCTGCTCTATCACCACATCAAGCTGTTCCGCGCTCATATGCAGACTCCATCAAGTGCTTGCGTGTTGATGATCAGGTAGATCGGGCTGCTGTCGGACCGCCAGTATGGCACGCACATCACATAGGTGCCCACGGGAATCTGCACCGCGCTGAATCCCGCGGGCACATTTGCCTTGGCGACGCCGTAACTATAATAACCAGTGGCAGTCGCGGTCCCGTTCGAAAGTTCCGAAACGCTTATGGCGTAATAGGAGCCCGTGTTCACAGATGTGGTCGGCACATAGGAACTGGTCGTTCCGATGGTCGCCTCGACCACGGTGTATAGCCACCGCTTGTCCTGCCCGGCGATGGCCGACGCGTCGGTGATCTTCATCAGCGTCGGGTAGTACGGCGATGGCGTCGGGTAGTCGCGCCCGGCTCGGTTCAGGTCGAGTACCGACGCACGCAGCTGGCGGTCCACTGGCCTCATGTCCACCATCCTTCGATGGTGCGGGTACGCCAGCGCGCGTCAGCAGCCGAAAGGGGAAGCGTTCCGAATATGGCGTTGAAGTCGGTCGCCGTTCGCGCAGGTCGCTTCCACTTGACGACCGATGGGACGCCACTTGCCAGCTTGGGGTATCCCTTCTCGTCCGAGTCGCAGACCTGTTCGAGATGAAAGAACGGATCGAAGAGGAATTCGAATATCGCCTCGTAGAACTCAAAGCCTGCGGTTCCCTTCTGGACCGTGACGCCCTCGCACACGAGCGTGCCAGCCGCGCATCCGGCGAATGTCGCGCTGTTGATCTTGTTCATGTAGGTAGACAGGCCGGTGGCGGCGTAGAGCATGTCATTGACCGATGCGTCGAGCGTGAGACGAACGCGAATCTGCACCTGTGCGACCTGGATTGACACCGGCTGCGTGCCATTGCTCACCGCCGTACCGCCGACATCGGCGGTCGCATTGGTATCGGATGGATTGACCGCCCATCCGGTGCGGTAGATGTTGGTCGCGCGCGTGCGGGCGGTGTACTCGGTCGATGACGGGAGCACATAGGAAAGCGAAGCCGAGCCGATGTCATCGGTGTAGAGCGTGGACCAGACCACCGTAAAGGCGATGGCCTTTCCGCCGGCGACCGTGCGATAGCTGATGTCGCGGCATCGGCAGTACTGTTCCCATGTCATTCCCGTGGGCGGCGTCGTGCTGTACTGGGCATTCAGCGTCGGAATGTGCGCCTCGGCCTGGATTGCAGCTATCTCTGTGTCGATGGTGATGAACGCATTGTCAACGCGGCGTACCGTGATCGTCTGCGTGATGGTGCGCGGCTGTCCAAGCTCTCCGAGCCTGACATCGACGGCGTTCATGGTCTTGGCGTAGACGGGTGAGGGCATGGTTAGATCGTGTTCTTGTTGATCTGTTCGAGGATGACGCTGTTGCGGACGAGGAACTCGGCGATGGCCGACAACGGCGCCTCAATGCCAGACCAAGGCTCGGCTTGGTCGATTCTCCGCTGCTCCGCCATCTGGCGCTGGATGTCTCGCGCGCGAACCTCTCCAGCCGTGGAAAGCTGGGCCTCTAGGCTTGCTTGCTGAAATCCCTTTCCGCCGAGCAAGGCGCCCGTGTAGGCCGCAAGCTGGGTGCTGAACTCATCAAGCGAATTCGCCATGTACTCGACGGAGCCGACCTCCGCGCCGCCTGCGGCGAAGGCGCCGGTGAAGGCCTGCGCCATCGACGGCGCGCCCGCGCGCTTGGTCATCGTCTCGACCTCCGCAAGCCTTCTGAGGATCGCGGAATTGGCGGCGAATGTCTGGGCACCCGTCTCATTGAACTGCTTCAGCGCCTCGCCAGCGCCCTTGGATTCGCGCTCGAAGATGCTCATCATCTTGGATGCGGCGAGGAATGGAGCGAGGCCCATTCCGATTCCGATTGCAGCGGCGCCGAATCCACCGCCGAGCGATCCGAGTCCACCGAGCACGCCGCCGACAGGACCAGCGCCGAGCGCGCCAAGGCCAGGCATGATCGCCGTGCGGATCTTCCCTATCCGCGCCGCGCTGTCGGCAACGGTCTTCTCGACCTTCTTCATCGCCGCGGGCACCTGCTCGGTGTTGACCACGACGGGAATGTTCAGCGTCGGTAGTGCGCTCATGCCGTGCCTTTCCGCGCCTCAACGATGGCGCGCCCGACAGCCTTGTTCATAAGGCCGCGGATAATCTGCTTCCCCACCATAGCCGCCTTGAACAGATAGTGCCGCGCGTACTGGCTTTGGAACGCGCCCTTGTATCCGCGGACTCCGCGCCGCCAGCCGCGGCCGCCGCCGCCCGTTCCGCTCGTCTTGCTCACCTTTGAGGCGCGTTCCTTGATCGTGCGAATGTGCGGCTTGCCGTTCCTGTAGACCGTGATCTGCTTCTTGAACGCAGATCCGCTTTCGATCCGCAAATTCTTCCTGATGACCTCAAGGCGCGCCTCGTTGCCGCGCTTGCCCTTCGGGAACGCGTGCCAGCCGACCTCCATGAAGTGCGACTTCCAGCCGACGAACGGCGACAAGCGCCCTAGGCGGGCTTCCTTCGGCGTCTTCGTGGTTTCGGCGCGCACGCCGACCGCAGCCCACACCGCGCGGCGATAGGTCTTGACCTTGTAGAAGAGCTGCTTCTTGGTGCGTTCGGCATTCCTCCACGCGAATGCGCGCGCCGATTTCCTGACCTGTTGCGCCCAGGGGCGAAGCGCATCCTTGGCGATGCCGGCGCGCATCTTCTTCGGGAATCGCTCGAGCACCGCATTCAGGCGCCTGATGCTGTCGGCGTCAATTCCCGCGGACATGTAGCCCGCGCCTCGCGCGGTCGTTCTTCCCGGCAAGCTGGTCAAGCTTGCGGCGGATGCCTGTCCAGTCGGGAATCTCAAGCGCGCCATTGATCAACACCACGGAGATCGAATCAAGATCGGTGCTCATCCATTTCAAGGCGCAGTCCAGCACCGTGCGCTGCGCCTTGGTCAGTCCCGGCCTTCCTCGTAGAGAAGCTCGCATTGCCTTCCGATCAGCTGCACCATGCGGGCGTCGCACCCGCCGACCTCGTCGACGGACGCGAACACCGGGCGCCCGTCTTCGATCAGATGCCGCCACACCAGCCACAGGTACAGCCGCTCGGGCGCGCGCTTCGATTCCTCGAGCGCCTCCAGCAAGTCGAGCGCGCTGGGACGCCGAAGCGTGACGGCGTGCCCGTCGATGTCGACGGTCTTCGGCTTCAGAGTGAGTGCGTCACGGATGCTCATCCCGAATTCGTCACCGTCCACGCCGCGGCGGTCGATCCAGGCGCCTTGGTGAACTGGAGCTGGAGCGTCGCGCGACCGACAGAGTTTGCGGCTGCGCTGATCTCCATTGATGTGATGAACGCCTGGCCTTCGATGCTCTCGCCCGTCTCAAGGACGAACAACCAGAAACTTGCGTCATTCGCGGCGTTGATGTGGTCTAGCCACGCCCTATGCGTGGCGTCATCGTTGTCGTAGAAGATGTCGAGCGACGCCGTCGCATTCGAGATCCCTGCGAGGAACTGGCTGGTCGCCGTGTTGATTGGCGTGATGTCCAATGTCGGCCGCGACATGCTGAATGAGATCGACCCGATGGCGGCTACATCGGCGTAAGTTCCACCGGTAAGCGCCTTCCACTGGAGCTTTGAGAGTGATGAATTGAACGCCATGTGTTATTCCCTGTAGTAGATGTCGATGGTCGCCGTGACCTCGGCGGGTTGCTGTTCGTCGCCCTCGCCGACCGATGCCGGCGAGGTCACATGCTGCCTCCAGATGACGGCGTCGAAATCCGTGACTCCGTAGGTTCCTGCCCCGCAAGCGACCTTGAGCGCCGGCACTATGTCGAGCGCCGCCTTGGTCGTCTCGGCGACGATGTTGAGCTCGACCGTCGCAAGGCGAACCGTCGCGCCGCCGCCGATACTTTCCTGCGACAGGCTGCTGATCTCGTAGGTGAGCGCGGGAAGCGCGCCGTCCTGCAGCCTGTATCCGTGCGAGATGCGCGCCGCGGGTATAGCGCTCGTCAGGCCGCCATAGGCTACGAGCATCGTCCTGATGTCCTGCTCGATGTTCACGCCCGGCATCAGTTCACCTCCGTGCACTGGATGACGGCGACGCGGTCGGCCTCGTCAAGGTTCCTGATGCTGTTGATTCGGAGCGTCCTGCCGCGGACGGTCAGCCGGCAGACCTCGGTCAGGCCGATGCCCTGCACCGCCTGCCAGCGCGCGCGGATCTCGACATTCCGCACAACTGCGACGCCGTCCGCGTAGCTCTGTTCGCCTGCGCTGTCCTCGCGCATGTCACAGCGGAATGTTCCGAGCGCGGTCCAAGTGGTGGCGCGCATGCCGATGGCGTCGAGCGTCGCAGATGGCTGAGTCGCCGTCGCGGTCCATCGGAGCACGCCGCCCGAAATCATCGGATCCTGCTTCCCGTGCCCACGGCACTCAGGATGTACTCGACCGACAGCGGCACCGTGGTCAGCCCGATGGGCTGGAACGCCTCTGGATTGTTGTACCAAGCGCCGACCATCGCGATGATCGCGTGCGTGATCTCGTTCGGTACGGAGCTGTAGCCGGCGTTGTAGTTCACGCTGATCGCCGTGCCCTCGTAGATCGCCGGCGCCTCGAGGAAACGGATGCGCACCATCGGTCCATCGGTGCGATCCACCCAGTAGTCGCTCGACGGCATTGTGGTGAGGACATTCGACCCGTTGTAGTAGGTCACGCTGGTGAGGCTGTTGAACGGATGGTCGGGAATCAGCGTGTGCGACCAATCGGCGAGGTACAGCGTGCGCGCCTGCGGCGACAGCAGCAGCTCGGTTCGGCGCTCGACAAGGGCCGTCGCCGCCTCTCGAAGGCGGATCAGGTCGATGTCGTCGTCGGCGTAGTCGATCTTGAGCGCCGACTTGATGGTTGAGAGCGGGATGCTCATGAAAGCCCCTTGGCGGGTTCCCCCGCCAAGGGACCGGAGAAGGGAGATGGATCAGCAAGTCATGGTGCGGAAAGCCTCGGGCAGCATGATGTGGCTGTCCGTCCGCGTGTAGAAGATCAGGTTGGTCGAGTGCGTCGAGCTGTTCGAGTACGGGTCGACCATCGACGTGATGCCGGTGCGGTCGAAGATTTCGAAGTAGTTGAAGTCGCCAGCCATGAGGAACACGTCGCCGTTGGTGGTGCCGCTTCCGACCACGTACTGGCCGACCGAGTAGGGGAACCCGAATATCGTCGCGGGCAGGCCGCCGACGGCCTGGTTGACCGTGGACGTGCCCGGCGTCCAGATGTACTCAAGCTGGCCGCTGGTGGTCACGGTGTTCTTGAGCTTGCGGATGTGGCGCAGCATCGCATCCGAGATGAGGTAGCGGAATCGCGGGCTGTTCCGGTACGCAGGCGAGACGCTGTAAGCCACGTCAAGGATGTTGTCCGCGGTGGCGGTGGTCAACGCCGAGCCGCCAAGGTCGACGGCTGCGGTGATTCCAGAGCCGTTGCGGGCGACGCCCTCGGGCTGCGAGGAACCAGTGCCGACCGTGAACGCCTCTTCGGTCTTGAGCGCGATGGAAAGAGCGCACTTGTCCGCGACGTAGTCGAGGGCAGAGCCGATCCCGTTGTTGCCGATGGCGTCCTCAATGAACTCCTGCGACATCGTCACGCGCGTGGCGTACTTGTAGGGAACGATGCTGATCGCGGTGGAGAAACTCGGATCGGAGGCCGTGACGGTGTTCGCCTCGCTGATCAGGTTGGTGGTCGGCAGCGCGTTCTCGACGGTGATCGTGCGCTTGGAATCCACGTTCGACACCACCGAAATCTGCCGCATGATGTTCGCCTCGCGGAGGCGGTTGATGATGCGGCGCTCCATGTCGGTCGGGATGCCGGCGTTCGAACTCGAGAGCGACAGCGCGCGGAGCTCGGCGTGGTCTCCGTGGACCGACGCACGCAGCCACCGGAACGCGTAAGCGGCGCTGTCGGGATCGTTCGGGCTGCCAGCGACGGCGGGCTTGCTCGCGCGCGACTCAAGGGTCGGCTGAGACTCAAGCTTGGCAAGACGCGCCTGCGTGGCGGCGAGCTGCGCGCGCATCTCGACCGCGTCGAGGTCGGCGTCCATCTTCGCGAACTTCTCGCGCTCCTCGCCGCTGCCGCGGTGCTCGACGGTCTGCGGCGCGCGGCCCGTGCGGGCCTCGTACGCCGCGAGGCTCTTGCGGTACTCGTGGGTGATCTGCTGGAGATCGTTCAACTCATCGGACATTGTCAGTCATCCTTCGGAAATGAAGTGCGAGCCGCAGATAGGCGGCTTCCGTGTATGCCGCGGAAACGCTCCGCAGGCTCGAACTGGTCTGGGGGTATGCGGCGTCCTGGACGATGGACACCTCGACAAGCTGCGCCTTCTTGACGAGGCGCTGCGTGCGGTCCTTGTTCCAGCTGTCTTCGGTGACGAAGAAGCCGAAAGACATCTCGCCGCTCAGGTCGCCGCGTTCGATCAGCGCGCGCACATCGTTCCCGAGCGTGGTCTCTGGCAGCGACGCGCTGAACGAAAGCCCGTTGCGGTCGCTCTTGAGCTGAAGCGTGCCCGAGCGCGTGCGCGCAAGAGGCATCGACGCGTCGTGGTTGTAGTAGAGCTTCACATCGGCGCCGCTCGACAGCGTCTCATTGAACGCGCCAGGCGCGATGCGCTCGACGAACTTGCGCCCGCCCTCGACGATCTCGCGGGAATCCTGCCCATAGACCGCGGCGTACCCGGCGAGGGTACGCCCGTCGATGCTCTGCTCTGCCGCGGTGAAGTCGCGTCTAGAAATCATTGGGAGTCCCCGCGCTTTCGCTTGTGTCGTTCCCGATGTTGGTCGAGCCGCCGCCGGCGCCGACATTGAGCGCGAGCGTCGGCGTGTCGAGGCCCGGCAGCGGCGCAAGGTCGAGCTCCTCGCGCGCTTCGTTGCGCGTCATCACGCCCGCCTCGACGGCGGTGCGAAGCGCGGCCATCGTCTCGGCCATGCCTGGGCGCACAAGATCGTCGGTGTCGAACGCGACCGTCTCGCCCGTGCCTGCGAGCTTTGCGAGGATCTCCGCGCGCCAGCACTGAAGCCACGGCATGAGGCAGGCGTCTACATACATGCGCGACAGCCATTCGAGCGTGCCGTAAGACGGTCCCGCCGTCTCCGAGAGGTACGACGATGGAACGCCGTAGATTCGAGCGACATCGCCGACGCTGTACTGGCGCGCAGCCTGCAGGCCGGCATCGTCAAGCGTCGAGCTGATGCGTTCGATGCGCATCCCCTCGGCGAGGACGAGCGGCTTGCCCGTGTTGGATGTGCCCGCGTGCTTTGCCTCGTAGTCGGCCATGATGCGCTGGCGCGCCTCGAGCGAAAGCGGACCGGGATGCACCAGAGCGATCTTCGGATTGCCGGCGTTCGAGAACGCCTTGAGCGCCATGTCTTCCTGCGCGGCCATCAGCTGGAGCGATGTGCGGCAAAGGCTGACGGGCGACTCGCCCCACATGCCGTTCGTGTTCGGAGCCTTCAGATGGAACACTTGATCCATCGTCAGGTCGCCGTACAGGCGCGTCTTGTAGATCGGCTCGGGTCCGTTCAGGTCGAGCGACACGCTGTCGGCCTCGAGCATGATCAGCTCGAGCAGCTCGCCGCCGCGCGTCTTGTTGATCGCGGCAAACGCGTTGCCGTACAGCAGCACTTGCATCGTCATCGCGCGGCGAAACTCGAACGCCGACATGAATCGGCTCGGCGACTTCAGCAGCGAGTCGGCGCCAGGCGCGCTGATGTCGCATTCGATGCGCGCGATGTCGCCAGCGATCAGCGTGACCGCGCGGTACACGGGCGTGTACTTCAGCGCGTTCGACGGGCCGACGAACGGGATCGCGCCCGACGATTCCTGAAGGATCGTGGCGCTGTATGGACCGACGAAGAGACGGCGCAGGAAATCCCGTACCACGGCGGTATATTTGCCGCGACTAACAGTTAGTGCCCGTCCTAAACCTCGGATTCATAACAGGACGCGCGCTTCCCGCCCCAGCAATGGATGGCGATGATGCCCGCCACCAGAGGGTCGAGGATGCAGTAGTTCCTTGACTTGACGGGTCGGACATTCCCGTTTCGGTCCTGCTGGGCCTGCGCCTCGGCGCAACTGCGGCGCATGATGGGGTCATCGCCTATGCGAAGCTTCCCGCCCGCCCACAGGTTTTGCCACAGCTGGCAGCCCGGTCCAAAGGTCGAGATGCCCATCCGGTACGCCGTCATCGGGATGCCGTCTGCCTCGCAGACCTCGACCAGGTACTTGCTGCCCCAAGCGTCATAGCCGACGCCGCGTAGGTCGTACTCCTCGCGCAGCTGGTTGAGGCACGCGCGGACGCTCTCGTAGTCGATCTCGCGCCCTGGCGTCAGCCGTAGCCGCTTCTCCGCGGCCCATGTGCGGACGGGCATCCTGTAGTCGAGCTCGCGCTTGGCGACATCCTCTGACGGCCACCAGTAGTGGCCCTTCAGAGCCACGGTGCCGTCATCCAATGGCACCGCAAGTACGAGTGCGGTCATGTCGAGGCTCTTCGAGAGGTCCAGCCCGACCCATGCGGGGCGCCCCTTGAGCGCCTCCCAATCGGGCGTTTCCCCGCCCGGCCAGAGCTGCATGTCAAGCCAGCCGCCTGTGTTCTCGTCGGTGCGCGCGCAGTGGTAGCGGATGAACTCCGAGCGCCCCATCGGGCTGCGCTTCATCGTGTTCCAGCTGCGCCGCAGCGCCGTGCGGTCAGGCTGGCCGTACGGCATGCCTGGGTTCGCCTTCGGCCACGCCGCCTCATCATCAGGCGTGTCGGCTGGGTCGATCCCGTACAGCGCGGCGAACACCGAATCATCGGTGATCTCGTCCTGAAGGATGCTCTCGGCGTTCGCCACCAGTTCGCTGTAGTGGTTCTCGGGGTTGCTTCCCGGCGTCGTGATGATGACGCCGAGCGATTCCTTGCGCTTGCTGCCCGTCGTAAGGAGCTTGGTGAGGAATCTGCCCTTGAACTCGGCTGCCTCGTCGGCGATCCACATCGACGGATTGAGGCCATCAAGTGAACGCTCGAGCGCGGGCAATCCCGTGAACAGGCAATCGGATTTCTTGTTCTCGACGCGATCCCAGAGCACATCCCAATCGGGAAGGTCGCGCCGGCGCATCATGGTGCGCGCGGTATCAAGGCAGATCGCGGCTTGCTCCTCGTTGTTTGCTATCACATGTACCCGGCGACCGTCGCCGGCCATCAGGTCGAACAGCGCGAGGCCCGCCATGAGCGTGGTCTTGCCATTGCCTCTGGCGACCTGGACGATCCCGAGCTTCGTGCGCCGGCGCCCGTCCTCAGCCCATCGCCAGCCCCACAGGTTGGCGATCACCCACAGCTGCCACGGGTGAAGCTCGAACGACTTGCCCGAGTCATCGCCGACCAGCGTCAGGTCGGTGAAGTGCTTTGCGACCGCGGCGACCGACTCCCAATCCATGCGGAGATCGTCGCGCTGCATATCGACCCGGAAACGACGCATCGCGGCGTATATCCAGCGCCCGGCTACGGTCCGACCACCCTCGACCGACTCGACATAATCCAGCACCCTTGATTTTGCTTCGTGAAGATCCACGCAAATAGGGTACGGATCGCTCAAGAATGCCTCAAGAAGGGCGCAGGATCGTGCGTGGATTTTTACCAAGA
>Ga0208147_1000855_pt1 | contig 10253 bp, 25 predicted proteins | sample DEB3_08_DNA_FD_184520 | JGI IMG/M metagenome (GOLD analysis project Ga0208147, IMG submission 184520) | Aqueous microbial communities from the Delaware River and Bay under freshwater to marine salinity gradient to study organic matter... | ecosystem: Environmental > Aquatic > Marine > Coastal ... | reverse complement strand
AAGGGGAAATGGGACCCAAACACATGACGGCGGGGGGTCTGCCTGATCGTGTTCAGCTATTGAACAGGCATAGATCTTGCATAGGCACAAGCTTTGCATACCGATCTAGGTTCTGATAATGTACGGTATGTCAACTCGTCTATCCTTCTAGATCAATAGCTTACACCACTTGCCCCATACTTGATAGATGCTTGGTGCCCTAATCAATCACCCTTGCTTGCATGCTTGCAATTCTTGTGCCCCATTGAGTGTAACCAATGGATACATTTGTTGAGTAGGTTAGTCAACATTCTTTTTATACCGGGCTGGCATGGTTCTTGCATGTGTATACGTCCCCCAATGAGTGCCCCATTCTGCCACATGTGTAGCAATATGCCCCAATCAGTCAAGATGTGTGATAAAGACAACAGAGTGTGTTATTTATACAACACAATGGATAATGGTGTATGCACATAGAGAGAAGTGCCACCCTATCTATCCACCCCTACCCTCTACTCCTACCGTATAAATCGTATATTTCGTATAAAACGTATATAGGATAGAGAGAAGGGATACCCTGTGTGTCTACTGTATAAAACGTATAAAACGTATAAAACGTATATAACCGACGCCCCCCAAGCCAAAGAGGGGGCGGTAAGTTTAGTGTATATATAGCAATTTTCGTATATTTGCTATATATACGGTCCCTGTTATAGGGGCCGCCTCTTCAGTTTGGGCGGACCATACTATAGGATAGACCTAAATGCCTCCGAGCGAGCGATAGCGAGCTAATGTGGGAGAGACTGTGGCATATTTGTTCGATATGTGGCACATTTGCGTCACACACTTATCATATGTTCACGTATTGAACAACATACAATTGTATAACCATATGATATATCATATAACTGTGTGTATTTATAGGGTGGCATATGATATGCAATAGATAAGAGGCATGAACACACACACTAAGGAGGACAGCATGACGAATGTATTGGCAGAGTTAACGGGTAAGGTTGTTGAAGTCCCTAATAAGAAGGGCTGTTACTATGTCTGGGTATCCGGTCCTCATCAGCCTGGATACTTGCGTCAAGGATTTGCGTGGAAATCTAAAGCTGGAGCAATGAAAGCCCTACTACGACACATGGAGACATACAATCTTCGTGGATATATGGGTTTGGCTCGCAATGAAAACGATAGTGAGATTGCCTAACACACACCAACCAAGGAGGTAGGAACATGACACGCAAGAAAACTATACACGTGCGAGAATTGCTCCAAGAAGCGAATAGACTGCTTGCATTGGACGACAACCACGTAGTCAATGATTCCTTTCGGCAAGGGGTTACATCGCTGCTACTCACATTCCTTACTAAAACGAATAACTACAATGGGTTTAACTATGTGCATTGGATAAAGCAAGGGCATCAAGACTGGGTGAATGCAGGACAACCCGAAGGTGAGGAGAAAGAGCAATACTTTGGTAATCAAACCAGACGTGAATATTTTATGATGCCGGGCTGATCCATCAGGCATGACTACCCACACACCACCACGGAGGATGAGATGAAGCTAATAACTGCGGCGGAAATAATCTATATGCGTCGTCATAACCGTGTCGTCTATGTGTACCCTCGGAAACATGAGGTTAGCGTTGACGGATTCAAGGGGTATCGCATTACTGCAAATGAATTGGCAGCATTGAAACAAGCAAATAATGGGTTCGTCAATTAACGCACACACCAACCAGGGGGATGAGATGAGAAAAGGCACATTGTCAAGACAGCAGGCTATCGATCAGGTCGGCGCCGAAGCAGTCAAGCGGGTTGAGGCGGAGAATTGCGACTTTACAAACCGCTTGATGCCGGCAGGATGGGAAGATGAGATTGAGTTTAGCTCGTCCATCATATGCACTGATCATAATGGAAATGATTGCCGACTGATCGCCTACTATTACCAAGATGCCGACACAGTTAATGAAGCGGAGGGGTTAGACCACCTAGACTGGATCATACATGGGTATGAGATTGTCTAACGCTAACCGCGCACACACCACCAAGGAGGATGAGATGACCCATACGTCAAAACGAACACGTAAACCTAAATGTGAATCACAATACATTGTAACCTATCATCATCGTGATACGCAGGAGACAATCTATCGAGTCTGTAATAGCCTCAAAACTGCAAATGATTGGGCAGAATGGACTAAACGACAGAAATGGGTAGAACCAGGTACGGTAGAAATTACAGTACAGCAAGGAGGGATGCTCTTATGAACCACACACCATGTCCAACATGTGGACTTTCGCAACCAGATACATCATGTCCTGATTGCCAAGAAGTAAATGTAGAAGGAAGGATCATGAAAAAATACCTTGTCGAATACTACGATCCCGTGATAGGGTGGATTGATCTCCAAGTTACAAACACGGAAGAAGAAGCACATAAAGTCATGTCGGATTATTTACACGCGCATCCAGGGGTGATGGAAGTACGGTATAGGGAAGTGATGAGATAATTTTATTATGAAAGGAATAACGCCATGCAATTACCAGAAAGCATCCTCATCAAAAAACAGACCAAGGTTTACGGGCCTAAAATCTATACGGAACACGGTTGCACGTACAAGCTCACGGTCACTGTTCGCTATGACGATTCATGCGGCAATGGTCACAATACGTTCTCTATCACAGCCATGCAGTACCGGAAAAGCCACAATGGAGCATGGGTAGAAGACTCATGCGGTTGTATGTATGAGACCATCGCCGCCCGTTTTCCGGAACTCGCTCAATATATCAAGTGGCATTTAACTTCGAGTGATGGGCCTCTCCATTACATTACTAATACAGTCTATTTAGTTGGAGACCGTGACTGTTGGGGATTGCGAAAAGACGAACTGAGACAAATCATCAATGGGAAGACTAAAAAACCATCATGGGAATTAGTCGCACGGCATAAAGTCACACATGAAGTGATCCCAAGCTACAAACTTCAAAAGTACACGGACGCCGATACTGCTCCCGAGTGTGAGTACGAATTGATATGGCAATCATGGGACAAGGTAGGAGAGGGGAAAGTCCGTGAACTTGACAAGGCACGAAGAGTGGCCATATGGCCAGACGCCACGGACGAAGAATTGATAGCACCAGGGTTGAAAGAACGACTCGAAGCAAGGCTACCCGGATTGATGCAGGAATTCAAAGCAACTGTAGAAGGACTCGGATTTATTTACTAACCAAAGGAGAACTAATCAATGCCACGCCCACTGAAACATAAGACACAATTTGTTTAATGAAGGGAGTTAAAATCATGACAAAATAAGATACTGAACGAAAAACACATGCGTATGAATTGTTCCATAAATGGCTTAAGCCTGGTGATACGGTCTACTCCGTACTCCGCCATGTGTCACAGAGCGGAATGCAGCGGCGAATTGATTTCTATGCGATTGGAGAAGACCGAAGACCACTATATCTCACAGGCTATATGGAAGCCATTGGCTTAGGAAAGCGACACACTAAGAAAGACAGGCTGATAGTCAATAGGTGTGGAATGGACATGGGCTGTCATCTTGTAATGAATCTCTCGCGTGCCTTGTTCAAAGACTATGACAGACCAGATTATGTCTTAAATCATTCATGGTTGTAACCAATAATTACAAACGAAAGGAGCACACAGAATGGATTGCCTCAATGAATGGGATTTCCTCAAGCCAAGTGAGTCTCAATGGCTTATGCAAATGGGCAAGGAATTGCTGAAACTGGAAGGGGAACAACGGTATATCAAGATGGTTTGTTATGCCTATCAATTATATCGAGAGGGCATGACAGCATCTATCGAACGAGCATGGTGTCTTGTCTGTGAAGCCTACGCAAATGTTATGACTATCGAAACATTACAATCACTACAAAGGAGGGTATGAAAATGAAACAACAAGTACAAGCCGGTGCGCAATTTGGTCAATTGACTTTGCTGGAAGAAATAGGGGTTTCTAGTAAACACAAGAAACCATATTGGATGGTGCAGTGCGTGTGTGGAGTAAAAAAGGTGATCCGCCTTGAATCTATGAAAAAGGGGTCATCTACATCATGCGGATGTATGCGAAAGAACAAAGCAAAACCGCGGGAAGTGGTTGAAATTCGTGATCGTACTCTTGTAAGAAGGATTCACGAACTCGCCAAGCAAGCAGAAACAACCCCGATACTGTGGGTTGAAGAATTACTTGCGGATTGGATTCAAGAGCATCGCTCAAATAAGATACAATTTGATCCAGATCGGCATACAGCACGGCGGGATATTGACGAGTGGGCGCATTTTGAGGACGTGTATGATTCGTCGGACGTGCGAGAGGTTCTTTTATGACATTCCTTTGTCTTGCCCCTATTATTCTTTTCGGGTATAGCCATACCATTCAAACGTCTTGGCATACCTCACAGGATATCTCAGGGCCTATGGTGGAGGTACAATCTTGTAAGGACGGATTAGGAGGAAGAATCGCTTATGGTTCTGCATGGGTGCAAGTGGGGCCACAATATGGGGTGTCCTATAAAATTCAAAACTTGACAATTATAGGACAATTACATGGAGGGTTAGGGTATTCAAATACCCATCACCCTGATTCACATATCCGCCAACTTACAAAATGGAATGGGGGAGTATCATTTATGCTACAGTATGCTAGGTATGGGGTGAAAATAGGATATGATCATATGAGCAACGGGAGGGGGTTAGATCTCACAAATCATGGTCAAGATATGCTTTCTATGGGCGGCTATTATGAATTCTAATATGACTCGTGAAGAAGCGATGACTATTGTGATGCAAGCTGCTCAGAAGTATCTGATTCATTTAGGCACGTTAATACGGCCAGGCCCAGAAGGAATTGAAGTCTATCGCTCATCAGATCAATTATATCGTGCGATTCTATTATTACAGGAAGGAGAATGACTATGGATGTGCATACCCAAGTCATGAAGGAAATGCGTGTTCCGGTTGAATTTTATATCAATAAACTCCAAAATGGGGACATTGAACCTATTCCCGTTGTCAATTATCATGTCCCTTTTATGGTTGAGCAATGGCTACAGACTCAAGGCATGTATGATCTACTCTTACACCATGAGGAGGTAAAAGGAATGGTTGAACGGATTGATCGTGTTGTGACGTTTGAAGTGTTATTAGATATCAATAACGAAGGTGTGGCATATCGTGCTGATTGTCAGACGGTATGCCCTGCATTTGTAGCGGCATGGATCGAACTTGAAGCCAAGAAACAGTATAACCAATCAAAGGAGAAATCATGTACATTCTAATCATCACGTTATATTCAACAATCGGAGTGTATCATCCTGTTGTCTTACACAATGATCCTGTCAAGGACCATCAATATTCATCCTATGGAGACTGTCAAAGGGCGGGGGAACAAGTCCAAGACTGGTTGACACAAGACTTCATGCAGGTGCAATATGAATGTAGGAGGGTTTAGCCATGAAACATATAAGTAATATTGCCCCTCCTGACTTTGGTACGAATTTGTTTGTGCTTGTGTGTTTGATTGCCTTTGTGGTCTATAATCTTTTATTGAGGTGATGTATGAATTGGCTCAGATGGTTTCTCTTAACGTGTATTGTCTTCACTCAATTTAACCCTGATGGATCGATCAGGACGTGTACACAATGTTGTATCAATAATATTTGTACAATTACGTGTCAATAAAGGGGTAAAATATGCTTACGTACATCAAAGATGCGAAGAATGATATGATTGATTATTTGAACGGTGAGCCGATTACAGAAGCGGAATGGCTCATTTATATGGAACGCATAATGGAAGAAGCAGAAAGGTGGAAAGAAGATGATTATTGTGGGGAATGATTTCTGGTGGTCCCAAGTACGAAATATTCAAGAAGAATATGGGATTAAGTCCTATCGTGAAGCGGAGTTGAAAGCGTTTGAGATTCTCTATAAACGAATGAAAGATGATGGAATGAAGACTATGGAAATGATTGACCATTTCAAGACAACCTTTGCTATAGGGTATACGGCGTTCTACACTCGATTGCGGAAGATGGGGGAAGTATGAATACAAAACGATATGTGCAACATATCTCAGGACAGGGGAAGAAGTGGGAAGTGCACACGGAATACCCTGATTATTGGTTAGTCTATACAGGACTAGATCATCCAGTTTGCTTTGTATATCCAAAATCCGAATATCGCCTCTGTGAGCCGCCGGAGGAATGGGAGGATGTGACTGATGAATACACTGTAAATGGTGGACGGGTGATTTCTTATAACGGTGAAGGGTATCAATGTATTCGCTCATCTGATCGTATCCGTAAGATCAACCACCTTCACAACGGACCTTGTTTTATTATTGAAAGGAAAAAATCATGAACTGCATTAAATGTAACGGCCTTGTAATCAGCGAACGATTACCCTTTAAGCACTCTCTCAAAGAACACGATACGATGTGGAAATGTATCAATTGTGGACATCGGATGTTTGAAAAGATTTCTACGGCACAAGAAGTGGCAAAATCATGAAAGTAAAGAAGAAATCACAGAAGAAATGGCCTCAACCGAAATGGGCAATTCTACAAATCTTCCGTGAAAATGGGGTAGTAGAAAACTTATGTAAACATGGTGTAGGGCATCCTAATCGAGTCTGGTTAGAGCAAAATCCCTCACCATATGCTGACATTCACGGTTGTGATGGGTGTTGTTGGAAGGAAGAGTATGAAAGCAATCAAAAAACTTCTTGATGAATGCAGGCGACAGGGACATGATATGTTTGGATTTGTTCACTATATCCCGAAGGAGTTAATTGACGATGCCACCACGGAATATGAATCCCTTACCAGGGAAGATGCCAAACGGACAAGACAAGGAAGAATACACAAGAAAGTGCCATGAACTCATAGAAACACAATACAAAAAACTTGTCAAAATTGCTCGTTATGAAACACGAGGAGATGAGATCTGGGCACAGGAACTTCTTCAAGATACCCTTCTACTACTCTTAGAGGGCTATCATAATGTGAACTTTAATAAGTCTCCTATGACGTATATTCAAATTATGATGCGACATTTGAAGGGGAGGCATAAGCAACTCAAGCAGAAGAATTTCAATCGAACCGCTTTAGTGGCGTATGATCCGAGAAGTCCTACAATTGAAAAGTATTTAGAAGAGGAAGGAAAACAAACGGATATTGAATTTTTACTAGAACATTTTCATGAATTACGATCTGGGTTAACTGCGAAACAAATGCAAATTATTGAATGGCATTTAGATGGGTGTCCTCAATTAGCTATAGCAAAGACTCTTAATGTTTCTAAGACTCGGGTGGGTCAGATTCTCCTAGAGGTAAAGAAGAGACTACGGAAGAAGGGCTTAATTCTTCTTCGAGGCGACTCATCAAATGATCGGGGATCGTGACAAGGGTATGGGTGATATGCTTACGAAACACGAGCCAATTTTCCCACTTCTTCGAGGCCCATAGTTCTCGTACCTTTACTTCCTGCTTGGAAATCTTCTCGGTATCTGGAAAGACCCACAGTTTTGTAATCTCATCTCTCTCTACATGATACTCTGTTGATTCATCAAATCGACAGTCTGTCGAAAGATACTTTCCATACAATAAATATACAGCATCGACTTCTCCACTAAAGAAGGACGATCCTCTTACAGAATCAACAGGGGATATCTTATGCTGGATTTTTTGACCAGGAGGTGGTGATAATTTGTGCGTGTGGTGGATATAAATAACCGCTTGTTCCTTGAATATCTCATTTAAGGTGTTAAATACCGTAGCTCCGACATCACTACTATTTTCATCCCCACTGAAGACCTTCCTTAAGGTATCAATAATGACCAGTTTTGGTTGGATTTCCTTAACGACATCTTGTAAGTATTGAATATCACTTGGTTTTGTCGTGATATCAAGGGAGCCTTTCGCTTCGATGGGATCAATCATTACAAAATTAGGATGAAATGTGACTCCTGCTTTACGAAGGTCTTTGAGTCGTTTCAGCCATAAGCCATGTGGGGTATCATATTGTAAATAGAGGACTTTTGCAGCTTTCGATGGACGACCCATGAAGGGTTCTCCCTTAGCTACAGCAAGTCCTATTTGAAGGCCGAGGTAGGATTTTCCTTTTTTGGGTGGGCCTACTAAAAGAACCCGGCCAGGACACGGGATAAATTTATCAATGAGATAGGAAGAATCTGTTTCGGGGAGATCTGCATATTCATCAAGGGTGAGTGTTTTCATATGACGGACTATAGCATTATTTTTTCAGAAATGCTATAGTAGGTGAAAAAGGAGTGTCATATGTATATCTATAGCCCTTCATCACGTGAAGAGTTTTGTTTTTGTAATCGCAAATGGTGGTTACGAAAGAATGGATGGATCCCTAATACAATTACCTATCCTGAATTATGTGGGATGGGTGGAGCTGCGATTGGAAAAGCGATGGAGCGATGGAATAATGATATTATGACATTAGTGAATAAAGATGCTGATTACTATGTCAAGATTGGATTGACAGAACTTGAAGAAGCAATGGGGAAGATGGCTCGTTATGGGCGTATTGTGAGCCATGCCAAAGATCGTGAATTTGCTGATTCCCTTCCCGCTTTAGTGGAACAGGGTATCCGTCTACTCTATCGAATCAATCCCCTTAAACAGTATGCTATTATCGGGGCTGAAATAGAGTTTCCCCATGCTGGAAAATCCCGACTAGATGTTCTAGTGAAACAACCTGATGGCCGAGGGATTGTATTTGATTACAAGGTGAAGTTTGGAGAAATGGAAGAGAAGTGGTTAGACAAGGAATTTGAGAAACACTTCAACGGAGAACAGAAGTATACCTACACCACCTTGACACAGACAGATATGTTTGGTATTATCCTCGTCGTCTTGAAACCACGAAAGGATAAACGTCATATTGACCCCAAAATCGTTGTACGTACAGTGAATGTCACTGATCAGGAGAAACAAGTGTGGCTGAGAGATGCCCAGTTATTGACAGAACCTATGAATCGAACGCTGCTCATCCAATCACCCACACTTGTTCCTGGGAAAACCTTTCCCCATCGGAATGAATATGGTCCGTGTGTGTATGAAGATGCGTGTATTCGATATGGGTTGGATGAATCAAGGATGGGTTTAGATTACATCAAGATCAATAAGGGGGTTTAAGATGGAACATTTTAAGATTGTGACTGCGAGTTCGGCGTCTAATTTGGAAACTAATCTAAATTTGGCATTTAAGAATGGGTATCGTTTGCATTCATACAGGATGGTTACTGATCCCGCCACTGAAGATTTTTTCTATTCTGCTGTATTGGAATTGAAAGGGGAATAAATAAATGCCACTTCACGAAAAGAAACCAGGTGAATCCGCTGCCGGTGCTAAACGACTACAAATTGTAGGACCACCGTATGGGATGAAAACTACAGTAGCATCATGGTTGGCGAAGGATGGTCCTACCACAATTGTCGGTCTACCAGGAGAAAAACATACTGATATTCTCACCCCTCGTGAGAATTTGAAAGTACTCCTATTTGATCCTCTCGATACCACAAATGATAAGATTGACTACATGGGGATATGGAATGATATTCGTGTTGAATCCGCAAAGTTATTGGCTGATAAATCCATCAAGCATTTGATTTTTGATGGGGCTCATAAAGCGTTTGATGTGTGTCGAATGGCGGGGCAACAAAAACATCCAGCAGATGGATGGAAAGCATGGGATTTTGCTTCTTCTGATTTCCTGAAATGGTTTCAACAAGGTATTTACAGCCAACATGTTGAATGGGTCATCTGGCTCGCTTGGAGTGCCCGTGAACAAAGCCCTATTGAGGGGTCTAAAAAGAAGTCTATTTATCCTGATTATATGGGTAAGATGCAGCAGACAGTGGTGGGTGAAATGAATATCATTTACCAATACGTGGAAGGAGGTCGTCCAATATGGCAATTGCGACAAACTGAGGACGCGATGGGGATTGGGATTCGTACAGCTCCTGAGAAGGCGGAGAAGGTACCTGTACGGATACCAGCGGATTGGGGAAAGTTGAAGGAGATTCTTTTAGGATAGGAAAGGGGGGTATTATGCTCTATCCAAAATTAAATGATGATGTGGAGTGGAATCACCTTTTGAAAGGTCCGCGACGAAATGTGAATGAAGAGAAATATCGAACATGGTTAGGTACCTGTTCCTATGCAAGGGGAATTATGAAGCTTTTTGAAGGGTTTGCCCTTGCAA
>Ga0208147_1000852_pt1 | contig 10275 bp, 14 predicted proteins | sample DEB3_08_DNA_FD_184520 | JGI IMG/M metagenome (GOLD analysis project Ga0208147, IMG submission 184520) | Aqueous microbial communities from the Delaware River and Bay under freshwater to marine salinity gradient to study organic matter... | ecosystem: Environmental > Aquatic > Marine > Coastal ... | reverse complement strand
AGTGATTAATGCCCTCGATCCTCATCCCCGCAAGCCCCACATGTTAATCTGGGTCCAAGTCACACCTGATGATGACCTGGAACAAGTGGCGGAAATGGAAGTCGATGGCTCTCCTGATATTGTCGCGCAACGAGCCAAAGACTTGGAGAGCGAATATGGATGGAAGACTATTCAGCGCATTATGGATCCTAATATGGGTCGGAGCCCTTCTAGTACTGATCGTCAGACTACGTGGCAAGATGCCTTTGAAACAGCTGGCCTTACGTTTGATCTTGCGGATGACGGGGAAGCAGGACGGCAAGCGTTGAATGATTATTTAAAGCCCGATCAATCGACTCAAAAGCCACGATGGATGATTGATCCCCGTTGTATGCGGACCATTCAGCAGATGAAACGCTATTCGTGGGATGATTTCAAAAAGTCTATGGAGAAGGATCAGAAGCAAAAGGCCAAGCAGAAATATGATGATTATCCCACATTGAACAAATATGTCATGAACAATCAACCCACCTTTCGTGGCTTGAAATCTCTTGGAAAGCCGATTGAAGTGCGATCTGGTCGGATGAATGGATATTAATGAAACCCCGTAAGTCAATCACACCTGAAGACAAAACTGATTTCGTCAAGACTGTCATCCAACGGTATGACGAGGATATCCAAGATCGATCTGATTGGGCCTCTCGTCGGATTCAGCGATATGCCAAGATGTTTGGCTGGCTCGAACCCAAGCATTATCCATGGCCCAATGCCTCCAATCAGCATGTTCCCATGTTGATGACGAATACCCAGAGGACCCAGGATACCCTTCAGAATGCGGCCCTCACAGCTCGTCCCCTTATGTCTGCTACGGCTGTCAATAAAGGAGACAGTGATAAAGGCAAAACGATTGACCAATTACAAGATTATCAATTCTTTGTGGAACAGAATGGAGAGGAGAAATTGGCGATGCTGGCAGATAGCTTCGTCAATGACTCACGCTTTATAGCCTTTGTCCCATGGGTCAAGGAAAAGCGAAAAGCGCGTGAAGTCCATCGTCTACCACCTCTCCCCGCAAATGTGGATCCTCGCCTCTTCTATGAGAAATTTCTTTATGATACCTTCCCCCAAGGAATGGTGAAGGCGACAAAGGAGAATACCTATACCGTCATTATCAAGCACCCTGAAAAGAAGGATTTCGAAACCATCAAGGGTGAATTCTATGTTGATGATGATCAGCATTATTGCATCATTACTCGGGATAAAGTTATTTTTGATGCACCATGTGTTATCCCGAAATCGCTCGAAGACATTATTATTCCCTCGCGGTGTGAGAATCTCCAACCGCCCTCCCCCTCGAACCCGATGGGGGCAGATCATGTAATCATGGTGGATTATCCCTCATGGGATGAGATTCATCGTCTTTATAAGAGTGGGTATTATGACCTGCTTACGGAAGAGGATTTTGAAGCATTCGAGGAACGTGTTGAATCAGAAGTGGGTGATCAACCTGCCGGGATGACGGGGGATACGGAACAACACAAAATCGCCATGGACTCCATGGCTGGAATGAAGTATGGAAACGCCCGTACTACCTCTAAAACATTCACTCGCCTTACCTATTTCGGGAAGTGGCAACTCAAGGATGATGAATTTGAAGAAGAAGTCGTGGCGCGTGTCATTCTAGGACCGTCTCGAAATATCAAAGCCCTTGCTCGTTTGAGGTATCTGGAGGAGGAATTTCCTAGGGAAGACCTCTCACGGCCACGTCCCTTTGCCTGTTCTCCTGCGTTTATCCCGATCCCTGGTCAGTTCTATGGGATGAGTCTTCTTGAATTACTCGAACACATGCAAGACCTGACCAAGATCATCTTGGATCAGGCCATTGATAAGCATACGATTTGTAATACCCCATGGTTCTTGTATCGCTCTACGTCAGGTGTACGACCAGAAGTGATCAAGATGGAACCAGGGAGTGGTTATCCTGTCTCGAACCCCCAACAGGACATTTATATCCCCCAATTCCCTCAAGACGATCAAGCCATGGCAATGAATATCATTGCCCTTGTCCAACAGTGGTCAGAGCGTCAATCGATGCAAGGTTCCCTCCAAATGGGGGCTGTCCCTCAAGGGAAAGCCTCTGCTCTCCGTACCTCTACGAACATGATGGCCTTGATGCAACAAGGGGATGCTCGCCCTGAAAGAATCCTTCGTCGCTTCTTCAAGGGTATGGCTGAAGTCTATCAGCAGATGCACGAATTGAATAAAGTCTTCCTCCCCCCACAAAAGCAATACCGTATTACAGGCATCACCCATCAAGGGGCAGATCCTTATCAGATGGTGGAAGATGTGAAGGAAATCCAGGGGATGTTCCAGTTTGATTTCAAGGCTAATTCTCTCAATACCACAAAAGCCATTCAGAGTCAGATCTTGTCAGAATTAATGCCCATGATTATGAACCCGATGACGATCCAGATGGGCCTGACTGCCCCTGACAAGATGTATAACCTTCTACGGGATTACATTGTGAGTGTGGGCCAGGATGAACATCGCTATTTGAATACCCCTCCAGATGCAGATGCCCCACGGATCTCAGCCGAACAAGCGATGGGCCAGATGGTTCAGGGAATCATCCCTCAAGGGGTTCCTGCGGAAGGAGCACAGATTCATCTCCAAACCCTGATGACCTTCCAACAGGATCCTCGCTTTGCCCCCTTACTCCAGAATGATCCTGCTTTTGGGATGATCTATCAGGCTTATCTGCAACAGGTACAAGTAAAGGTCCAACAGGAACAACAGATGGCGATGATGGCCCAACAGTTTGCTCAATCGATGGGTGGAGGTGGAGGACAACCAGGGCCTCAAGGTTCCGTGGATCCCCAAGCGGGTCAGATGATGCCTCAAGGCCCGAATCAAGTGATGGATGAATCAATGCCAAGTGCTAAAGGGATGATGTAGTGGCTCCTCTTGTAAGATCTCGGTTTTATATTGGTTTAGAACAAAATCAGGAAAGTTTCAGTAAATTATTACGAGAGATTACAGGTGAACACGCAAGTGATTATGATGAACCTATCACTTTAACGAGGGGTCAACTTATACGTTTAGAATGTTGTTTTAATAATTTACTAAACACCTTTATGTGGAACGAAGAAGAACGTATCCAAAAAGCAATTGAGCAAATCTAATGGCAAAAACCAAACACCTCGAAGCCGAAATCTGGTGCCCTGATTGCCGAGTCTACGCAGGGAAAGTCTGGAAAACTGAACTCCGTGATGGGATGTACGAACACTATACAGAACCCAAAACAATGCCTAAGAAGTGTTCTTTGTGTGAGGGTGTTCTTGTGAGGAAGAAATAATGCCTCCTACACGTCAAGAGTATCTTTCGTTGATTCAACAAGAAAGCCTAGGGCGTCCCTATATCACGTCCTTGGAAACTGCTGTCGGGATGGTCAAAACAGCAGCCGTCTCCTTTGAACACCTCACCAATAACCCAGAATGGGATCGTTTCTTATCCTATATCCAAGCTGATCTTGAAGGACATCTCAAAGAACGCAATGAATGCCTCCGTCTGTGTGGGGAGACCTCAGACGAATTGGCACGGGTCAAGTATCAATATCATAAAGGCTACGTGGACGCCTTAGAGAAAGTGATGGCGTTACCCAACGAATTGTTACGGGTTTATCAAGAACTCCCGAAGTAATGTACCACGAGGTTCTCACCCCACCATAAGCGGGTGCGGTCCAACATCAACCACAATCGATGAGGAGTGTGTATGAGTGAGGAAGCCAGCGATCCAGTAGTTCAGGAGGAACCCAAGACAGATATCTCTACTCAAGCCGAGGATACCACACCGAAACCAGATGGTCAAGTAGCCCAAGAGGACACACCAACAGAAGAGAAGGTGAACCCACTTGAGCCAGGTGGTTCTCGATTTAAGGAAGTGTGGGCACGAGCTAAAAAGTCTGAAGCGCGCTTAAAAGAACTTGAAACGGAACGCCAGCGGGAACGTGAAGAACGGATCCGATTGGAGGAACGGCTCAAGGTCAAAGAGGAGCAACAGACTCAGAAAGAGATGTCATGGGAAGAACTGGAGAATGGCATCGCGGAAGGGAAGTGGTCACGGGCACAGGCACAAGAATACAAAGACAAGATGACTGAGCAACGTCTGGCGAAGAAGTTCGAGGAGCAAGAACGCCAGAAGATGGCCTCAACTCGTATTCTGAGTGAAATCGGACAATACCAGCAACTTATTCCTGAAGTGATGCAACCGGGGAGTGAGGAACGAGCCAAGTATGAACGAGAGTATGTCTATATGGTTCGTGAACTGGGAATGCCGAACAACCATGCCACTGAATTAGCAGCGGTTCGTGCCGCATTCGGTGATATGGAAACGGTGAAAACACGCCGTGCCTCTAAACACGTGACCACTGAACAGGAACCCTTTATGGAAACTCATACCGCTCAACGTCAGAAGTCTAATGTGAAATCTTTTAAAGATACCCTCCAACCATGGGAGCGTGAAGGTTATGAGCGATTGATTAAGAATCACGTCTACAAAGATTGGAAGGAAGTCGAGGAAGAACAAAAATGGGCCCCTAAGGCCATTAACCAAGGACGCCGATAATGTCGCATCTGCTCATCAAGAAAGAATGGACCCGTGAATCCATCCTCGCTGCCCACGAAGCGGGGGGGCGAAAACGGGGCCGGACTGCTGGTGGGTGGGTCGATGAATTGGCGGCTCAGAAGAAGGTCATTACGTTATGCCCCCTCTGTACGGGGAAATTTAACCCTGGAAAGGTGGGATATCGCAAAGAAAAGGAATACCCGGTGTGTATTGCGAAGTGTGATGGGTGTTCTGTCACAGACCCAAAGTGCTCAATGTATATCTATTCAGAATTGTATAGCCAAGTGCGATCCACAGCAGAAGAACGTCGGGAAAGCGCCCGTCGTCGTCAACTAGGGATTGAACGAGGTCATTTCTAACGGTCACACCCCTGGACCTTTGAAGCAGGGTTGAAAGGATTGTTCAGATGAAATTTGCATATTTGTTGTCGAGTTCGACTCCGGTAATTAAGAAGTACAAAGCCTCTGCGGCTCAGGCCGTTGGAACCGTCGTGATTCGTTCTGCTGGTGGTGCGAGTGGTCAGATGTCTACATCTACTACCACGTCATTTGCGGATTCGGTTGGGCTCTGTGTGGATAACGGGACCGCTATTGGTGGATCCCTTACCTATAGCACGACTCAAGGCGCGGATGAAGCGGTCTTTGGGGTACTTGTGAATCCTGATGCGGTTCTTCGCGCAAGAATGGTGACGGGTGCCACGGGTACTTCGATCACTGAGGATACCGTTGCTACGGCAGTGTCGAATGGTCTCACGGTTGTCGGAGGCACATCAGTGGCCTCTCCCGATATGGACGAAGGGATGATTTGGTTTACGAGTGGTTCCAATGTGGGGCGTTCTCGCAAGATTACGTCTACGTCGTCTGTGACGGCAACGGTGGTTGTCCCGTTCCCCTATGCGTCTGCGGTGGGGGATAAGTTCTGCTATGCCGGTGTGAATATTGGTCTTACAGGTGTCACGTTGACCACGGATTTGAAAGATGTTCGTGCGGATATTGCGGTATCCACAGGGGCCTCTGCGACGTGTATCGACCTTGAACTTGGTCCGGCTACGGATAGCTGGGTTCATCTCGTCTTGGCCGATAACGTGTTCAAAATGGCAACCTAATTTAACCTAAAGGAATAGAGAAAGAACATGGCTATAAATACCTCTGGTCAGTGGTTTGACCTTATTGATAAACGTGTGACGAAGTTCTTTGATGACGAGTATACCGCTTTGCCAGATCGTTTGGCGAGTGTATACGATGTCATGTCTTCAAGCGATTCATTTGAAAGATGGTCATCTGGTGGGGCCCTCCCCAATTTTACCCAATTCGCTGGAACCGTGACGTATCAACAGCAGTCACAGGGATATGACGTGACGGCGACGCACGTTCCCTTCGCGAATGGGATCCAGATTGAACGGGAACTTTATGACGATGATCGTCATGGAGTGTGGCAGGGTCGCCCGAAGTCCCTCGCTCGTTCGTATCATCAGACCCGTCAGGGTCATGCTGCTCGGCTATTCAATAACGCCTTCAGCATTGATACCTTCTTCTATAACAACAGTGAAGGTGTGGCGCTTTGTAGTGATTCCCATACTACCAATTCTGGGGTGTCTACTTCGGTAGGTTTTGACAACCTTACTACGTCGGCATTGAGTGCCACGGCGGTGGAAGCGGCCTATATCCAGATGCGGGACTTCCGCAATGACGTAGGCCAGAAGATCACCATTATGCCCTCGAAGTTGGTGGTTCCAGTGGCCCTCTATCCCACGGCGCATGAGATTGTGAAATCCATGGGCAAGGTGGATACGGCCAACAACAACGTCAACTTCTCCCAGGGCATGTATGAAATCTTCGATTGGGAGTATCTGACGGATACCAATAACTGGTTCATGCTGGATGGCCGGATGCAGAAGGACTGCTTTAAGTGGTTTGATCGTATTCCGATTGAATTCGCCATGGCGGAAGAATTGGATACCCTCGTAGCCAAGTGGCGCGCCTATGCACGGTACTCCTTCTTCTGGAGGGATTGGAGAGCGATCCTGGGAGCCAGTGTGTCGTAATGAAGAAACTACGCATGGATAATGCGGTAGCCCTCAAGCCCCCTCGCAAGAGGGGGTCTAAGGGGCTTAAAGCGCCTAAAGTAAAGAAGGTGTACTGATGCCGAATCATTATTATGGATCTGTGCAACCAACAAAGCTGAAGAAAGTTGCAGGTGGCTCTACCAGCAAAGGGGGATCCGTTCCCTCGATGAAGGAAAAACCAGCCTTTCCATCAGCAGGGGTGCCAGGTAAAACTCAGAAAGACAGATCGGGTGGAGTGTATAAATGTCATATCTACCCGAAAAGTGAGGGATTATAAATGGGATTCTTGACCAAGTACGGGACGTTGTGGGGACAAATCCCGCAAACGACTGGAAGTATTTTTTGGGTCGCACCTTCCGCCTCTTATACGGTGGAGGGGAGGGCCTATGCTGCAAGTGATGATAACGATGGGTTGTCTCCTGAGAAGGCATTTCGGACGATTGATTATGCTGTAGGGAAGTGTTCTGCATACGATGCAATTATTCTCCTTCCTGGCGCACATTCAGTTACGGCAACTGTTGCTGTTGACGTAGCAGGGATCACAATTACCGGCATGAGCGCAGGCCCACGTCATGGCGCAAAACATATGGCAGCGGGTGGAACGAAGATGCGGACATCGGTAACGACATCAACCGCTACCACGGATGTATTCACGGTCTCTGCGGCGGATGTGGAGATTGCCTATTTACATTTCATTCCCGTTGCAGGAGCCGCTGGGATCAGTGTCTCAAATGCAGCGGATCGGTTGTATGTGCATGATTGCACGTTCAACATGACCACGGCTGCGAATACCGCTACGTTTGGGATTTCCTTCCCATTGGGAACGGGAACGACCACGGCGAATGATGATTCAATCATCCGCAATTGCTACTGGTATGTTTCCGATAACCAAGGTCCCGCTATTCGAGCAGCGGGAACACTGATTGGATGCTCGATTGAATCCAGTACATTCTATCTCGGTGGAGCTACGGCTTGGGATGATGTCATCGAAATTACCCTTGCGGGGTCCTTGGGAAATCATATCCGTGATTGTGATTTCATCACACAGGGATCCGGTACGGTAATGACTGATTGTATCGATGTCACGGGGGCCACGACGGATGGTGGAACCCAAGCATATCGCTGTTATTTTCCAGCTGGCGCGGATGGGTTTGAAGCCACGGCGACTGCTGATATTTATGCCGCCGAATGCTATCTCGCTACCACGACTGGTGGGGCATTAACAGGGTCAGCCTAATATGCACCATGTAACATCCACACATGGGGCCGGGACTATCCTCCTGGCTTCCGCCGCCCAACCTCGGTTTTATGAGTACAACACCTCAATGGAAGGGTTGTTGGTTCCAAAAGGAACCCGCTACCTGATCGAACGGGGGTGTTCTGTAGTTGATAATTTCAATGCAGGACTTCGGAAAGCCACAGGGGATTGGGTCTGGTTCGTGGGGGATGATCACAGTTTTGCACCGGATACCTTGTTAAAATTACTCGATCACCAGGTTGATGTTGTCGTTCCTATCTCACCAATCAAAATTGCTCCATTCATGCCATGTGTTCTACATGGGCCAACGGATGGCTCCATCTGGCATCCGAATATGGAACTCTATGGATGGGAGGAACTCTCAGGGGAGGGGCTGTACGCCCTCCCCAAAGGAGACTTTATTGGACAAGCCGGGATGTTGGTCAAAAAACCAATTCTCGATGAAATAGGGGACCCTTGGTTTAAGTGTGGACAGTTAGATCCTGGTCGATTGCAAGAAGATATGTATTTCTGCCGTGAACTCCAAGAAAAGGGCCATACGGTCTGGGTTGATCAATCCATCATCTTCGATCACTGGTTCATTATGGGGGTCACAGCAAGAAAGCATCAAGGCGCGTATTCACCTGCAATTATTACAGGTGGAAAAACAATGATCCTTCCCGATGTCAAAGGGATCAAGGATCTCAATTCAGGGAAGCGGAGACTTCCTCAAGAACATGATCTCACCTAATGCCACAATAGGAACCAGAGTCATTCTAGAGGGGACCTGTACGGTGTGGCAGTACGCCACAATCTGTGATGGATCCTATATCGGGGATCATGCTGTGATTGGATCCAATGTGTGGATCGGTCGGTATTGTGAAGTAGGAGCAGGGACACGAATCCAACATGGGGCGTTTATCCCGAATAATACCCATATTGGTTCTAATGTCTTCATCGGTCCCAATGTCACATTGACTGATGATAAGTACCCCAGAGCGGGTCAACCCTATGACCCCGATCCTCCCTTTCTCGAAGACGGGTGTAGTTTAGGGGCGGGGTGTGTCGTACTCCCCGGTGTGCGAATCGGTAAAGGTGCCATAGTCGGAGCTGGTGCTGTAGTCACTCAGGACGTGCCAGCAGCAGCCATTGTGAAAGGTGTTCCTGCGGGTGTCTAGCCCATAACCTAGGAGAGATGAATGGAAACCATTGTGAAAGAATCGACGGTCACTGTTCCTGAGAAGCAAATCCTTCGTTATCACCAGCGAGAGGAATTGAAGCAGGAGATTGAGGATATTGATAATGCCCTCAATCCCCATAACCCCTTCAAGATGCGAAGTGGTTCGGATGTCGCAGAAGCCTCCAGTCGTATGCGACGACTCAAGAAGCAAATGCAGGATTTTAGTCCTCCTGAAGTGGGGGGATCGGTCAAGGACAAGCTCTATAAGCGATCTCAGGAATTAGAGCAAGAAATCGCCCAAGGAATGCCCACAGCTGAAGAGATGCGCAAGAACCCAGCCGGTATGGTCGGTCGCCATATGCGATGGGAGAAGAAGAACAAGAAGCGTATCTTGGAATGGAAGAATATTCAGCAGATGCTTGAACCGGATTCGAATGATCCTGATCTCTCGAACTTTGAACGAATCCGACCATCAGGGGAAATGGATCGATTCAGGGGGGATGCCCAGATCAATGGCTATATGACCTATGGGCGAATTCCACAGGAACAGTGGGATCAAGTCTTTCACGGTGCAAAACCAAATAGTGCCCTTGAGCAAGTGAAGAAAGTTGAAGCAACCGAGAAAATTGATAAACGTACTCTACCGAGGACTGAGGAACAGAAGCGCGTCTTGGCTGAACGGCTCGCATTAGCTCGTGCGAAGCAAGCCGAAACGAAAGATCCTGTGAGCCCTCAAGAGGGTGAATCAGTCCCATTTGAAGGAGCCTAATGGCGATTCCATTTATTTTCCATAGTAACTTTGAAGCAGGGAGTAATGCGGAATGGGATTCTGAATCTGATACGGGATCTCTATTAGATTTTCCCCATTATAGTGTCTTGGCGAAGGATTCCAATAGCCTTATGCCCTATCACGGGGCGTATTGTATGCGGAATGCCTTGGGAGATACTAACGATCATGTAGTTGTTGAAGGGGATATTGATATTGCGGATGCTGGGACATCCTATTTCCGATGGTACATGGGGCTTTCAAAGGACTTCCGTTTTACTGCGGATGACACCTTTAATGTCTTTGAACTTCAACAGGCGGGGGGAACTACGGAAATTTCTGTCGGATTCCGTGTGACTAATTCAAGCCAATTAATCGAATTTGGAATTGGTGATGGGACCGCGCCTACATCCTTTACTCAATGA
>Ga0208147_1000851_pt1 | contig 10292 bp, 11 predicted proteins | sample DEB3_08_DNA_FD_184520 | JGI IMG/M metagenome (GOLD analysis project Ga0208147, IMG submission 184520) | Aqueous microbial communities from the Delaware River and Bay under freshwater to marine salinity gradient to study organic matter... | ecosystem: Environmental > Aquatic > Marine > Coastal ... | reverse complement strand
TGCTGGATACCGTCTGTGAAGTGCTGACCGTATAGGTGCCCGCCAACCCCCCGCCGGTACCAAACGCCGTGATGGTTGTACCCGCAGTAACCCCGGTGCCCGTAATTGGCATCCCGATATAGATTGAGCCTTCTGTGGGGGCTACCGTTACAGTCAATGTAGTTGTCGCAATGCTTCCCGTGAACGTAATTGACCGGTTCTCAACCGTAACCCCTTGGCTCAGGTCTGTGGTGTTTAAACGGACAAAGTATGCACGGGTCGTGTCACCGTCGGTCTGGTCGGTGTCGTCGTAGAAGGAGCCATACGAGAACGTCAGGTAGTCACCGCCACGCGGCCCGAACAGGTTAGACAGCCCGTTGTCGATCGTATTGAAGTAGACCCGCAGCTCGCGGTTGAGCTGGTCGTGGTAACGCGCCAAATACTCCTGCGGAGCATTGATTAAGTTGGGTGCTCTGGTTGCGCGGAGGATCGGCATTAGGATGTGCCCCAATGCAAGCGCTCTAATTCCTTACGTGCAGCGGCGGCTTCCTCTACCGTGCTGCAAGCCCTTGAGTAATACTTTTTTTTACGAACAGTGATCTCCCCATACCACTTGCCGCCCTTTTGATGCACTCCAATATACCCCGACTTACTCGTAGGGCGGACACGAAGGTTGCGGTTTTGCTGCGTTATGCTGGCCCAGCGACAGTTGCTGGGCTCGTAGTCTCCGTATGGGTTAATCCTATCTAGCGTCTGCGTACCCTCGGGCTCCCCCACATCCTTAGCGAATTTTGTGTAGGTGTGCCAGTCCGAACACACGGTGACTCCGAGGGCTCCGTATCGCTTAAAGTCTCTGTCCTGCGGGTTGTAACACCTGCGCATCATAGCCCGCCATGTGTTGTAGGACGACTTCTTCCAGCCCCCATGTTTGAAATTTGGGATGACGCAGCCGCAGGAAGTCGTGTTTCCGGTAACAAGCGATCCAGCAACAACATTAAGGCTATTGCCACAATCGCACTGGCAATGCCACAGTACTTTTTTTAGATTGTTAGTGCCACTGCGCTCAATTACAACCAATTTTCCAAAACGTTGCCCCGTTCGATCTATAAGTCGTGGCATGGCTAGTCTCCGAAATGAAGGAGCCTCTACTATACCATACACACTGGAATCAGTATACATGTCAACGTTTTCCATCAGGACGAATATCAATACGTGGAGCACCGAGCTGCCATGCCACACCCTGCCCGGTAGACCTGATCTCGAACGCCATCTGACGGCCACGAACCCGGGTGTAAACCTGACCGGTGAACTGCTGCACCGTGTAAACGCGCTGCGTGTTGTAGCTCTGGGTGCTGGTAACCGAAGGAGAACTTGGTGCGCTGTATGCAGACCCCGAGAACTGCCGTGGCTTGCAGACCATAGTGACTTCCGGATAATTGGGCGCAGCCGTAGTCGAGCCGTCAAACGTCAGGTCAGGGATAATCCGCCATACGAACCCGAAGTTATGCCCGTCTCCGATGTCAAAGTCAGACGAGTCAATATATGCTTCGATCGGGATAGCAGTGGCGGTAGAGAGGTCATCATTGCCAACCTCGTGATACATCACCTGATTCGGGATAACCAACGGTGCCGTGGAGTAAGCTACATGAGAAGCAGCCGTAGTCCCGCTGACACCCCGAGTACACCCACTGAGTGCGGTAGCCGTCCGGCTGGTGTATGTAATTTTCTCGCTGTCAATCTGAATAGTGCCGGACTCCGGATATGACGCAGCATCAAGCAGGTTGATCGTGGTGTCGGACGAAGTGATAGCAGCGGACAGGTAGCTGACTTTGACGCTAAATGCCCCCATGGGTCGGTCACGCAGGGGTGAGTCTAGCCAAGCCGTGCGGTTGATGGTGCCGTAATACCAGACGTTGTCGAGGTAGTTGTAAATAACATACCGATTATTCAACGTGCTGTTCAGTGACGGGTAGTGCCACCATATTTCACTGTATTGCTCATTACCACCAGCAACTACTTGATAAGCTTGGTCATAGTTAAAGTCGTCAAAAATAAACTGACGAACCGAGCAAGGCAGTGTCTGGACGCGACCGTCGTACATGTAGAACTTATCCACACCCATCCAGAACATCAGGTTACTCGCACCAACCACCGCATTTGGGGAGGCGATGGAGATACCGTCCATGAGCAGGTTTACACCCCAAACATAGGGTGGCCCAAGGTATTGCATTGAGTAAATGGCGCTATCTGACCAGACCACAAACTCCTGCCGCCCGTGACGGGCAGTAACCAGACGCGAGCCGTGGGACATGCGAATTTCACCCGCTTGATTGGTGGCAGCGGGAACCCATTGGTAGATGTTTTCTTGGTCTGACCACCGCACCAGCATGGGGTCGAAGTCCGTCTCGGAGTCGCCCGGATCGTAAGGATTGGCCCCAATACAGATAGCAAAACGCTGCACCCCGGAGGTATGGATTTCAAACACTTTATTTGGTACAAAGTCGCCGTCGTATCCTGCGGTATTTGCTTTGCTTTCCAATGTCACTGCACGTGGCGGGGTTGTCGTCGTGTCAGCCACCCAATAATAAATCGCACCTTCACGGATAGCCGATACAAGGTCTTCACCGTAGTTATCCAGCGACCACAGCCGCAGCGCATTGGTATCTTCCACAACAGCCGTGCCAGAGTACTCATCACCCCAGCCATCCCGGCTCCATGGGCCCACACCCCACCCCGTGCCGGTAGATGCCACAGAGTTACCGGAGTTGGCTTGATAGGCTGCAGATACCGAAGCCCCACCACCAGACCCCGTAGCAGATGCCGCAGTAGAAAGGATTATCTGGTAGCTGTTTGCGTCTACGACAGCGACGATCTCATACTCGGCATTGAATACGGTGTAATCCCCACCAGTCGCCCCAGAGAACGTCACATAGGTGCCGACCGTAGCGCCGTGGGCAGTATCCGTTACAACAACAAGCTTACTGCCGTTGGTAATGGCGAACGGGTTATTGTTGATGGTTACGGTATCGCGGATAGGCGTAATGTCATAGAACGCACCACCGTTCTCGATGTAGAGCTTTTGCTCCGTGCCAAGCGCGGTCAGGTTACTGCTGTTGAGCGTAATCCAGTTCCAGAGGTTACGGCATACACCCTTGTAAGTGTAGAAAACGCCCGCCACCGAAGCCGCCAGATTCTGCCAGCCGCCGATCTTCTCCGGAAACCCAGAGCGAAAGCGAACCTTATCGCAGTCGTACCAGCCCCCTTCACCAGCGTAGTTGGTGTTTTCGCGGTTGATCCCGGGCTTGAACTGGAGTTTCTGTAACGGCATCGATTACCCCTTACGCGAACGGGCGAGTGCCCTGCTTGTCAATAATCAGCTTGGAACCACGCGGTTTAAACTCCGGAGTGTTCGGCACTGAGATATGTGTCCATGAGTCAAACTCAAGGATGATCTGGTCAAACGGGATACCGGCGGCAATGCAGGCTTCTACCACCTCCCTCGGCTTCATCCCCGGCACCCGAATGTCCGCAGCACAGCCCAGACGGTGCTGGCTGGTGTCCTTGGAACCCACCGAGTCATTGACCTTCTTCGACCGGAAGCCACTGTTGACCATCACCGGCTTGCCGCCCACCGCCGTCTTGACCTGCTGCAGCAACGCAGCCAACCGCTTCAGGTTCGCAGTCTCTTGCTCATTGGGCGTGTTGTCCCAGCCGTTGCGGTCAGCGGCCTCGGAGCGGGTAAGCTCGGCCAGCGAGAAGTTGGCAGAGAGCGGAGTGGTCATTTCTTAACCAGTGCGTCGTTTTTAGCGGCGGAGCCAGCCGACGAGCCATAGTAGTAATACAACACCGCCATAAGGGCGGCGTCCAATGTGCCCAGCAGTCGCGCTACGAGTTCTCTCATGGAGCTATCAACCACGGCAGTCAGCAGATGGTATTGCACGATGCCCCAAGTGATCAGCACAACAAATGCAAGAATCCGCGGAGTCCAGACATCACCGGTCTTTGCAGCCATCTGGCGGGCGCTATCTCGGTCTGCGGCATGAACCTTCTCCAGATCGATATCCAGTTCCCGCAGCTTGATCTTCAGGTTTGCTTCAGCGGTCTTGAGTGCAGCCATCTGCTCGGCGGTCAGGGTGCCAGTTTGCAGCTTCTCAATGATCTGCTCTTTGGTGGCATTCGGCTCGCCAATCGCACCGGCAATCGCTTCAACAGCCATACCAGCCAGAGGCCCACCGAGCAGCGTAGCGGCAGTCGGGGCTACCGATTTAATCAGACCCTTCCAGTCAAAGTCGCTCATTTTTTCTGCCTTTCTTCCATCAGTTTAGTTCTAACCTGAAGGTCGTGAATATCGCGGTATATTTCTTCCTTGAGTTTGTGCCTATGCTCGGCGGACAACGGTGAATCTGTCGGCACACCCTGCGGCGTAATAAGGGCAGGCATCTGCCCTTCGATCTTGGTCAGGCGCGTATTGAACGAACTGACTTCCCCCAGCAGCCATGCCAACGAGGCAACCACTATCGGAATAACAGCCTTCAGTACGTCAGACCAATTCATAAAACCCCGCAATCAAAGTCGCTCATTGGTCTTCCTTCTTCATGGTAACGGTGTCGTGACCTTTGGATACGGTAACTCGGCCTTCTTCGACATCCACCTTCATCGGAGGCTCTTTTTGATCAAGACGCTCGATCAAACCCTTGATGACCTCAAACTCAGGCTTATCCTGTTTCGGAGTCGCACCGGCAATGCCGTTCATCATGGAAATCAAAGCGGTCAGGCTGGCACCAAGTAGTCCCATCACCGCAGCCATCTTGGATTCTTCAAGCACAATCGAAGCGCCGACACCTACGCATACGATGAGCGTGATGTAGAAAAGACCTTGCTTACCGATAGTCTTACCGGCAACTTCTTTTGCCGATTCCGGCTGAGTGGTCTGTTCGCTCACTTTGTACTCCTTAAATCAATTCGTGCGGATATTTAAAATATTCCTTGGCTTTTACGCCTTCAACTAACCCTTGCTGGATACTAGAACCAACAGGAACATCTGCCGGATCAATAATATCTTCTATTCTTTCGCCATCACGAATAGGATGAATGCAATAACAAACTGTTCCGGCTTTTGTGGCCTTTATTTCATGAACCTGTCCGGCCCTGATATAGATAATTGTTGGGGCTTCAAAAACTTTGCTTTTTCCATTAACCGTAACCTCAACTTCACCATATGCAAGTAAAGTCTGATGGTCAAATAAATGCTTGTGCCCTTCATTTATATCGCCAACATTTTCAAACACCATCTGCTTTACCCAGACGTTAGAAACAAGGCTAATTTTTGAGTTTGGATGTGTCATTACGCACCAACTTCAACAACAGGAATTGTTGGCGGAACATACGGTGCAATAGAACCAAATTCACCGGCGAGTAGGCTGTTGTATAATTGAACTCCATGCGCTTCTATATCGTAAGAAGTCGCAGAAAATTCAACGGGTTCTGGTAAATGCTGAAATTTTACTGTGCAATTTATTGCCGTTCCTTCTGCATTGCAATAAACCGGATTTGAAACTGATTCAATAACAATAATCATAAATTTTTCCTTATGAGATTCTCAGCCACATAGCTATGTTTCGCGGGGTATTTTTATCATCGTAAACTGCGCGTCCCATACAACGCCAAGTGCCACTAAGAGTAGAGGGGCTGCCCCCCACATCCCCACTAACCGTGCAGGGTCTTAAATTGGCCCCGGAAATTGTTGAACCAAATTCATAGGTAGATGTTGTGTTATAAAGTATTGCCATAGCCTGTGAACCAATCGAGTCAGCGCTAAGACCGGCGTATGCGTTTCCTACTTGCGTTGCAGTTAGCGCCGAAGAAGTCCAAGTTGTGCCGTTAGATACCAACACATTACCGCTGGTGCTTGGAGCTACCGCCTGAACCGCAGAAGTGCCGTTGCCCAGAAGGACATTATTCGCGGTAAGAGTTGCCGCACCAGTACCGCCGTTGGCTACGGGAAGGGTTCCGGTGACGTTGGTCGTCAGGCTGCAGTAGGTGGTTGACGTCGATCCAGTGCCGCCGTTGGCTACAGGTAGGGTTCCGGTTACTTCGGATGCGAGGTTGACGTTGCTGGCAGTAAACGCCGAGGTGCCATTACCCTTGAGAACGCCCGTCAGAGTTGTAGCGCCAGAACCCCCATTTGCCACGGGCAGGGTGCCGGTGACCTGCGTCGTGAGGCTTACACCCGAAAGGGTGCCGCCCAGTGTCAGACTGCCGGATGACGTAACCGTGCCGGAGAGGGTAATACCGTTGACCGTGCCGGTGCCGCTGACTGAAGTTACAGTGCCGGTGTTGCCAGCGATCGTGATCGAACCAGTGCCGTTAGTGATGGTAATGCCGCTGCCCGCAGTCAGGGTAGCTTTGGTCAGGGTGTTGCCGGTCGTGTTACCAATCAGCAACTGGCCGTTGGTGTAGGTCGTGTCGCCAGTGCCGCCGTTGGCTACCGGCAGGGTGCCCGAGACGTGGGTTGTAAGACCGATCTTGCCCCAAGCCGGAGCCGTGGACACACCACCGGAAATCAGCGCATTGCCCGTAGCCACATCTGCCAGCTTGGACAGGGCTGTGGTAGTAGACGCATAGAGCAGGTCGCCAACAGCGTAGGAAGACTGTCCAGTACCGCCGGAGGTGGCGGCGAGGGCCGTGGCGAGGGTCAGAGAAGGCAGTTGCGTGATCTGGGAGACGACGTTCGTGCCGTCGGTATACACCACCGTATAGGCCCCATTTGGCACCGTGACCCCGGTTCCGGCGCTGGTCTTGACCACAATACTCTGGCTACCAGTAGTGTTGTTGCGGATGATGTAGGGCTTCTGGATCGTCGGGACGATCAGGTTCCGCGTGGCGGTCAGGGATACGCTGGAGGTGACGTTCAGGGCCAGATTACGAGCGGTTTGGGTGGCGTTGGAGTCCGTCAGGCTGATGGTAAGGTCGGCATCCGACGTGAAGTTTGGGTTGCCGTAGCCTACGATGGACTGTTCCAGCGCGGTGCCAAGATTGGTGTTGGTCGTGCTGCCCCAAGTACCGGACTGCTCACCGGTGCCAATCAGCTCGATTTTGAGATTTGTTGAGTACGTGGATGCCACGGCATTACTCCTTTTGGGTTACTGAGCTTCTTGGGTCTCAGAAACTTGCGCCTGCGCCTGCTGTTGGATTTTCAGCACCAAAGACACCACCTGCGCATAGGGCATTTGGCCCAGTGCCTGTAGTATACCGTTTACCTCTGCAACAGTCAGTTTCAGCTCAATTTCTTTGATCATAAATTTTTCCTTATGAGATTCTCAGCCACAAAGTAGTAGCGCGTTGTGAATGTTTTCCATCATCATAGGCGTAACCTAAACAGCGCCAAGTGCCACTAAGAGCTGAAGCACCCGTTATGTAGGCCTCTGCATTTGATGTTCTTAAACTAGAACCGGCAATAGTTGCGCCATATGAATATGTGCCGGCGGCACCATTTATTCTTGCAAAAGCCAGTGAACCAACTGAACCGGCGCTAAGACCTGCGTATGCGTTTCCTGCTACAGATGAGCTTATGCTACTAACAGAACCAGCGCTTCCGGTTATGTTGATACCCCAAGTGCCAGAAGCACCGCCGCCAGTCAGGGTCGGGGCGTAGGAGTTGTAGTTTGAACTATTAAGGTAATAAACCCAAGAGCCAAAACTACCGTTTTGAACATTTCTTGTTGCTAATCTGTTTGCATTATCTTCCCAACCCCAAGCAACTTGAGTTCCCCAATAGCCGCCGCCGTTGGTGTGGCGGAAGTTTTGCTGTATCCACCACGTACCGCCCGGATTACTAGATGTATTTGCGCCAACATCACCGTTGTATGTTGCAGTGCCCGCCGGAGTATTTTGGAAGTCCGCGTTCCAAGTACCAGTGCTCCCCTTTTGGTTTATATAGTTTGAACTATTAAGGTTCGTTGCGGTTGTTGCAGTAGTAGCAGTTGTTGCAGTTGTTGCAGTTGTTGCAGTTGTTGCAGTAGTAGCAGAACCCGCGCTGTCAGCGTAGCCAGCTTTAATCTTTGTCCAAGATGTCCAAGTGCCGCCTTCCCTGTCGCGGACGTAAATGTACGTATCTGCATTCTGGGCACGACGGGGGTAATAAATTTGAGAGCCGTACTGCGAAAGCGAGTACTCATTCCCAAGGCCCAGTGTGAACCCATAGAATTGATTTGCGCCAACACCAGTCGGCCCGTTTGACCCACCTTGCAGATAATAATTGCCAAAGCCGGGCACACTGTTAAAGTCTGTGTACGTGCCATGATTGTTGCCCATGTTGTTGTAAAACTGGGCCGGTACCAGTCCTGCAACAGTGGCAGCATTACCACTGACGCTGATCGGCCATGTTCCTGACGGTGTGCCACCAAAGGTCAATGAACCAGAACTTGTTACCGTTCCAGAAAGCGACAGCCCGTTGTAAGAACCGGTGCCGGAAACAGAAGTAACGGTTCCATTGTTTATGGCGGTAATGGTCAGTGTGTCGGTAGAAGCATCGGTCGCCAGCGAGATTCCGGTTCCGGCAGCTACTGTCAACGTATCGTTGTTGTTATCCGCAGCAATGGTTGACTGTCCAGCTACAGCAAAGTTTTTAAATATTGCCTGAGATGAACCCAAATCCGTATTTGTTATTGTCAGCGTTCCGCTAGTGGTGATTGGGCTACCACTGATTGAAATACCCGCACCAGCAGAACCAGCAACAGAAGTAACGGTTCCGGTATTCGTCGTGTACCCAGACGGGTTGCTTGCAGGATAAGCACCAAGATTGGTAAGCGCAGTTGCAGCATCAGTTGCGCCAGTACCCCCGTTGGTGACTTGCAGAGTGCCGTTCACATGGGTTTGCAGACCAATCTTGCCCCAAGAAGGAGCCGTACCTACACCGCCAGAAATCAGAGCATTTCCAGTGGCTACATCAGCAAGTGTGGACAGTGCAGAAGAAGACGAAGCATAGAGCAAATCACCGGTCGTGTAAGAACTTTGTCCGGTTCCGCCATACGTGGCCCCTATAGTAGACGAGTTCCACGTACCAGAAGTAAGGGTGCCGACCCCCGTGATATTTGCGTATGACCCGATCAATCTAGCGGAGGGCAGTGTGCCGCTGGTGATGTTCGCGGCGTTTGTGGTGTCCGTGGTTGCAGAAGCGGCGAGGCCAGATACGGCTGCGGAAGTGATTGAAATAGCTGTATCGGTGACACCCGTAACCTGCCCTTGGGCATTCGTCGTAAGCACCGGGACGGAGGAAGCCGAACCATACGTGCCAGCCGTGCCCGTATTTGTAATGCTGAACTGGGTGCCGCTGAGGGTCAGTCCCGTGCCAGCAGAATAAATCTGAGCAGAGGACACTTGCACAAAATTTATGGCTGTCGTGCCAAACGTAATTGTGCCTTGTGTGTTACAGATATAAGTTTCACCGGCACCCGTGTTACCCGACGTGACAAAGAAAGCATCACCTTCGCCCAGACCATTCGGGTCTTTCAAAGCATAAGAGTCGGCATCGGTTGAACGGGTCAACACCCATGCGGTTGATCCATTGCCGACTGTTGTAACTGTGTAAACACCGTTATGCGCGGCGCTGGCTTGCTGATAAATAAGAATTCTATCGTTGACAGATGCCACAACTCCGTCAGGTGTGAAGGCACCAAGCGTTCCAGAATTAGTCAGTGTCGCCCCGACCCCAGAGGTGCCGTTGTTGTATGTCGCTGTAAGCGCGTTTGGCGCTTCGTATTTAACCGGTGCGTGGTATGTGACACCAGACGAAGCAATCGTGTCCACATACGTTTTGTTAGCGATGTCGGTTCCGCTTGATGGGGTAGTGGAGACCGTACCACTCGTAATATTCGCGGTTGTAATATTTGCAGTAGAAACACCCAGCGTACCAACGTCCAGCGTCGTAACCGCAGACCCAGCCGTGTCTAAGTACACAGCCCTTTCCGCAGGGTAGGTAACAAATAAGTCTTTAGACCCAGCAGCAAAACTTACTTTACTGCCGGAGTTGCTGGATTCAAGAACCGTATCACGGCTAAGCGTGGGGCCACTGGACGAGTAAGTCCCTACGCCTACTTCCCAGTCCCCGGTTACCGAATCCGAGCAAGCGTAGTACGTGGTGTTACCATCGCCTATCACTGAAAAGTTCTGATACCCGGCAACCGCTCCGCCAAGAGTAAAGTCAGACGTTCCCGTGGTTGTGGTTACTACTCGTACGCGGTCTTTAACGGTAAGCGCCATATTTATCTCACTGTATCGTTGTTATATCTGACCAAGTAGCATTCGTATCGGCA
>Ga0208147_1000849_pt1 | contig 10319 bp, 14 predicted proteins | sample DEB3_08_DNA_FD_184520 | JGI IMG/M metagenome (GOLD analysis project Ga0208147, IMG submission 184520) | Aqueous microbial communities from the Delaware River and Bay under freshwater to marine salinity gradient to study organic matter... | ecosystem: Environmental > Aquatic > Marine > Coastal ... | reverse complement strand
CAAGGCGGGCATGACCGAATATCTCAACAAAGTTTACGCATGGGCGACGACGGAACTAGGGCTGTATCTCCCCGTGCCGGAAGAACTCGGGAGGGTCGCGTGATCCCCCGCCGCCGCAAGCAGCCGAAGATGGGGGTACGGGAGGAAACGCGGTTCCGTTCCGAGCCATACAAACAGTGGATAAGGGGCTTCCCGTGTTCCGTGGCGGACAAGCCATCGGCACAGCGCGTCATTAAATGCCACGGCGGGATCGAGGCGGCGCACGTCCAGGCGGACGACAGGGTGCCGTATGAGGAACGCAGCGCGGGGTCAATCAAGGCCGGGGACAACTGGACATACCCCCTTTGCGTTCACCATCACCACGCGGCGCACAGCATGGGACATAGCAAGTTCGACGCCATGTTCGGGATTGATCGCGTGAAGATCGCGCTATCGCTTTGGAATCACCCGGGCAACAGGCACCGCATCAAGTGGGAACAGAGGAAGGAGCGGAGCAATGGATAAGGTACACCCCCTTACGGAAGCGGTGGCGCGGATACTGGCGGCGCAAAGCCCCAATGCCACTTATGGAGAACTCGCCAACGCCGCCATCCGTGAGGTGCTGACGTTCGAGCCAACGGAAAAGATGAAAATGGACTGGCAACCGATTGAGACGGCGCCGAGGGATGGGACTTTAATTTTGATTGCTGGTGGAACATTCTTTGGAGTAGACATCGCCGCATGGAGGCGCGATGGCTGGTGCGGAGTTTATGGCGCGGAGTACGACGGCGAGTATTGGCACAAGCCGACCCACTGGATGCCACTTCCCCCTCCGCCCAAGGACACCTGACGCAACAAAAAAGGCCGTCCCGGTAAGGGCGACCATGTGGTAACTACTCCGCCTTCAGTATCCCATTGATCTTCTTCCCGATGCCCTTCAAGGCGTCGGCGATCTGCGTATTGCCTAGCTTGCCGTAAGTGGAGAAATCGACCGATACCGCCCTGCCGTCGTCATCGAAATCGACATGCACATAGAGCGATGTCACCAGCCCCGTTTCCTCGCGGTCAACCTTCTCGGTGACAGTGTGCAGCCTCATTTAACGTCCGCCAGCTTCTTGATTAGGTCCATCGCCTTTTCCCGGTCTATCGGGCGGCGGTAGGTCTTGCCCTCGATATGCAGCATCACATGATCGGGGATGCCGGGGACGGCGGAAACCACGTCCATCAGGATTTCGTCGTCCAGTCTAAAGTGGTCTGACACGCTTCACCCATGCTTTCGGAATCGCCGTGGTACTCGATACGTCGCCGGTTTCTTTGTTCCACCCGTGCCCGATGACGACCGATGACTTGTTCTTGGTCTTGATCACGAAGCCGTATTCGTAATTGTAGGACAGCGGGGTTTTGTCGTTCTGCACGTCGTTCATCGTCCGCCAGTTCGGATTGGTAACGGCGTCTATCCATTCGACGCAGACGATTTGCGGCGGCTTCATACCTCTATGACCTCGCCACGAAATCCGACAACATTCTCAGAATGGACGTAGACGATTTCAGGCCACAATAATTCGCCATCTTTGAATGTCAGGACAATAAAACCGCTTCTCCACGAGACTGGGCTCCCCTCGCAATAATCGACGAATTGAGGCCCGTATGGATCGGCAAGCGTTCCGGTATCGATCCCCCATCGCGTTCCGTTGTAGTCGGAGAACGGCGTCACCTTGAGGGAGTGAAGGTGCCCAGTGACGATGGTCTTGCCGCTGTTGACCGTGTTGTTATGGGTCGCGTGTATCCCGCCTTTCCAGCGATGCTTGATGACGACACTATCGTTAATCCATAGGGACCAGCATGGTTGCCAATAAGGAAAATGGTCTTGCAAGTGGACGCCGTGAACCTTGGCGTACTCCGGAGCAACCTGGGCCAGCCTTGTTTCGAACCGTGCGTCGTGATTGCCGAGGGTCCAGAATAGTTTCGCGTTCGCCTTTACATTCTCGATTTCCCCGAGCCGTTCCTTGCAGGCGTCGATTTCCTGTACAAGCTGCGGGCGGGACTCCCAACCTATCGGGGGATGCCTGGATATACCGGAGCCGTCCAGAACGTCGCCGTTCATAATGACGGCCTTCAACGTGCCCTTGCGTCCGTACTGCTTTACGAATTTCACGAAGGCGCGATGGGCTGTGGTAGCGATGCCGGGCCAGTAGTGAGCGTCGGAACCGACCAGGACGATGCCGTTCTCTACCTCAAGCGTTTCCTGGCCGGGGTGGAACTTCTTCGCCTTCAATCCGACCGTCGCGGAGCCGTTTGGAGAAACCAGCGGGCGGCCGATTCGCTTTTCAACGTCGGCCCTCATGTAGTGTATGCGGCGGACGCTTCTGCCTATGCGCCTGCCCGTCCCTTCCGCGCCCAATGTCTCGTACAGGTGGGCGAAGTCGGAGTCGGTAACGATGTTGTTTTGCTGCACGGTCAGGCCCCGCTATCGTCCAAAAGCAACTGGAGGAACTTCGGCGCCGGGATGACCTCCGCCTTAACCGCACACCCGTCATTGAAGAACACCACCAGGACAGAGGGGGTAACGGGAGGCGCCGGGGGGGGCTTCTTGAAGATCAGGATTTTTTCCGCACTTTCGTCAGTCACCGGAGGAACCGCGTTATAGTTCCGCATGAACACCTGACGCTGCTCGTTCGTCAGTTCGATGACCCTTGCAGACGGGTTTCGCTTCAGGACATTTTCAATCCATGTGGATTCGATGAATTGAGGATCGCAGGCCAAAGCGCCGCCCGAGAGCAACACTCCGATTAAGATGGCGGCGATAAGGCGCATGACGTGTCCTTTCTATCTGGCTACGTTCTTGATCTTCTCGAATGTCCTAAGTGCTCCCATGCCCAACATGCCAAACATTAACTCCCAGAGTATCGCGTCCAGCGCGGGCGGCATGGGAATGTTCCAACCGAAAATTCCGGCCAGCCACATGACGACCGGCGTTACCACGTACTGAAACGCCAACGCGGCGGCGCAACTCCATCCGATCATCGGACGCCATCCCGCGACGAATAGATTGCCGTTCTGTGCCTCGGCCTTATTGACCTCGATCTGTGCAAGGTCGGCGGCCTGGAGCTGCCCAAGGATGGCATTGATTGCCTTCGTCTTGGCCTCCGGGTCCGGCAGAACGGCGCCGAGAACCTTGTCAAGGATGGGCGCAAGGACAGGCAATAGGGCCGCGAGCATCACTTGATCCCCTTATAAAAGACGTGGTTGCCGATCTTGATTTCCGGTTCCTGGCCCTCGGACCAATTCACGCTTAAGCCCGCAACGTGGTAGTGCCTGGAACCGTTCGTCGGGTCCGGCACCAAATCCGCGAACACCATCGCCACGGCAAGAAGACATTGACGGAAGCCTTCGGATTGCGTGTTCAGGTATTTCAGTTTGGAAAGGTTTGGATCGTTCGCGTTCCAGCATGAGAACTGAAACGGTTTCATGCAGACATCGGCCGGCTTATCCCCGCGATACCCTGTCTCGGCGCGATTGCGGATGACCCATGCGACGGCAACCCTGCCACCCTCCGGTTCGCCACGGGCTTCCCCGTAAACCGTCTTGGCCGTCGTTACCAAATCCTCGGCGGTGAACATCATTATTTGATACCGTTCAGAATCTTGATCTTCGCCGGGTCGAAACCGAACATGTAGATTGCGCCGACAACGAGAGAGATGAACACGAAGCCCCACGCCCCCTTGATCGCCATCTTGGTTCCGTCTTTCTTGATTGCATCGCAAATCCGTTTCGACGTGTCAGCGTGTTCGAGGGTCGATCTCATGTTGTCCCGGCCCTCCCGCGTCGTTAAATCCCAAGGCACCATGTCGCTGAATTTCTGCAACGCTATCTCCGCGCCATCGGCCGCAGCCTTGGTTTGCGATTGCTCTATCCGCTCGCAAATCCTGTCGAACATTTCACACATTTCGGCGTCTTGTCTGTTTTCGGCCATGACAAACCCTCTTCGCTAGGTATGCCGTGACCGTAGTCAGGCAGTTGTGCCGAAAGCCCCAAGGAAGACCGACGGCATCGTTGAAGTGCGCGACATCCTTGTTAGGCCCACGGGCTCGGGGTGATTAAATCGAGTGTTCCGGTAATCGTAAAATTTCCACCGGTTCCAAGATTGGTTGCGAAGTCCGTAGCAGCGCCACCGGAACGGATAGACTGATATACGATTGGAGTGACGCCAGGGTTCGATCCGTCAACGCCTAGATCGACCGGCTTCAAGGCGGCGGTCACGAAAAGGCGCCGATTCGCTTCTACCGAAATATCGATGAACGTCCGCGACATCCACACTTCGGCTAGATAGCCGTTGAATAGGAACGATCCGGCGGGCGTCGCGCCGATGGCGAAGTTGGCGTTGGCGTAGTCGATGGTGTCGTCGGTCAGGGTCGGCGATCCGGCCAGGTCGGCGGCGTCGTCGATGTACATGTACCCGGTGCCGGTCGCCAAATTCCACGAGGTCAATAGATGATGCCAGCCCGACGCAGAAATGGTGGTGGCGCTGATAAGTTGGAGGATTAGCGAAGTCCCCGCGTTGTAGCCGTTTACCCGGATCGTGTTCGAGGAATGGCGGATGATCTCGAACTGCTGGCCGGTGTTGCAGGCAAATTCGAGGGACGAGCCCGCGCCGCCCTGCAAATTGAAAAAGCAGGAGAACGTGCCCGCCTTGCCATCGGCATCGCCGGTCAGCGCCGCACCGCGAGTCATATAATCGGCGCTGCCGTCAAATCCAGCGGCCAATGGACGGAACCCGCCTGTAGACCTTCTTGTTGAAAGTAAGAGAGGCATTCTTTATCTCAATTTTGCCAGCAAAGAAAATCTAAGCCCGGCCCCGGGAGTTCCCGTGGAGCCGATCTGTGTAACTTTGAAATCCACCCTATCGCCCGCTGCAATCGTTGTATTCGTCAGCGTCCCGGCGGTGATCGAGTTTGTGGAAACGAACTGCGGTTTAGACGTTGAATTGTAGATCGAGGTTCCATTGACCTCGATATCGACGATGACCGGAGAAGTAGAACCGGCGGTTTCGATGTACCCCTGTTCCCCCGTCACGGTGATGTTTCGCGGCGCTACGATCCAATCGTATTCCTGCACGACGATGTTTTCCGTACCGCCGGTTGAACTGTACCCTGCACGGAAAGCCATGTCGTATGGCGTTTGAAGTATGCCGGAACCGTTGGAATTGACGACCACGTTGGAGGAAGAAGAACCGGTATCCAACGCGGCGGCGGTGCCGAGTATCGATGTTGACGCTGCGCCGATGACAGTCAGGGCAGACGATTCAGACGTTGAGGAAAGGAATGATGTCATGAACGCGGCAATGGTCGCCGTCGTTCCGTCGAGAGTAAGATTGGAAAACCCGATTGTGCCATTCGAGTCGAACAACAGGAATTTCCCGGCGCGATCCGTAAGCGCCCCCATCGTGCCGATTGTTCCGGTGTCGGAAGGGTCTTGAACAATAACGCGGGCAGCATCGCCAAGAATCTGTTGCTGAACGGCGACGATCTTATCGAGATCGGTGTTCAGCGTTTTGATGTTCAGCGTTGGCGATGGATAGGTGAAATCAGATGTCCGTGAGGCGGGGACATTCCTAATGATCGTAACGGTTTCAGTAGTTACACCACCAAGAACGATGTTGCCGCCGTTGTACCCCCCGTCGATCAGGGTTCCAGACGAGGCAAATTGCGTCGAACTCGTCGGGGTTGCAGCATAGGAGATTTCCGTCGATCCGAGATAGACTTCGAAATCGGTCAGATTGAACCACGCCCACGTTGAGGGGATGACATACGTCAACCCCGTCGTAGAGGAGTAGACGATGCGCGGTGTGATATCGTTAACGACGACGTGGGCCATGTTCTACCTCTCTGCCAACAATGCCTAATACGGGCAAATCCCGCACAGGACGGGGCTTATTGCGTGAGTTGCGGGCCCCTATCCGGCAACGCCTGTCCCGGCTTCCAATAGAAGTCCTGGTTGGATTCCTTTAACGCACGGCTTCTCATACGGGCAAAGGCTTGGGGATATTGCGGGTCGATAAGCGTTTGCAACTGGTCCCACATCATCCGATCAACCGCGAGGCGGGAATACCAAAGGTTTGAGCCGGGGGTGTAAGACCGAAGGAACCTTGTCAGTTCCCGGCCCATATTGGTGTTTTCGTCCCTTCCTAATTCACCTATATTTCCAAGGGTTAGGAGCCGAACATCGTCCGCCAGCGCCGCCCCAGGGCCCACCAATGTAGAAAACCAATCTTTGCCGGTCCTAGACACGCCGCTATAGAGGAAGTCCCCAACGATACCCGCCCCGCCGCCCTGGACGAACGCAGCGGCCCAGAACTTCCCATCCAGCATGTTTTTGGGGTCTTTCCCCTTAATGACTTCCTTGATCTGTAGAGCGAAGGCGCCCATGACAGTCATCCCTAATGCCGTCCCCGCTAAATAAGCCCCCCTATCCCCGGCCTGGATTGAGGACAGGCCCCGCATAAGGTGAGTCGTCATCATGGTTACGGGGAACGTCTTATACTGCGTCCCGAACCGGACCATCTCCCCGACCAGCGTGCCCGGTCGGGTTTGGCCGACGAGAATGGCCCTCTCCCTGGCCCCCGGCATGGGGATGGCAAAGTCCATTTCCGTCAGGATGGCTTCGTGAATCTTGGTCCCGGCCTGGAACTTCTCGCCCCCCTGCCTTGCGAGATAAGAGGGGTCCAAGAAGGCGATCCCCTCCTCCTTCAAAACCCCATGTTCGCGGGCGATGTTCCAATCCTTCTCCGTCACGCCGTAGGTCTCGAACGTGCGCTTCAATTCGTCCGGTAGTTTGCTAAAGGACTTCCCGGCATGATCGGCCATCATTCCTTGAAACTCTTTGCCGAACGCCCACCTTCCCGCTTCGGTGTGGGCGGCAAGTCCAGAGGCTCTCATAACAAAGTCGGCAATTTTTCCCGGTAGCCCGGGTCCGACAACGTCGGCTTGTTCACGGTGAGCGGATTGAGCAATACGAGTCCAGCCGTCCGCAATCAGACCGGACCGGACCATGGCCTTCCTGTCGGCTGCATTGGCGGGGTTCATGATCGACAAATACCGCGACATGACTTTCGTCGGCGGGATCGCATTCCATAACGACGTTGCTCGCATAGTCGCGAAATCGGTAACGCTGGAAATAGGGGCGGAGCCGAGTTGTGCGGAGGTCAGCCAAGCACGAACACCATTGGCCCAATTCGCAAGCAGTTCTGAAACAGGTATTCTGGACCGCCCGGAGACTTGATCGTAAATCGCCTGGAGAGAATACGCCTTGAAATGGCCAACGCCGTTTTTCCTTGCCGTGTCGATCAGGACGCGGGCCATGTGATCCGGGTTAGGACCGAGGACTTCAAGTAGACCAATGTCCCTAGCCATTCCCTCCATGTGATCCGTCAATAGGCCGTAGATACCCGCGTCACCATCGCCCCATTTGTTATTGTGTTCCAGCCATGCATCGGCCGATGTCCATTCGAATGCGCGGGGGTCGTTTCTGCGGTTGGCGAGTTTCTTTCCTCCAACCGCCCCGGGCGTTAAATCCGCAAGCCCATCGGTTCGGATGCTTTCAACCGCCCCATCTATGATCTGTTTGGCCTGTTTCGGAGATGCGGTCAGGCCGGTTTCGAAATCCCTGATACGCAACCGCCCCTCCGCGAATGCAGAGTACAGGAACGCCCTATATCCATCGGCGTCCTTCGCGACGACGCGTTGATTCGTTCTTTGCGGCAGGCGCCAGTCTTTCTTGTTGCGGATATTCCCACCCGCAGCATTGAACCTATCGACGGCGTATTCCGTGGTTTCCGTCCAATACCTTGCATGAGCCGCAGCCGCAGCATCGCCGGTCCCTTCCCCATACAATTCACGAACGAAACGCTGTAGCCCGATGATGTCGGAACCTTTCAGTCCGCCCATCTTCGTCCTGAAGGCGTCGATGCCGGATTCGAACATGCTATGAAGATGGGCGCGAACCACCTTTTGCCGAACTTCAACATTCGTATGCTTCGCCTTGCCCCAGATATCCCGAGCGAAGATCGCGGACACACCGGCATACCACCCTTCCTTATGTTTAGCGGACCATCCGAGATTTCGATACGTCGCCATGATAGTTAAAGCGGCCTGCTGTTGTGCTTTCGTCGCTTGCTCCTTTAATTCCTTGGCCGTCATGACAGCGGCAATGGCTTCAGCACCGTCAGGGCCTGCGTGGATTTCGTGTTCCTTGCGGAACCGCTCGATAATTTTCATCGCCTCGTCGGCTTGTTCTTTTGTAATCTTTCCGGCAGACACTTTCGCATCGAGGCATTTTTTAACCGTCATTCCGCAGCACTCCCCAGCAGACACGCATCCGATATTTCGTTTGCCACGCGGTTGCGCTCGTTGATTTCTTCAAGAAGCCTGCTTGCCTTGATGGTCCCCGTTTCGGTCGGGACATCGACATCGAAATCCGCCGCTATGCGCTGTGCATCAAGAACCATGGCTTCGTTGTATTCCGGCTGTTTCGTCGCCTCTATCGTTTCTTTAGATTTTGCAGCCTCTTGTTTCATCCGTTCCCGGCGAATTATGGGCCCGGGAACGAACGGCTCGTCGCGAAGTTGCTGAAACTTAAAAAGCAAAACATCGCGAGATTGAACAGGAAGGGCTTTTGCAGCCTTATCGATCTCCCGAGAGCGTATGACCGAAAGCATCTCGAACTCGTCCGCGAGCGTCTTGGCTTCAGCCTTGAGTTTCTGCGATTCCTTGTCTGCCTTTTTTCTGGCGGCGTTGTATTTTTTCTCGGCATCGAGAAGTTCCTTTTCGGTCCTGCCGTCAAGTGTTTCTTCTCGAATTCGCTCAAGACGTTTAGCGCGGCGACGGTCTATGTTGCCGGTAGCAAGTTCAGCGTTTATTTCGGCAATCTTCCGGGCCGCTACAACCTCTTCCGGCGTCGTTACCCCAAGCGCCTCGTCTATCTTTCCCTGGCGTTCCTCGATTTCACTGAGGCGCGCGGAAATCTTGTCTATCTCCGCGAACGTCTCGGGTTTACTTTTTCTCGCCTCGGCCTCAAGTTGCGCTATGCGTTCGCGCAACGGCATACCTACTGTTTCAATCGCTTCGGACCTCGCAAGGCGAATGTCGGTGTCGGCACTCATAACCCTTTGAACCGTGGTTCCGGCCCTAAGAGACTCAATATCGAACCCCTCCCCACGAATGACGAACCGAGTTGCTTCCTGAAGTTTATTTATGTGCTCCTCTACCCGCGCCGGTCCTAGTGGATTGGATTCGACATCGCGCAAGTTCCGTTCCGCGACATGCAGGGCATCCATTTCGTCTAGGGATAACCCGAGGCTTCGCGCCTTGATATTGCGAATGCCGTCTATCAACCCCCGAACGCCACCGCCTAACACCGCCCCGCCCGTGGCGGCGGCGAGGATATTGAATGCGGGGGTAGGCTCTATCCCCGATTCCGTTTTGAAGTCGTATGTCGCGGCCTCGATCAAGGCTTGGGTGCCCCCGGCTATTCCCGCTTCAACCGCAGCGGTCTTGAGGATACGAAGCGCAAGGGAGCCTGTGACACGTCCAGCGCCAAGGGGAAGCGTTGCAAGGTTGACCGGGTCCGCGAAGGCACCGGCCACGGAACCGGCGAACGCGGCGAAACCGGTCCAGCCCGAGGACACCAGCCCCGCATTGAACGCCGCGTCGTGCGCCTGCTTCGCCACGATACCGGCGTTGGCTTCGATCTCGTCAGGGTCTGGCAATGAAGGGTGTTTCTCCCTCGCCTCACGTAAGGCATCGGACAGAATGCGGACACGTTCGTCCCGTGTCGATGTCGTCGGGGATAATCCGGTATCGTCGGGGATGCTGCGTTCCTGAATCCCGGCATAGGGGTTTTCGACCCTTCGCCCGGTGGCGGAATAGAGTTCCTGCACCGCGTTTTCATAGGCTTCGTATTTCAACCGTTCTTCGGAAAACGCCTGTTCGGTTTTCATGAAGGCGTCGAATGCCAGATCGAACCGCTCGCCAAACGATTTGGGCGTGGTCGGAAGTGTCCCGCGAGACGGGATGATGGACGGGTCGAACTTTTGCGCGAAGATATCAAGGAGCATCGGGCTCAATCTCTGGATAACTGTACGGCTGATTTTTAATCGGCGTCTTGGACAGATCAATTTCCCAAAACTTGGTCGGCTGGATAGGGTCGAAAAGAGTAACCCCGGCGACACTAACCAAATATCTACCGTCGTGCGTCGAATAAAGAACACCGTTTCTGCGAATGGATTCGGCACCGACAGGCGAGCCATCGGCAGCGCGAGGGAGTGGCCCCAAGTCGGCATCCGT
>Ga0208147_1000845_pt1 | contig 10340 bp, 16 predicted proteins | sample DEB3_08_DNA_FD_184520 | JGI IMG/M metagenome (GOLD analysis project Ga0208147, IMG submission 184520) | Aqueous microbial communities from the Delaware River and Bay under freshwater to marine salinity gradient to study organic matter... | ecosystem: Environmental > Aquatic > Marine > Coastal ... | reverse complement strand
CCGGGAATCATGGCAGCGGTATAACGAGCAGGTAGAGGCGCAGTTTGTTGAGCAGCCACAGCCACAGCAGCAGCAGGCACAATACGATCCAAAGGCTGTAGCATGGGCTGGTAAGAATGACTGGTTTGGTAGCAACAACGTAATGACAGCAGCCGCACTTGCTATTGATTACGATCTGAAGAACGAAGGTTATAGTCCTTCAGACGACGAGTTCTACGAGGAGATTGATCGACGTATGCGCGAACAGTTTCCTCACAAGTTTCAGGCTGAAGTAGAAGAGCAGCCTGTTGCACGTAAGCCGAATGCGTCAAATTCGGCTCAAGTGGTAGCTGGTGCGTCACGCACACCAGCATCTCCCTCTTCTGGAAAGAAGGTCAAGCTTACGCAAGAAGATATCCGTCTTGCAAATAAGTGGGGGATTCCACTTGAACGATATGCCGAAGAGAAGCTCAAAGCAGAACGAGCTTCTGGTGACTACACCACTATTGGTTAATGAGCGTTGTGAAAGGATAATACTATGACACGTACTACAACATCACGTATTGACGATACACGGGAAATGCAGACTAGAGAATTTAACGACGTATTTGAAGAGCAAGACTGGCTTTCCATTCCGCCATCAGTCAAAGCTCGTTTCGATGGGGAAGGGATGGCCCTTCGTTGGATTCGCGTCAGCCTAAAAGGTAAGGACGATTACCAGAATGTCGGTAAGCGTCTGTCTGAAGGCTGGCAGTTTGTAACTGTTGAAGAAGTTCCTGAGATGGTCAACTCTTCTGTCGTGAGAGAAGAGGGACGTTATACTGGCGCAATCTGTCGTGGAGATTTGGCCTTGGCAAAGATGACCAAGGCTCGTGCCAAGTCCCGCCAAGAATTTTATGAGAACAAGAGTCGGGAAATGGTTGATGCTGTTAATGCCCAGCTAATGCGCGAAAGCAATTCAGCGATGCCAATTTCCAACTCTAGTAGAACTAGAGTGACAAGGGGTCGTGCGAGATTTGACGATTAAGTTAATCAAGCCGTCTTCTGTCGCTAGTCACAGTATTAACAAAGGAGAGAAAACATGACTGCTACTCTAGCACCAGACGGTTTTCGCCCTTCACGCATTCGTGGTGGTTCACCAAACAGCGCAGGCGCAAATGAATATCCAATCGCCTCCGCTTATGCCAGCAATATCTTCGCTGGTGATATCGTTACGAACGCAGCAGGGTATGTAAATGTTCTTGCTACAACCACAGACAAGGCAATGGGTGTCTTTATTGGTTGTCGCTATGTAGTCAATGGTCAGCCCCAGTGGTCTGATTATTGGCCTGCAAACACTTCAGCTACCGATGCTTATGCAATGGTTGTTGATAATCCAGAAGCAACTTTCGTGGCACAGGCAGACGGCGTAGTTTCAATCGGTGATATGAACTCACAGAACTTCAATATCACTCTTGGTGCCGGTTCAACTGTCACTGGTCGTTCAGGTTTTGCTATTGATGCATCTACCAGAACAACTGGTCATGCAATGGTTCGTCCAATTGCAGTTGTCAATGAACCCGGTAACGTACTTGGTTCTGGCTATCCACGTGTTGAGTGTCGGATTGTTAAGCATATTGATGCTTATATTTCCGCCGACTCTTCAGTTAACTAAGGGAGGCTAGACAATGGCTATTAACAGAGCTAGTATTTCCAAGGAGCTACTCCCCGGCCTTAACGCCATTTTCGGTCTTGAGTACGGTAACGTAGACAACGAACACGCTCCTCTCTTCGATACCGAAAATTCAGATCGGGCATTTGAAGAAGAGGTACTGTTCACTGGTTTCGGCACTGCACCTGTTAAGGGTGAAGGCGCTGCTGTCCAGTACGATCAGGCACAGGAAGGCTACACCGCTCGTTATACACATGAGACAGTAGCACTTGCTTTTGCTATTACTGAAGAAGCAATGGAAGACAATCTTTATGATACGTTCTCCAAGCTTCGTGCACGTGGTCTTGCCCGTGCAATGGCAAACACCAAGCAGGTTAAGGCAGCCGATGTTTTCAACAACGGTTTTAGCTCCAGCTATCTTGGTGGTGACGGTGTTGCTCTATTCTCAGCTTCACACCCAACTGTTTCAGGGAACCAGTCCAACATCATTGGTTCTTCTGATCTTAGCGAATCCTCACTTGAGACTGGCCTCATTGCCATTTCAAAGGTAAAGGATGATCGTGGTATTCTCATTGGTGCACAGGCAGTTTCACTGCATGTTCCAACTGATCTAGTCTTCGTTGCAGATCAGATTCTAAACAGCACCATGTCAACCACAATTGGTGTAAACCCATCAGATGCTACAGTTGGTGCCACCAATGTAAACGACATCAACAGCATCCGTAATCAGGGCATGGTTCCAAAGGGCTTCTTTGTTAACCGTCGCTTCACTGATACGAACAACTGGTTCCTCAAGACCGATGTTCCAAACGGTACAAAGATGTTCGTCCGTGCACCTCTTGCCACCAAGATGGAAGAGGACTTTGACACTGGCAACCTTCGCTTTAAGGCCCGTGAGCGTTACAGCTTCGGTTGGTCTGACTGGCGCGGTTTCTTCGGTGCCAATCCAAGCTAATCTTTAGTTTGGTATAAACAGATTGGGAGAAGGGGTAACATAATATTTATGTTTACTTCTTCTCCCTTTCTTTTATTTTTAAACATTATAGGATATAATTAGGCATGGGCTGCTCATATCTATTAATGTGCTGTGTGGAGAAAAATTAATGGCTTCCAATATTAGAGTTGCATTTGTAACGGGTAGCGGTGCACTGCTTGATACCGTAACAAGTGTAACAATCACTGATACAAGGGTCCACATGATCCAGTCTTCAGGGGTTGGCACTTTTGCTATCACTGGTGTTCAGACAGATTCAAATGGCAACGTAAATGGAAACATCATTAAATACGTTAACACTACTGCTGTTGATGTTAATGATGTTTATCTAAATGAACTAGGTGTTAGAATGTATGGTCCTGTAAAGGTATCTGCTCCAACATCTACTGCTACAACGACAGTTTTCTATGGCTAATTATACGTATCTTGTCGGGGACATTATTGACACTGCGGAAGATGATTCCACAGAGTTTTACAATTATGTCCCTAATATGGTTAATCGCGCAGAGGAAAGGCTTACTAAAGACCTAGATGACTATGGTCTTGTAACCTATACTTCTGTTGCTGTATCCGCTGGCAATAATCAAGTAACTCTTCCTTCTGGTACAAGAGTTATTAAGAATGTAAATATTGTTAGCGATGGTTCTAAAATTAACCTTCTGGCAAGAACGGACGAATTTATTAATGACTATTGGCCGGTAGTTGCATCTACATCTGAGCCTAAGTATTACGCACGTAGAAACAATACAACTATTCTAATTGCTCCAACACCAGCATCCACTTGCAATGGCGAGATTGTTTATGTTTCCAAGCCAGCAGCTTTGACTTCAGCAAACCAAACAAACTATTTTTCTGACTTTTGTTATGATCTTTTGTTTAATGCTTGCATGATTGAAGCGATGCTATTTATGAAAAACTATACACAAGTAGGGACTTATCAAAATGTCTATAATCAAATCTTGGAGTTGCAAAGGAATCAAGCTCGTCGTACAAGGCGCGACGATATGCAGGCGCCTTTTTCTCCGGCTGGTGGCGACAATACGCTCATTCCCAACGCGAATTAAGAAATTTAGGGAGAAGTTTTAAATGGCAACCGCAGCACTTCGTAGAGAAATTATTAAGTTTGCAGCCAAGCTTGGCAAAGAAGCTGCAAAGAAAAAGTATGGGAATGATGCAGTTCGTGAAGCTGGGCAGCAGATGAAGCGTGATGCCAAGGTACGGGCAGCAAAAAAGGCAGCCGAAAAGCCAAAGAAGGCTCCAAAGAAAGAAGATATTCCAAGAAAGAGAACCAAGAAAGAAATTAGAGACGATCTTGTTCAGGGTATGCGTAAGCGTCCTGATGACGAGATGACCACTGTTTATGGTTCTCGTGAAAGAGGTACAAAAGAACCGGGAGAGATGACTCGTAAACAAGCACGTGATGTCATTTCAAAGCAGGAAGGCGAAAGTGGTGACGAGTTTATGTCTCGCATGTCTCGTCAGGCCGAACAGATGGGCGTTGGTACTGGTCGTCGTTTTTCTGAGGGTGACCCCGGTTATGCACGTGAACAGATTGACGACATGATGCGTGGTCGTTATCGCTCTGCTGAAGATGCCGGAGAAGAACCTGCTGATCTTGTAGATATGCTCAAGCAGCTTAAAGAGTCTGGGCTTGGCGGTGGCCGAAAGAAAGGTGGTCTAGTAGCTAAAAAGAAAAAAGCCAGTGGTCCACGTGGCGTTGGCGCAGCACTACGAGGCTATGGCAAAGCTATGAAAGGATCAAAGTAATGCAAAAGAAATCTAAAAAGTATGCTAAAGGTGGCATCATGTCCTACCTTTCTCCAGCGTATGCCGCAGCTAAGGGTGGTCCTGAAAATGTTCTAGCTGCATTTAGTCCTGCATATGCTTTGTTTAAATCTGCTAATAAAAAAGAAAAAGCACCAGAGCCTGTCAATATGACAAAGAGCAAAGAGTTTGATATTGGAACTAGCTTCAATACGACAGGTAGTTTTAAAAAAGGTGGTAAGATTAAAGGCTGTGGTGCAGCACTACGAGGCTATGGTAAAGCCATGAAAGGATCAAAATAATGGCTGCTAAAAAAATTATAGAAGGCATTGGGAAAATTCTTAAGGGTAATCTTAAGGGTAATAAGGTAAAGGGAACTACTAAACGCCCTTCTTCAGAAGCTGAAGGTGCACGGCTTGATCCTGAAACTGGTGGATCAGTAGACGTTTCTCGTCAAATTGAACAGCGTATGCGTACAGGTGCTGAGAAAGTTACTAGGGGTAAAGCTTCTGGAGATAGAGGCATTGTAGCTGAAAGCACAAGCAAAGGTACGAAAGAACGGGCAAAAAGAATAGTAGAGCTTGAAGCACTTGTTCGTGAAGGAAAAGCTACTGCGGCACAAAAACGTAAGCTTAAAGAAATGGAAGCTAAAGATGTTGCAGATACCTCACGAGCTGCAAAAACTGCTGCTGCTACTAGAAGAGCTAATGCACTAAAAGAAGTAGGTAAAGATAAGCGTGACCCACGCGATACTCTTATGCAGACTGGTGAAATCATGGAAGGCTATAATCCAACTGATAGAGAAATGCAGCAAGCAATTTCTAATCTTACTGCTAGAAAAACTGATCCAAAGATTAGAGAAAGAATGGCTGTTCTTGAAAGCATGGTAGGAGGCAAGACAAGACTTTCTTCTACTCCAAAGGGAGTGAACGTCCGGGCAGAAGAGAGGAAGAAGGGCGGCAAGGTAGCTAAAAGAGCAGACGGCGGTAAGATTGTTCCTACTCCAAAGAGGAAGCCAATGCCTCCTGTAAAGAAAGTAAGTTCTGAAGATGCAGCAGCTATTAAAAGAGGTAATCGCATGCAGAGCTATGAAGCAGGGGCTGCTAGGGCTATGGGTGTAAAAGGGTACAAGAGTGGTGGTCCAGTAGGCTGTGGCGTTGCAATGCGGGGCTATGGTAAAGGCCCATACAAGAAGAAGTAAGATGCCTCTTAAAAAAGGGAAAAGTCAAAAAACTATTAGTGCTAATATTAGTAGCCTAGCCAAAGAAGGATATCCACCTAAGCAGCGAGTAGCTATTGCTCTTAGTGTTGCAAAGAAAGCACAACCAAAAAAGAGAAAGTCTCGTGGTTAATTATACAAAGCCATCGCTTCGTGAACGTATTAAAAAGGAAGTAATGGCTGGAGACAAAGGTGGAAAGCCGGGACAGTGGTCCGCACGTAAGGCGCAGCTTGTAGCACAGCGTTACGAAAAGGCTGGTGGTGGTTATTCTGGTGGTAAAAGTAAAAGCCAGAAGTTTTTGTCATCTTGGACAAAACAGAAGTGGCGTACAAAATCTGGTAAGCCTTCTCTAAAAACTGGAGAAAGATATCTTCCAGAAAAGGCTATTAAGTCTCTTAGTTCCTCTCAATATGCTGCAACTACCGCAGCAAAGAAAAAAGGAATGGCTAAAGGTAAGCAGTTCGTAAAGCAGCCTAAAGCAGTAGCTACTAAAGTTAAAAGATTTAGAAAGGTAAAGTAATGGCTCTTTCTGACTCAGATCGTAATAAACTTAAAAAGTATGGGCTATCTGGTTTGAATAGGCCAAAGCGTACACCAGACCATCCAACAAAGAAGGGCGTCGTTGCGGTTAAAGCTCCTTCTGGTAGTGTAAGAGTTATTCGTTTTGGTGACCAGAAGATGGGACACAACTACTCACCAGAGGCACGTAAAGCTTTTAAGACAAGACATGCAAAAAATATTGCAAAGGGTCCACAAAGTGCAGCCTATTGGGCTGATAAGTTTTTTTGGGCTGGTTCTTCTGGCTCAAAGAAGATGCCTCCTAAAGGACAAAAACTTGTAAGAGGGATTAAAAGAAAGTAAAATGGCTATTAGTAGATCAAATGTAGGGAGTCAGATTATGAAACCACCGGCAAAGAAACCAAAGCTTGGTACGGGCAAAAGATTTGAAAAGGCTGTAAAGTCTTTCTCAGCAAAGGGTGTTAAAGACCCCAAGGCACTTGCTGCATATATTGGTCGTAAGAAGTATGGCGCAAAGAAAATGGCGCAGCTTGCTGCTGCTGGTAAAAAGAAATCAAAGTAAAGGAAAGCTATTATGGCAAAGGTAACTGAATATACTTCCAAGTTTTATGTTGGCGAGATTAATGATCCAAAGGATGTCTTTGAGTCTACTGGTAAACCAACAGGTCAGGGATTTGGTGCTGCCCGTAAGGGTCCACAGGTAACAGGCAAAGCTGTTGATCTAAAGAAGCCTACCACATAAAGGCTGAATAATGGCAACTTCAGGAACATTTAACTTTAGTCTAGATATAGACGAGGTTATTCAAGAAGCTACTGAGATGATTGGCGGTGAACAGACACTGGGCCATGAGCCTAAGTCTGCTCGTCGTTCAATTAATCTTATGCTACAGGATTGGCAGAATAGAGGCATTCTTTTATGGACTGCGGATACAACAACAGTATCCGTGTCAACAAGCGTTACTGCATATGATCTAGGCTCTACTGTTGTGGATGTTCTTGAAACTACGCTGCGTCGTGATAATACTGATCTACAGCTACAAAGAATTTCTATGGAAGAGTATGCTCTTCTTCCAAACAAAGGACAGACAGGCCGTCCTTCTCAGTATGCTGTTCGTCGTAATAGAGATAATGTTACAGTATATCTATGGCCTATTCCAGAAAATACAACTGATCTTCTTAACTTTGAGAAAGTAAGGTATTTAGAAGATGTTAATAAATCTGCGATTCAAACTGCTGATATTTCCAGAAGGTTTCTACCATGCCTTACTGCCGGTCTTGCATATCAGCTATCTTTAAAAAGACCCGGCGTAGAAGGGGGGCGTATTCAATTTCTTAAAGCAGAGTATGAGGAACGTCTTGCAAGAGCAATGGAAGAAGATAGAGAAAGAGCAAGCTTTTATTTGAAACCTCGTCTTAATAGAGTATAATAAACTATGGCAAGTAATAAACATGCCTTAGCCATCTGCGACATTTGCGGATTTCAATATAAGCATAGAGAACTAAGAAAAAATAGTTACGGTCTACTAGTTTGCCCAACAGACTATGAGGGACAGTTTGATCTAAAGAATCATCCACAGAACAAAGCTCCTAATGTTCTTGATAATCCCGCTATCAAAGACCCAAGGCCACCGAACAATGCAGAACGGAATGTTGTTTGGAACTTTGCAAATACTAACTGGGAAGATGAAACTAGCAATTGGAATAATGTATAATGGCAACACTGACTGGTCAAAATATTGCAAACACATACAAACAGCTATTGCAAGTAGGATCAGATAATTCTGGTCTTACTTCAACAGTTCAAACAGTTCAAGATGGCAATGGGACAAACTCAGCCCTTCAACTTAGCCAGTCTGCTGTAAACATTAATGGCACTTTCCAGCTTAATGGTTCAACACTAACTGCCACAGCATCTGCTCTTAACGCTGTTCCTAATCTTACATCATACACAGGTTTTATTGCAGTAAGCAGTTCTAGTATTAATGGACGTACACTTACTGCCGGTACTGGTGTTTCAATCACTAATGGAAATGGTACTGCTGGTAATCCTACTATTGCTCTTGATACTACTGGTGTAGTATCTGGTAGCTATAGTCCAGCAACAAACTTTGCTGTAAATGCAGTAGGTCAAATTGTAAGTGCAGGTGCAGCAACAAGTGTAAGCGTTTCTGCAGTAACTGCCAATACGTTTGTTGGTGGTACCTTTGAAGGTACAACTGGTAACTTTAGTTCTAATGTTTCAGTTGGTGGTAATCTTATTGTTGATGGACAATTTACTCCTGCTGCTCTAAGTGTGACTGGAACAATTAACGCAGCTACAGTTTCAGCTACTGATGCAACATTCAATAACATTGTAAGTGCTGCTTATTTTGTTGGTGACGGTTCAGGTCTTGTAAACGTACCTTCTTCTGAAGGCGGTACAATGAAGACGCTGACTGCTGGTCCCGGCATCTCTCTTATTGTAGACGCTGTTCCTAGCGATATTACAGTTAGTGGAACAGTTCAGCTTAATGCAAATATTTCAGTAAGTACTGTATATGCTAATACAAATGTATTCATTACAGGTAATCCTGTACTAACATCTGCTGGTCTTGCCACTCTTAATAATGCAGTAACTTCAATTAATACAGTACTAACAAGCGTGTCAGCAAGAACATCGGTTAATGCTGCCGCTATTACATCTATTAATACAGTAGTAGCAAACGTATCTGCACTTACAAGTGTCAATGCAGCAGCCATCACTTCTATTAATAGTGCAATTACTTCTATTAACACTGTAGTAGCAAATGTCTCAGCACTAACATCAGTTAATACTAATGCGATTACTTCTATTAATTCAGTTGTAGCTAATGTATCTGCGCTAACATCAGTTAATGCGGCAGCTATTACTTCTATTAACTCTGTCATTGATGCTTTTGATTTTGCTACTTCTGCTGAACTTGCGGCAGTTTCTTCTGCACTGGCAACAAGTATTGCTACTGCAAATACAAGAATTACTTCTGTAAGTGATTATGCTATAGCACTTTCAGCTACTCTTGCTACAAGTATTGGAAATAGCAATACAAATATTGCGGCAGTTTCTGTTTTAACATCAATTAATGCTGCTGCAATTACAAGCATTAACTCTGTAGTAGCTAATGTTTCTGCTCTTACTAGCGTTAACAGTGCAGCCATTACAAGTATTAATACAGTAGTTGATGCTGTAAGTGCTGCTACCAGCGTTAACGCAGCAGCTATTACAAGCATTAATACAGTAGTTGCCAATCTTTCATCTACACTAGCCACAAGCATTGCCAACCATCTTCCTCTTGCTGGCGGCACACTTACAGGAATAGTAAGCGGTACAGACTTTTATGTAAGTGCAGTAGCAATTGGAGTAGACACGCTACTAGGTAAGCAGCTTCATTTAGGAACTGCTGCGGTAGCTGATATTGTAAGTCTTACAGACGGTACTAGCATTGCAGTTGACTTTAATGCAGGACAGAACTTTGCTGTGCAGCTTGCAGGCAATAGAACACTAGAAAGTCCAACTAACTGTGTGGCAGGACAGACTGGTAGCATTTTTGTTATTCAAGATGGTACTGGTAGTCGTACATTATCTTATGGTGGTAGCTGGAAATTCCCAGCAGGAACTGCTCCAACGCTAAGTACTGCAATTTCAGCGGTTGACAGAATTGATTATATCGCTTATACTTCGACTGCGGTTCACGCTATAGCAACATTGGATGTAAAATAATAACATGGTATTTAGTAACAATCTTCTTTTAGGTGCAGCAGGTGCTGATGCTGGCTACACCATCGACCAGTCGATCCGTTTTAATGACAATGATTCGGCGTATCTGACTCGCACACCGGGCAGTGCCGGTAACCGCAAGAAGTTTACTCTAAGTTGGTGGTGGAAACCGTCTCTATCAGATGTTTCAGCAAATGACAGGCTGTTTGAGGCATACAGTGGCGCAAACGATTTTTTTGCCGTAACTATTATGCGCGATGACGCTACTTATAGCAACGAGTTGTATTTTCAAAGTCAAGTATCTAACGTAAACGTAATAAACAAAATGACGGCTCAAGTATTCCGTGACCCGTCAGCTTGGTATCATTGCGTCCTAGTAATTGATACTGACAATGCAACGGCGGAAGATCGTAACCAACTTTATGTGAACGGTGTACGAGTAACAAGTTGGTTTTCTGGTACAAACACAAATTCCAGCAG
>Ga0208147_1000844_pt1 | contig 10351 bp, 10 predicted proteins | sample DEB3_08_DNA_FD_184520 | JGI IMG/M metagenome (GOLD analysis project Ga0208147, IMG submission 184520) | Aqueous microbial communities from the Delaware River and Bay under freshwater to marine salinity gradient to study organic matter... | ecosystem: Environmental > Aquatic > Marine > Coastal ... | reverse complement strand
ACATCACGTGCCCACTCCGGGTATCGCTCAAAGTCAACCGCAATGTCGAAGCAGCGCGAGGGAGGTGCAGCGACGTGCTCGGTTTCGGTCGCTTGGTCGATCACGCTGGCAAGGCTAGTTGGTGGTTCGCAGCGCAGTTGCCAGGCGGGAAACGAGCACCGAGTAGTCGAACTCGGCCACCGCACGGGCGCGAGCCGCCATGCCCATTGATGTGCGCAAAGTGGAATTCGTCAACAACAAGGACAACCGCTCAGCTATAACGTCCACGTTTCGTGGGTCGCGAACGACGTACCCGGTGCGTCCATCTTCGACTGCCTCCGCCGCACCCCCACTGTCACCCGCAATCTGGGGCACCGCGCACGCCGCGGCTTCGGCAAAGACGATGCCGAACCCCTCCTGCTCGAGGCCACCCCAGCGATTTCGGCACAGCATCATGAACGCGTCGGCGCATCCATACAGTGCCGGAAGGTCTACGTCCGCCACGCGCCCAAGCAGACGCACCGGAGCATCGAGCTCGTTGATGAGCCGTTGCAACCGATCATGTTCGCGCCCCGTGCCGCCAATCAGCATGGTGATGCCGTCAAGGCCGGAATTGCCGCTCGGCCCACCGCCAACACGGGATGCCGCTGCCAGCTTGGCCACCGCACGAATCGCCACATCAAATCCTTTTCGAGGCACCAATCGACTCACCCCCACCACGAGTGGTGCGTGAGGTGACACTCCGAACTTCTCCCGAGCGGCCCGTCTCGCCGAGTCGTCGAGCGGCACGAAGCGTTGCGTGTCTACTCCCGGAGGAATCTGCACCACGTCAGACGACCCGTGTCTGCGAGTGTCTACTCCGCCTATCGCACGAATTGCCTCTGCTGCCGGGTACTGGCCCGACGCAAACACGTGGGTAGCCCCTCGCAGAACCCGTGCCAGAGCTTGACGTGATGCGGGGAGCCGGCCGGGTACTGCAATTTCTGCCCCGTGCACCATCACGCTGTACGGCAACGAGAGTGACCGACCAACCAGTCCAAGGGGCAACGCGGGATCCAGCACCACATGCTCGGCTCCGAACTCCCGCGCCAAGCGTTCAATTCGACGCACCATCAATGGATGCGGAAGGAGCACCGGCTCCGAAACTCGTTCGATCCTGAATGGTTGGCGTGCATCGAACTTGGCAGCGTCGGCATGCGGACTGGTGAGTACCGCAAACGACGCTGGATCGAGCCGCCGCCACAACTCCCACAACATGTTCTGAATGCCGCCAACCTTCGGTGGAAAGTCGTTCGTAACGAGTAGATGCTTCACGCACTCACCAATTCACTGAGTGGACTCACGTCACGTACTCGCCGCTGAGGAGGTCGGTGCGGCCAAGCTTTCTTGCCGCCCACTGTGCGTGCTCACGCAGCAAGTCATCTTCACCGTTGAGATATCGAGCAAGTGCCAGCGCCACGTCTTCATTCTCGCCCAGGTTGCTGTTACCAAGGATGATGAGCGCGTTTCGCCGCACCCATCGAGGGTTTCGATCCGCCACGTACCACTCATCGCAGATTTCAAGCACCCGAGCGTCGGTTGCAGTGAGAATTTCCAGGGCATCCACCACGTTGCGCGATGCGCCGTTGGCGACGTCGAGCGCGATCGCGCCGCGCCGAGTCGGCGGACATACTTCTTGACAGTCGTCGCATCCATATATACGTGTTCCTAGGGCATCGCGAAATGCAGGGTCGAATACCCCGGGCTTCTGAATCAACCACGCCAAGCACTTTCGTGCATCAACCACACCTGGAGCGACGATTGCACCAGTCGGACATCCATCGATACAGCGACGACATGCCCCGCAGCCATCGGCTACGTCTCGATGAGTGGGCGACAGCTCCGCAGTGGTTACCACACAGCCGAGCACGAACCAGCTGCCAAGCCCCTCCAGCAGGAGATTTGCATTCTTGCCGTACCAACCAAGCCCGGCACGGTACGCAACTTCGCGATCGACGATCGAGTTGTCGTCGGCAAACACGGTGGCGCGATGCCCGTTACGTTTCAGTCGTATCGCTGCCACGCGAAGTGCGTCGCGGAGCGGTTCGTAGTGATTTCGCCAGGCATAGCGGGCAACTCGCGCCGAAACCATGGGTACGCCACTTTCATCGCCACCTACGGCGTGACCAACCGAATCCCCCGTTGTTGGCTCCTCTTGGTAGTACGAGCGCGCAGCAACGATGATGCTCTTGGCTCCGGGCACCGACATGGTTGGCGTCGTCGATCGTTCGGGATTTCGGAACGTGAACTGCATCCCGTCTGCCATACCCGACGCGATACGAGATTCAATTGCATCTCGCGCTTGCGTGAGCGGTTCCGCCGTGGTGATTCCAACACGATCCGCACCGGCGTCACGAATCAACCGCATCAGCTCTTCGCCGTACGACGTTGCCCCATCCACGAAGCCGAAGGCTACGAACACTCCAACAATCGCACCGTGCCTGCCATGAAACGCGCATCTATCCCCATCTGACGCTGGCGACCTACGTGTCTGGAGGTTAGGCGCTGCGTTGATGACGCAAGCCGGGCGTGAGTCCGGCCTTTGCCAAGGCAGCCAGGGTGCGCAACTCTTCGTAGTCGAAGATCACCGCTTCGGGCTCGCCACACAACATCGGCACGATGCAGTCGTCGCATGCCGAGGTTTCACGCATGATGCAGGTATCGCACGAGATGGTGATGGATGTGGAGTGTTGTTGCATGTTTCCACCGTGACCAAGGGGTGTACGGAGGTTCGTCGCCGTGCGCGCAACCTTGTTACACCCCACGGTCATCATTGTCGTCGTGAGCATCGACATCATCGAAGACGGAACCCCGTGTGACTACTGCGGCACGCTCATCATGTTTTATGACGACGACTTCACGCTCTGCCCCGAGTGTGGCAACGAGTTTTGGAACATGGACTACACCGGCGAATTTCCGGGTGATCGTCCCGACCGCGTCTGAGTCACAGTCCCCGACGAAGTCTCCACACTCGCCCGCCAAGGTCACGTCACAATCGGGTTCGGTACGTGCGTAATCATTCCCATGACTACATCGACTCCCACCACATCCATCAGCAGCGACCTTCTTCCTACCGTGCGCAACATCGACGAAGCACGCAACATGTGCCACGACTTTGCGAGCGTGCTCACCGTCGGACCGGAACGGCATGAAGTTTCCGACTTCGAGCATCCCGATCACAAGATCGTCTCCTTCGACGACATCACCGTGTCGTATGCGGGCTATCGAGCACCCACCTTCGATCACGTGCGAGACATCGTGACATGGGGCCAAGGTCGCTCCAATCTCCTGGTGCACTGTCATGCAGGAATGTCGCGCAGCACTTCATCGGCTTGGGGAATCGCAATCGCAAACGGTTTCGATCCGCAGGAGGCGTACGACCTCCTCAGAAACAATCACCCGATCGAGCGTCACCGCACCTGGAATCCCCGACCGGACGCCACGACGATCATGCGGCAACGCGCGTTCATCCCCAACGAACTCGTACTCAAGCACCTCGAGAAGTTCCTGGGACTCCGCAGCGGAACCCTGCGTGAGATTGCAGCCAACGGCAGCGCTATTGCGCCACTGGACCGTTGACGTCGATCTGCAGTCGATGCGACGTGCCCCCACGCGGCAACGCATGCATTACCGCGTCGGCGCGACTCGGATCAACGAGGCACGCCATGGTCGGACCAGATCCCGACAACCACGAGGCATACGCGCCAGCCGCGATTGCTGCGTGCATTGCATGCTTGGTGTCGGGAACTATCGCCAGCCGCACATCTTGATGCAATGTGTCTCGAGTGGCTTCGGCAAGTGCCGAAACATCGCCCGTGACCATTGCGGCGACGAACAGCGACGATCGCGAGATGTTGGAGACGGCATCAGCAAGACTCACCATCGGGTTCAACTTGGTACGCGATTCTTTGGTGGACGTCGTGTTTTCTGGAACCCACACCACGACGTCGGCATGAACGGCCACGGGGACGCGAATCGCACGGTCACCGGCAGCCACGGTGAGTCCACCAAGTGCCGAAGCTGCGGCGTTGTCGGGATGACCTTCAAGCTCACTTGCAACCGCGAATGCAGCGAGTCGAGCCTCGAGTGAGTTGGCCGCAACCACACCGTCACGCTGCGCAATCGCCAGCAACGCTCCGCCGACTCGAGCCGCCCCACTAAAACCAAGTCCGCGACCCATCGGAATGCGATCGTGCGACCAGATGGTGCCGACACCACCGTTTCGCGCGAATGCGACGGCTGCCGGGTGATGGGCATCACAGTTTCGCGCGTTGCTCGGCTGATGCGGTTGCGCGAGACCAACTTCCAGGCACATGCTGAGTGCCAGTCCGAGCGTGTCGAAGCCAGCCCCGAGGTTCGCCGTGCTCGCGGGAACCGTAATTCGAATCACGAATTCAGCGTAGTTTCGGCGATGAAGGCATCCAGCGTTGCACGCGCCGTACCACTGTCGATTGCCGCCGTGGCCAACAATGCTCCGTTCGCCAGGTCGCGAGCCGCACCTGCCACCACCAGTGCCGCTGCAGCGTTGAGCACCACCACATCACGAATTGGACCTCGAAGTCGAGACTCCAATACTTCTCGCACGATTGCGGCGTTCTGCGCTGGATCACCGCCCCGCAAGTCGTCGTTCTTGGCACGAGCGAGACTGACACTTGCACCGTCCACGGTGATCAATCCACCTTCGGTGTCGCTCACTTGGTTGGGGCCAGCCAACGACAGCTCATCGAGCCCACCGTGACCGTGCACCACCCAGGCGCGCTTGGTTCGCTCGGCAAGTGCGCGAGCCATGATGTCGACGCGTCCAGAGTCGGCTACCCCCACCAACATGTACGACACGGGTGCCGGGTTGGCCATCGGTCCCAACACGTTGAAGATGGTCGGGACCCCCAGTTCGCGACGAATCGGCCCCACATGGCGAAAAGCAGGGTGAAACGCTGGAGCAAACGCAAACCCAACACCCGTCTTGGCGACACTTCGGGCCACCCGTTCGGGCGATTGCTCGATTCGCGCCCCAAGAGCTTCGAGCACGTCTGCAGTTCCACACTTGCTGGAGGCTGATCGATTGCCGTGCTTGCATACGGGCACGCCGACACCGGCCACGACGAAGGCCGCCATGGTGGACACGTTGACGGATCCGCTCTTGTCGCCTCCCGTACCAACGATGTCGATGGACTTCTCGGCGATGTCAGATGGCAACGGAATCGGCGTCGCGGCGTCGCGCACCGCCCGCAAGAAGCCACTGAGTTCTTCTTCCGTTACATCACGCTCGTTGTAGGCAAGGAGAAACCGGCGAATGTCCTCTGGAGACATCTGCCCCTGCAGTATTTGCTGCATGAGGTCGCGCGCGGACTCATGCGTGAGTGGATGTGCATCACGTTGGGGGTGTGCCACCGCACGAAGGCTACGAGCGTTGCCAACTACTCACGACGTCAACACCTGGATGGTCCGACAGAATAGAGAGCTGTGTCTGGCATCGTCGTAAGCGAACTGGAGTACGGACCTCCTGGTGGCGATCAGTTGTTCTTCGACGTGAGCTTCCGAGTAGCCCCCGGGGAACACGCAGCAATCGTCGGCGCGAACGGGGTTGGCAAGAGCACCATCCTGCGAATTCTCTCGGGCCAGATCGAAGCCGACGCGGGTGAATTCTCCATCAACGGAACGATGCTGTACATGACCCAAGACGTCGGGATGTCGCGCCCCACCGACACGTTGCGCGAGATGCTGATCGAAGTGGCGCCACCCGCGTTGCGTGAGGCTGGTCGGGAGTTGGTACGTGCCGAACGCGCGATGCACTCCGGCGAGGACGACGGCATGGCCTACGCCACAGCGTTGTCGAACTGGGGCGACCTTGGCGGCTACGAGTTGGAGTCACAATGGCAGGCTTCCACCCAGCGAAGCGTCAAGAGCCAAGTGGACGACGTCTTCACGCGTTTGGTCTCGGAACTTTCTGGTGGAGAGCGCAAGCGACTCGTACTCGACTTGCTGCTGCACTCGGGAGCCGACGTACTCCTGTTGGACGAACCCGACAACTACCTCGACATTCCCACGCGTCAATGGCTGGAGGACGAACTTCGGTCGTGTCCGTCCACCATCTTGATGGTCAGTCACGACCGCACACTTTTGGAACGTTGTTCGAACAAGATCATCGCCGTCGAAGGCTCCGGCTGCTGGGTACATGGTGGATCATTCGCCACCTTTCCGGAGGCACGCGAGAAGCGACAGGAGTTGCTGGGAGACGATCTCAAACGATGGCACGAAGAAGAGCGTCGCCTGTTCCACCACATGAAGATCATGAAGCAGCGTGCCGCGCAGAATTTCAAGAACGCCACGAAGGCGAATGCGGCAGAAACCCGTTGGGAAAAGTTCGTCGCCGCCGGACCGCCACCGCCGCCGGTACCCGACCAACAGATCTACGTTCGACTTCGTGGCGCCGATGCAGCGCGTCGTGTTGCGCAACTCAACGGCGTATCAATGCTCGATCTGTTCCGTCCGTTCTCCGACGAGATTTATCACGGTGAGCGCGTGGCGCTCATCGGCCCCAACGGCACGGGCAAGACCCACCTTCTCAAGGCACTCTCGCAGGAACTCACCCCCACCGCCGGCGAGGTTCGCTTTGGGCCACGCACGTCAGTTGGTGTTTTCACCCAAATCAACAACCGCCCCGACTTTCTCGGGCGGGAGTGCATCGACATCGTGCACGATCGTATCTCCGACGAAGAGCGTGCGATGAAAACACTGGCTCGCTACGGTCTACGCAATCAGGCACGTCAGAAGTTCGAAACGCTGTCAGGAGGCCAGAAGGCGCGGTTAGAAATCCTCCGACTGGAGATCGAAGGGCACAACGTACTGTTACTTGACGAGCCAACCGACAACCTCGACATCGAATCCTCGGAGGCGCTGGAGAAGGCCCTCGATGGATTCGAGGGAACCGTGGTTGCCGTCAGCCACGATCGTACGTTTCTGGCGCAGTTCGACCGCTACATCATGATCACTGATGCCGGCGAGGTCTACGCACTCCCCGACTTTGACGTCGCCCTACGTGGGCTCCAAAAGCCCGATCAATTGGCAACCTTGAAACTTGCAAAAGCCCTGCACGAATAGCTCAATCTCACGCCGACAAAAGAACATCCGCCGGCAGACCCACTTTCGCAGGCCCACCGGCGGATGGTGGAACGATTCACTTCGTGGGATTTAGAGCGAGCTCAAATCCACAGTTGGCGGCACGATCACTGCGTCAATGACATGGATGACGCCATTGCTGGCGGCTACGTCCACGGTCACCACGTTTGCACCGTTGACCATCACACCCATGTCGGTGGTGATGGCAATGGTCGATCCTTCAACGGTTGCCACATCACCAGCGGTGACATCAGAGGACATCACTTTTCCTGGCACGACGTGATAGGTGAGGATTGCGGTCAGCACTCCGATGTTCTCTGGCAACAGCAACTTCTCGAGCAAGCCCTCTGGGAGAGCAGCAAACGCTGCTTCGGTTGGAGCAAACACGGTGAATGGACCTTCGCCTTGGAGTGTTTCAACGAGACCGGCTGCCGAGATTGCCGCGACCAGCGTGGCGAAATCCGGGTTGGCGCTTGCAACGGCGACGATGTCCTCAGTTGCAACGACTTCTTCAGCAACGGTGTCCTCAGCGACGGTGTCTTCTGACGTTTCGTCGTCGGAGCCGCAGGCCGCAAGTGCGAGTGCTGCTGCAACTGCAACCGCAAATACTTTCTTCATGATGTTTCCTTTGTGTTTGGGGGTAAATGTGGCGGATTGCCACTCGCCATACCGTAAAGGCGATCTCGCTCCGACGTCACGCTTTTCAGCGAGACAAGCGACACCTTGCCGGTGCGACATGAGACACGCTCGCATCTGCACCTAACGGAACAGCCGTACGAACGTACTTCCCACGTGTATTTGTGTACTCGTCGTGACTTGACAACGTCTCCATTCGCTCTACTCTCCCGCTGTGCCCACCTCTGCCTCAGCCCGAGTATCCGCACCACGAACACGTGCTGCGGTTCGCCTGAGCATCAAGCCAACATTTCTGCAATTCGGCACCCTTCGTGCACACAGAGTGGCGTGGCAAGCAAACGACACAACTCCCACATTGACACTCCAATTCAACTCAGGAAAGGCGCAACCATGACTGATCTCCAGCTCAAACAGCCCCGCGAGGGCGATCGAGTTGCATACAAATCCGACATTGACGGACTTCGCGAATATGTCGCTTGGAGCGAGCGCCGGCTTGACGAAAAGATTGACGGCCTCGCCCATCGACTCGACGAGAAAGTTGACAATGTCGCAACTCGACTCGATCAGAAGATTGACAATGTCGCAACTCGACTCGACCAGAAAATCGACCACGTCGCAAACCAACTCGACACGAAAATCGGTGCCCTTGACCAGAAGTTGGATCTGCGATTTGACTCACTCGCAAAGCAGATTCAGATCTTCTCCTGGGTCGGCGGCGGAATAGCAACCATCATGGCAAGCGCCATCCTGCTGCTGATCAGCCGGAGCCTCTAGCAAGCAAGAACTTAGGCCTCGTCACGGACCTGGGCGTCGTTACTGACTCAGGTGTCGTCGCGAAGATCGGTGAGCAGCTCGGCAACGGTGAAGTCGGGAAGTTCGATCGCCTCGAGGTAGTTCGGGTGATCACATCGCACCTGCACGCCGCCCTTGGCGAACTGGGCCACTTGTTCGGGGGTGAACTCGAAACGCACGTAGTGCACGGCGGCGGTTACGGTCTCGCGAGTGAGACCCTCCGCGTGTTGCTCGTCAACAACGCTGCGAACCTGCGTGCCGTCAGCAAGGTGGATGACGATGGAGCGTTCGATACCAACGAGCTTTGGCAACCATTCACGCATCTGATCCTCGGTGGTCAACTCGATGAACAACGTCGCACACAGCTGACCCGGCTCCGGAATCATCGGGTTGAATGCCTTCAGCTCCTCCATCACGCCTTCGTCGGTGACGACACGCTCAACACGGAGCATCTCTTGAATCTGGTTGAGCATCGTTGCGCGGTTCTCGAACGACACGGTCACGACGGTGCCGAGGTGGAGTCGACGGCGACGCTTCAGTTCGATCACGTTGGCACGTGACGCTTCGCGAACACGCTCGTACGCACGATGGTCGAGGATGTCGTTCAGGCTCAGTTTGCGGGTTTTCGTATCGGTGGACATGGGGGGTGTCTCCTTGTTTGTTGGGGTGTGATTGTTGTCGGTAGTACTGGGATTACTCGGCGTCGAGGCCGTACGCCTTGGCAACCACCTGCAACGGGTGCAGTGGCTCCACACCGGCTTGTTCGGTGATTGCGGTGTTGGCGAGGTGGCAGTCACCAGCGACGACATCGCCGTTGGCGTCCTTCACCATCTCGCCCAACTTCTTGCCGATGGGGATGCTGAGCTCGGCATTTTCGGCCCGCAAGCCCCACATGCCATCGATACCCGAGCATTGCTGCACGAGTTTGATCTTGGCTCCCGTGAGCTTCATGAGGTCACGGCTCTTCAAGCCGATGTTTTGGGCGCGCAGGTGGCACGGCGTGTGATACGTGATGGTTTCGGGAACCGTTCCACTGAACTCGGTGTCGAGCGAGGATCCTTCCGTCTTGTGCACCTTCATGAGGTACTCAGCGGCGTCGTACGTGTGTTCCGAAACGAGCTGGGCATCCGGACCGCCCACGTAGTCGAGGTAGTCCTTCTTCAGCACGTAGCTGCACGTTGGCTGCGGCACCACGATGTCATTGCCCTTGCGAACTTCTGCTGCCAGCGTTGCCACGTTGTCAACCGCAACCTTGGTGAACTTGGCCATGTCTCCGCTGTGCAGATACGGCGCGCCACAGCATCCGGCGTCGGTGAGTGAGCATTCGATGCCGTTGTGTTCGTACACCTTGACGAGGGCTTTGCCGATTGCGGGCTCCTGATACTCCACCAAGCATGTGGGGAACACCGTCACCTTGCCTTGCTTCTTGCCAACGCGAACCTTCGGTCGCTTGTTGAACCATGTGGAGAATCGCTCGCGCGCAAACTTCGGCAACAATCGCACGCTGGAGATTCCGGCTGTGGCTTCTACCGCCTTGCGGATGAGTGAGCCCGGCTTGGCGCCCATCACCTTGTTGGTGAGCTTCACGGTGGCGACCGACACCTTGCCGATGGCATCGGTGTTGCCCATGATTGCGGTGGTCGCTTTGTCGCGCAGGGTGACCTGACCGTTGGCGCGACGCATCGCGTCGGCACGAAGCATCAAGCGCGGGAAGTCGAGTGCCCATTCGTGTTGACCCGGTATGTACGGGCAGTTGACGTAACACAACTTGCATTGGAAGCACTCG
>Ga0208147_1000843_pt1 | contig 10359 bp, 21 predicted proteins | sample DEB3_08_DNA_FD_184520 | JGI IMG/M metagenome (GOLD analysis project Ga0208147, IMG submission 184520) | Aqueous microbial communities from the Delaware River and Bay under freshwater to marine salinity gradient to study organic matter... | ecosystem: Environmental > Aquatic > Marine > Coastal ... | reverse complement strand
CAATGTTAATCATCTTCAACTTGGCATCTGTTGTCCAGATTGATGCGCCAGAATAGTCGAATGGGTGTTTAGTTTCTTGATTCATTTATTTCTCTCAATTTCATCATGTAGTGTCGTGCTTTGCCGAGGTCATCGCTACCATCTTTACGCCCTGCTCTAAGGCTGTACTTGATGATGTTGCCCTTGAGAAATCCTGCGAACTCCTCTGGTGTTAGAACTGATGCCATCAACTCCCAAGGCTGAATTGCCATCTCTTTGTAGTGGTTGCCGCTGATCTGTAGATCATCAGCCCTTGTGCCATTAAAGTGTTTATCCATTGTTCTTTTCCTTGAGTTTGGCTTGCAATGCCAAAGCAAAACCCTGTGGGTTTGGATAATTTGCATGAAGCACGGCTATTTCATCTGTTGTCAGCCCCTGCCATGTGCGCTGTTGCAACTCCGCCAGTTCATCCCGCACCTTTAGGTACATGGATCGGTAATCTTCACCCTGCAAAAACTTATCAATGCGGTCTTTCATTGCATAGGCAATATCACGGTCTGAGAATTGAATCTTTACATCGTATTTTGTAAGCCACTTAGCACCATCAAAAGTACCGTGGTTTTTAATTTCATACTGCTCAACTCTAATATTTGGCAACATCACAAACTCTCTTTCTGCCCTTGCAGGACATAGTGTTTAACAATCTCTAGCACACCAAGCACTTCAGCCGCAGATAATTGCTGGTCATATTCCAGCACCACTTTGTAGAGTGCCTCGGCAAACTCCCCGTTAGTCACATAGCGTTTATCAAATTCAGGGCGTAAGACTGTCATTGGTTTTTCTCCTGATACTTTGCTTCAACGGCTTTAGTAAAAGCAATTAACTCCTCACGGCTCCACCCTATGCAAGCAGATGGTTGAGAATTCCACATGATGTGATACAGCTTTTCACTTGTTCCACCCCGACAATAGGAAAAGCGCCCAGCGTCTTTTATTTCCTCATCATCCAGCCCTATCCATGTGCGCTGTGGTGGGTGGGTGTGCTTGACAGGCGTTACCCACATTGATGCAACATTGCCAGATGATGGGTCTTGGTCGTATACCCAAGGCAGTTCCGCATCTCGGACATTTGGAATGGCGTGTCGTGGTGGTGTCGGCTTGTAGATTTTGAATGCTACAGGCTCTTGGCTTTCCAACTCTGCAATTGCTTGCTTTCCTGCTTGGATGGCTTCTGCTGTGTTTATAGGTTCACCACCATAGCACCATTCAAGAGCATCAACCATCTGTTTCAATACTTCAATCATGTCATCCCCTGTGTCAAATATGCAATCCAAACAGTTGCGCCAATAGTAAATAGCAATGCAATAGTGATTTCAAATTTCATGCTTCACCTCTGGCTCTGATGGCTCTTTCAATAAGAATTTTTGTACTGCCATAACAAAATTCATCACACACCTTTGCACAGGCTTCACGCTCTTTGGCTTCGGCTCTGGCGGCTACCAGTTTGGCAAAGGCCACAAGATGCTTATGTTCAACATCCATGTCGCCTTTTCCGAATGAAAACCACATATCGCCATCTTGCGTCATGCCAGCCTGTTCAGCCATATCAATAATTTCATCTTGTGTCATCGTTTCATCCCCCTAATAAAAATACCAAACGAACTCAAGGTATCTTTACCAAAGACTTGCATCCTCTCTATCTCAACGGCAACCTCTTCAATGATGTCATTGCGTATCTCGTCATAGACCTCTTGTTGGGTCTTGTACTCCTCAACCTGTCTCTTTCTGTTCATGGATTCAGTCATGTGGTTTTCTCCTTATCAATTTCCCTGCCTTGCGGAAGATGGTGCGTAAACTGTTGTATGGGACTCCAAACCTTTTCGCAATCTCAACCTTGCTGACACCTTGCTCATACAAGCTGAATGCTCTACGCTCATCAATGTTGATTGGTTTGCGCCCCGACCCTGCTCTTGCTCCACCTTTCATGTTCTTCCCTTGTATGTAAATATCAATGCTCTTTTAATGTTTGAATTTGTGCAGTTGTAAACCTCTTGCTGCAAGTCCCTGACCCACTTCTCACAAACTGGACACTTCACTCTTGTTCGCTTTCTCTTAGTAACCAGAAAACAAATGCTACGCAAACTGCTATTCCCAATGCGAATCCGAATATCGCTATCAGCATGAAATTTACTATTGTTTCTAGCATTTGTCTTCTCCTCTTTAGAATCAAAATAAAAGAGTGCCACTACACAAATCACCACTAGGATGACCTTGTGACAGTGGCTCATTTTGATGACGCAATCAAATCAAGTTCAGCATCCTTGAGTTGATCCCTGATGATGGTTAGCTCTTGCTCCAGCATGGTTAACTTTTTCTCCATGCGGGTTCTGGTGAATTTCTCAGCGTGAGAGTACCCAATCAAAGCCGACTCAGTTGCCACCTTGCGGATCAACTGGATGATCTGATCTCTGGTCATAAAGCCGCCAGCGATGTCTTTTGTGGGCGCAATCTTGGCAATCAATTCTTCAAGTTCTTTCTCGAAACTCATGCTGTTTCTCCTTGTGGTTGGTAAGTGTTCCATGCGTGTTGCAAGGCGGTGAAGTTCATTGGTGCAATGGTGACTGTGGATAGGAATAAGCCCTTGACATGGGTTCTACGACCCCAATCATCGGTTGCCTTGGTATTCTTCAAGTCACCCTTTTTGACAGCGTTATAGACGCTATGGGGCTTGAACCCTGCATCCTCCAACTCTTGCATGGTGCGAGGCTCTTGGCAGAAGTCTTGGAGTGGTGTCATTTTTCATCCCTTGCACGAAGCATTGCGTCTGCCATTGAGTAGCACATTGAGGCATAAACATCCTGAATTTTTTGTGCTTTTTCAATTGAATAGTGCTTGCTTTCCAATTCAGAAGTGACTTTGTGCATAAGAGCTTCTAATCCCCGTGCCGCAAAGTAATCACGCAAGGTCATGCCTCTTGAATTTGTTTCTTGATCTTCTATGTAAATGCTTTGAACTGGAAATGCTGGTGGGTTGTTCATTTCACCAACTCCTTTGCAATCTCAATCAGGAAAGGCACAGACAGGATCAAGCCCACGAGGGTGGCTTGCAGGGTTTGTTTAAGCGTCATCATCATTCTCCTCACAGAGTTCACAGGTTGGGTGGTCAGGGTCACGACAGTCGGGGTGGTTAGCCAGTTGGTTGCGATAGCGTCTGAGGTACAAGTCCTCAAGACGCATCTCGTCAGCCTCTGATGCGTCAATGTCTCTCATCAGTAATCTTCTCCTGCTCTGGCTGGCTGTGCGCCAAGGAATTGAGGGTTGTAGGGTGCGCTATATACCCAATGATTGGATTTGTTGGCAATTCTCAAAACACCAGTGCGACCAGTGCCTTTTAAGAACTTGACCATTTCAGCAAGCAATTCCTTTTTGGAATCTGCATAAAATTCAATAGGTGTATCTGCAAGTTCAATGATGTTGGTATTGATGTTGATGCCATCAATCTCGCCTGTGAAACCACGATCATCTTGGTACACATATGCTTTGTAAATTTTCGTCATCTTCAATTCTCCTATCGGTTGTTGATGTTGCCAATCATATATAAATCAATCAGGCAGTCAACAGTTATTTAACTAATCCCCCACAATCAACTCAACTATTAAATCACAAAGGGCTTGACCAATGGGTTGAAAGTCTTTAGACTCGCCCACACTATGAACACACAAACTATGCAAACCATTGAAAACATTAAGGAAAAGGCTGAAGTGGCTGGCTACACCATCACCGATGTAGCTCGTCATGCGGGCTTTCACCCTGCTCAAGTTAGCCGTTACGCCACTGGGAGAACAATACCATTGGTCACCACCATCAGGAGGCTTGATGAGTCGGTAGATTCCCTGATTCAGGCTCGTTTTAAGGCTCTACAGGGGCTGTTAAATGACTAGGCGCACAATTGGCATTGACTGCGGTCTGAATGGGGCTTTAGCCCTGATTGTGGATGGTGAACTCGTCAAGGTTGAGGATATGCCTACAGTTACCCTCACCCGAAACGGCAAGAACAAGCGTCAGGTGTCAGTTCCTGAACTGGTTCAGATCGTCAAGGAATTTGACCCCAACGAGGCATTCACCGAAAAGGTATTCGCTATGAGTGGGCAAGGGGTGACTTCAGTGTTCTCTCTGGGGCGCAGTCTAGGTGTCGTTGAGGGAGTCCTGACAGCCCTACAAATCAAGACCACCATGATGACACCACAGACTTGGATTAAGTCGATGGGTGTCATCGGTGGCAAGGATGGGTCAAGAGCCAGAGCAATGGAGTTGTTTCCAGAGCACATGAACCTGTTTAAAAGGGTCAAGGATGATGGCAGATCGGATGCTTGTTTGATTGCACTTTGGGGGTATAGGAATGGATGACAAAGAACGGCAAACCTTGCGTGAACACATTGTCTGGCTTGGCTCTCAACTTGAACAAGAAAGAAAGCAGAACCATGCAACTGTTGTCTATCTCAAACGGCTCTTAGACCCCGAAGATTTAGGTCATGCGGTCAGCACTGAAGTCAGGCAACTAGCCTACCAATTACTCATTGAACATCACCACATTGAAAGAGCATCATGGCAACAAAACAATTAAACATCAGACCATCAGGAATATCCAGAACAATTGCTTGCCCTGCATCAGTCAGGTTATCAGCACAAGTCCCATATCAGGAGAGTGGTGAGGCGGCAAAGATTGGGACTGCAATTCATGCACTGGCAGAGCATTGCTACATGAAAGATTTGAACCCTGCTCTCTTTGTCAATAAAGTCTTTGAGGGCATTGCTATGACTGAGGAGAACTGCGACTTTGCACAGCAACATCTACAAGCCATCTGGGACATAGAGGAAGAGTTGGGCGAGGGAACTGTTCAGGTCGAGAAGTTTCTACCCTACCAAGAAACATCATCATACAAATGCGGTGGCACTGCTGATGTCATTGGCATAAGCAAAGAGAAACGCAAGCTAATCATTGCTGATCTGAAAACTGGTAGAGGGTATGTCGATGCTGAGAGTGAGCAGCTCAAACTTTACGCACTGGCAGCAATGGAGGGCAATGTTCTATACCAAGACATCGACACCATCGAACTCTGGATCATCCAACCTCATCATGGTGATGTACGCAAGCACACAATGACAACTCAGGAGTTGGTGGATTGGGAGCATTACATACTGACCCCTGCGATTGAGAATGTGCTGAACCCTACCTATCCACCTGTACCCTCTGACTCTGCTTGTCAATACTGCAACGCTAAAACGATTTGCCCTGCACAGGCGAACATGGTCGAGGTTGTGCATACAGCACCACCAGTAGAAGTGCTGACAGAGGAGCAGATCAGCGTCTTGCTGATGAAGTTTGACATGGTTGAGGACTACATCAAGGCAGTCAAAGATCATGCCCTTAAACGCATGGAAAAGGGTGCTGTGATTCAAGGTTGGCAACTTACACCTAAGAGAGCATTGCGTTCATGGACATCAGAGGAAGAGGCGAAAAAGCATCTTCTTTTCCTTGGATTGAGTCCAGATCAGATAACGAAGACCGAACTCATCACCCCTGCACAGGCAGACAAACTACTCCCAAAAGCATTAAAGGACTCTATCGAACCTTTAACTTCCCGCATATCTTCAGGATTGACACTTGCCAGAGACAAAGGTTTGAGTCAATAATCCCAACCCCAATCCCCCACAGTGACATCAGTCACATTTTTCAACTTCAACTTTAAACAGGAAACATCAAATGAACTTAAACCTCTCTTCTGGCGGTGGTAGTGGTAACTACATTCGCTATTCACCTCAAGTTAACGCATGGACAAGAAAAGATGAAGATGGTAATTACATCGAATTCAAATTCACACAAGCAGTTTTTGACTATGAGAATGTACAAACTGGATGGATGTTGATTGCAACTGGTCAATATGAATTTTTGGCTGATAACACCTTGGGCAAAAAAGGTGCTCAACCATCTCCTGAACATAAGCGTGGATTTAGGGTGACTTTCTACAACAAGGAATTAGGTGGTGTAGTTGAGTACAGTGCTAATGGTGCTGGAGCAAACATGGGCTTGGAAGCGTTATGGAAAAAGGTTCAGGCACAAGCACAAGACAATGCTGGTAAGTTACCTGTGGTTGAATTCAAGGGGGCAACCGCTATGAGAGTCGGAAAGGGAACGACAAGAGTTCCTGAGTTTGATGTTGTCAAATGGGTGGCACGACCTGCGGCTATGCAAGATGGCGGTGCTGATGAGTCATCCTTTGAACCGCCAAAGCCAGTAGCCAAGCCAGCACCATCTAAACCCGCACCATCAAGCATGAATGATGATGAGATGTTCAGTTAATCACTGAACCAACCCGCACCAGAGTTTTCGGGGGAGAACTCTGGTTTTTTTGTCTCTTGTAAATTGGACTCTAAATGTCAGCACAACAAATAGCCACTACCTTGGGCAATGCAAAAAAGGTAGGCAATGGTTACCTAGCAAGTTGTCCTGTTCCTCATCATGGTCAGGGCAATGGCGACAAGAATCCATCCCTATCAGTCACAGATGGTGAGGATGGCAACATACTCTTTAAGTGTCATGGTGGGTGCGATCAGCAATCAGTCTTCAGCACCATCAAGGAGATGGGGTTACTACCAGCACTACCAGACAGACCAGAATACTTAGCCAGTGTGAAACCGATACCACTGGTAGCAGTGCCTACCTTGGAACAAGAATGGCACTACACAGACGAGGAAGGTGTCAGCCTGTTCGTCAAACAAAGATACAAGACCTATGACGCAAAGGGCAAGACTTATAAGATCCTCAGAGTCATGCCAGACAACACTAGAGTCGGGAAGTTGGGAGATTGCAGAATAGTCCCCTACAGATTGCCAGAGGTACTGCAAGCGGTGTCAGATGGGAGAGTCGTCTACATCTGTGAGGGTGAGAAAGCAGCGGATGCTTTGTGCAGTCTGGGAGTGGTAGCTACGACCTCTCATGCGGGCGCAGGAGGTTGGAATCCTGACCTTAACCAATACTTCACAGGTGCAAACATTGTCATCGTGCCAGATAACGATCTAGCAGGGTGGAGTTATGCCACAAAGATCGTTGAGTCCTTGATGGGAACAACAAAGAGCATCAGGGTTCTGGATTTGCCATTAACGAACCCAAAAGAAGATGCCTTTGAATGGGTTCATAAGTATGGTGGTGACAGAGCAACACTGGCTCAATTAGCCAAAGCCTGTACCCCATTAAGACCTGAAGATGTTGTATTGATTCCAAAGAGGCTGAGAGAAACACCAGAGACTCCACAAAATCAGCCACAAGAGCCAGAAACACCAAGGCTACTGGTCGAGTCTTGGGACTCCATCAAGGATGAACCAGTTGAGTGGTTGGTTGAGTCGATACTGCCTAAGAAGGCATTTGTAGCCTTGTATGCACCGCCAGCAAGTTACAAGTCATTCATTGCACTTGACCTAGCCGAGGCGATAGCCACAGGTCGGGATTGGATGGGTTACAGGATACCGAAGAAAGGTGCGGTCTTGTACATCTGTGGTGAGGGTCATGGTGGTATGGGTGCAAGGGTGAAGGCTTGCAAGATACAGAACAAGAGTCCTGATGGGGCGAATCTGTACATTATCCGAGCGCAATTGAACCTGAGATCAAGCCAAGAAGACTTTGACAAACTGACTCAAGCCATCTCAGAGTTGATAGCGCAAATTGATGAGCCACTGGAAATCATTATCTTGGACACATTGATGAGGATGTCAGGTGGTGGCTTTAACGAAAACTCCAGTGAAGACATGGGTGCATTCATCACCCAGACAGGCAAGCTACAGGAAATCTTCCATTGTGCGTTATTGGTGATTCACCATAGCGGTAAAGATGTCACCAAGGGACTCAGGGGTCATAGCTCCCTACTTGGTGCTGTGGACACCGAACTTGAGATACAAAGGCAAGATTCGGTCATCAACTCAGGAGATGCAAGCGTCATAGGGAATGCGATCCTCAAGGTTTCCAAGCAGAAAGATGGGGCTGACAGCATCGAAGTGGGCATTGATGTCATCAGCATTGAGATCGGAATGTCGGACTTGGGCTTTGAATCCATCACCAGTTTAGCCATCAGGCACAACCAAGACATAGCCAGTAGCACCTCAAAGGGCAGCAAAAACAATCAGGGAAGCGGTGGAAATCAGCGTTTGGAGATGGATTCGTTGATGAAAGTGATTAAGGCTAAAGCATCATATCGTGAAGTAGATGGTATTAGTAGGTATGGAGTGAGTTTGGATGATTGGAGAGCCGAATTCTGGAGCATGAAGGGCTGTACTGAGGATGATAAATTGTCATTTCGTAAGGCATGGGTCAGGGCTAGAGAGCGTCTTGTAGCCACTAATAAGATCGTCATTGGGTCTAATTGGGTATGGTTGAAGACTAGCTCTGAATCTTATTGAGGTGGGACAAAGTGGACAAAGTTGTATATATATACAGTGACATATTAGGGTTTTCCCCAAGGGACAAGGACAAATTAGGTTTGTCCCACCCCCCTAAAATTGCCTATTTTTTAGGCAGTTGCTTAAAAATTGTGCAAAATCGGTGGAATGTGATGGAATTTGATTGGATTTGTTTTGCGTTACCTGTATGTTTATCCAGTGACAAACGAGACAAAGTGGGACAAAGTACCAAATGTCCCACTCGAGGAGATGGGGACAAACCACCTCAGGTCTATAAACCTGAGGTTTGTCTCCTGTTGGTTTGTCTCTTTGTCGCTTTTTTGTTTTATTAAAGGAAATTGAAAATGACTCGTTCAAGGTCAAGGAAAGATGTTCCAGATGTTCAAGTACCGAAAAGGTCTGCGACAGTTTGGGAGATTGAATCTAATGCGGTGTTGATGGAATTGGAGGCTAGGAAAGAACTTCATCATCAAGTTTGGGGTATTGATCGACTGATTACTTTAGTTGACACTGAGTTTAGGGTGAAGTTTTGGGGTCAGATGAGTCGGGTTTGGGATGGTCTGGAGTTTGGTGACATTGAGAGACTCAGGAAAGCAGTCAACGGCATGGTCAAGGGTTATGAGGCTTTGGAGAAGTGGGCTGTTGACAATGAGATCAGCCAGAACCCAAAGACCAACTTTATTGAGTGGAAGACAAAGGATGGAGTTGTCTTTGCTGTTGTCCCCACAATCAATGACAGTTTGGACTTGCAGCGTCATCGCAAAGACATCAACACTATTTGGACTCTGGAAGAGTTTGAGGTCATCATGTCCGACCAGATGGTTAAGGAAGTCATCAAGATCAAAGCGTTTGACCCGACAGCTACTGTTACCAAGTTCAAGGCTAACGAGAACTTTGCCAAAGGTTCAGGGTTTGATGACATGGAGGATGATCTAGAACCTGTCTATGGTGCTGGCACTCCACCCAAGATGTTTAACTTGCCTGAGAGGAAGTGATGGCTAGACGAGCCAGCATCACGACAAGGTACTTCAATCGGACTCTGACAGATGCCGATAGGACAATCCTTGCGTGTGCTGGTAATGGCGACATCTCTCAGGGCTTTAAAAATGCCTTAGATTGCTACGCTGTTTTATGGAAGCTAGGATACCGCCCTAGAATGGATTTATGTGATTTCCTTGGGGTAGATGAGGAAGATCAAGAAAATCCCCTTGTAGGCGATTCTGACGAGGATTAGAGGTATTGTTAGGCTGTGCGTCATGCCTAGATTCCTTAAGAATATTAAATTGTCATCCAAACCCCATTGCGATGACAAAGTACCCCGATAAAGCACCATCCGCCTCTTTCCCTCTCCGCCTCCGCCAGCCAGAAATCCACCGACTCGGAAGTTATCCACAGGTTATCCGCAGATCGGCAAGGAAGTTATCCACATTTGCACAGGTTGGTTTCATTTCCTGTCACAGATTGCAGATGTTTGTAATGCTTTCTGTGATTTTGACTTAACATAATGGACATTGTATTAAATGGAATATGTCAGCAGTTTGTAAGTGCGTAGAAAAACTCTAGCAAAATCAACAACTTGCAAAAGTTATCCACAGAATCCACAGTTGCCTGTGGATAACTGGTCGATTTTTCGATGGGGGGGGAGGGGGTCGGTCGGTCGGTGATAATTGTGGGTACATCCGCCCCACTGAAAAATCGAAAATAGGAAAAGGGGCGACAGCCCGACTTCCCGCTACGAAAAAAAGAAGACTATCAACCCACAATTTGCTATAGTCCGCTTCTATCACGCCCACAAAGACAAGGACAATCGTGAAGATAGAACAGATTGACAGCATCCAAGATGAAGCCCCACAGCCAGAGAAGAAGAAAGCTGGCAGACCCAAGGGCATCTATGGCTTAAAGCGTCAGATACAGGAGTACGCAAGGAATCC
>Ga0208147_1000841_pt1 | contig 10361 bp, 6 predicted proteins | sample DEB3_08_DNA_FD_184520 | JGI IMG/M metagenome (GOLD analysis project Ga0208147, IMG submission 184520) | Aqueous microbial communities from the Delaware River and Bay under freshwater to marine salinity gradient to study organic matter... | ecosystem: Environmental > Aquatic > Marine > Coastal ... | reverse complement strand
CTACCTCAGCCCTACCATCTGCAATCGTTATGGTGGCGTTTACAGGATCGGTACCGACAGCCGAAACAATGCGTGAAACAAAGCTCTTAAGCTGGGCTTTATCGATAGTGTAAGCGTATTTTTGCTGCCCGTGTTGGTAAGCGTCAAAAAAGCCAAGTAGGGGAATGGGGGAGTTATGGCCCACTTTGTAGGCATCCTCCAAAGTCGCATTCATGTCGTAGTTGGCGCCAAGGTCCTTACCAGTCGCGCTGAAGGTCTTATTGCCAACTGCTACCTCAAAAGAACGATCGGTCTTGGTCTGTGAGAGTATCTTTCTCGCCTGTTCTTGCGTCTTATAGCTCAAATCTACACCGGCCACCGAAACACCTGGGAAAATAACCCCTTCGGTGGCAATTGCAACGACTTGGTTGGCTACTATAAATGCCAGTATTATTCCCCAAAACACAAACCAAAACCGGTGCTTTAGAGAAGGCCTAAGTCCTGACTTCGAAAGGCCCGGTGGTAAGCTCAAAAAATGCGAATGAGTCTTTTTGTCCATTACTACCTATTATAATAGTAATGCACAAATTTCTCTATAATACTTTTGCTTGAGGCAGCTTTTCCAGATTTACGACGCATTCTTTAAGCTGATCATCAATCTGTTGGGCCGTGGGATTGGGGCCTAGGTCGAAATCAACCGAGATCGAGATTCTTTTTCTGGACTGTGACTTGAGTGAATCATCGACATACTCGCCTACATAGTTCGTCGATTTGCATGTTTTTTCCAAAGAATTTTTTAGCTCCTCGAAGGTTGCCAAGCTATTAGTCTCAACCGTTATATCACGTTTTATGATTTGATATGGCAATACCTCTGTGATCTTTGGCCGTACTCTTGATTCAATTATCTCCTCTATATTCAGCTCTGCATAAGACACCTCTTTACTGATGTCAAAATCGCGCAAGATTGAATCATTGAGTTGTCCGAAGTATCCGAAACCAGAACCAATTCTGGCCGAGCGCCCAGAGTAGAACCACTCTGAATTTAGTTCCCTTTTATAACTCGGGCCCAACTTATAATAGTCGAATACCACATCGATAACACCCTTGAGCCGCAGTAGGCTTTGAGCTCCCCAGACCGTAATTGCCAATCTCCAAGACTCATGTGCAGCTTTGGCAGACTTTTCATATACCCTGCTAAGCTCAAAAATAGCACTATTATCGGTGCTGAGGTTCTTCGCAACAGCCCGCAAGTGGCTTGGAAGCAAGTTGCTCCGCAAATAATCCTGCTCACTGCTCAATGGGTTTTCAACCTGCAAGTTTTTTTCTAAATTCGATAGGGAAGTAATGATGTCCTTTTTTGACACGAAACTATGGGTCATAACCTCAACCATTCCGTAGGACACCAGGGCATTTTTTAGGTTAAGCAAATGGGGGAGTAGCTGGTGTGATTCGGTATTGGTTGGCTCCATAAGTGGCAATGTTGCCGGCATATTTTCATACCCCATGGCTTTAGCTACTTCCTCAAAGAGATCAACTTCGGAGGTAATATCAAGCCTCCACCATGGCACTTCAACACTTATGATGTGATTAAAATTATCTACATACCGCCTACTGCCAACATAGTTTTTACTTTTTACAAGGCTTGCTGTGCTCAAAACTTTCTTTCTCTGATCTATATAGCCAGCTGCCTTACCAGCTGCAGTCACTATGAATGCGTCATATAGGCTGCCGGCCGTTGCAGAAAGCAATATTAAATCGCCGGGCTTGAGGGCATTGGGTGGCACATCCATTCCACTTGCTAGCAGGTCTTGGAGGCTCTGTCCTAGTTTTACCCCAGCCATTGAATAAATTTTTTCTACAAAATTACTTTTTCCATTCGCTTCCAATCTGTCGGGCAAGGCTCTTAGCTGCTTAGACAAAGAAAAGTGAGAGGGTTTGAAACCTCTTTTGGACAGTGCCTGCTGGACTGCTTTTTCATCAAGCTTATAGCCTAAAAATTTCTCTGCTTTCCTTTGACGCATACCAAGAAATTCATCATCGATAGCTCCATAAAGCTGTCGATTGGGCTGCTCAACCATTTGCGCGCCACATATTTCCTTTAGTAAGCCGATAATCCTATTTGCGGCATAGTGGGGAAGGGGGAGTGGGAGGCCTCTTTCAAAACGCGATGAAGCTTCAGTCCTGAGGCCGTGCCGTAGGGCCGAGCGGCGCACGGAGGTTTTATCAAAATTGGCAACTTCTAAGATAATCTGTTGGGTGGATTCAGTGGTTTCCGTGCTTAGTCCTCCCATCACCCCAGCCAGGCCAATCGGCCCAGACTTATCCACAATCATCACATCTTTACTAGAAAGTTTGAGCAGCTTCCCATCTAGGGTAGTCAGCTCCTCACCCGGGGTGGCATTGCGCACCCCTAAGCTACCTTTGATTTTTTTGGCGTCATAGGCGTGGGAGGGCTGGCCGGTCTCCAGCATCACGAAATTAGTAATATCTACAACGGGGTTGATGCTGCGCATTCCGGAGGCTTGCAAGTTATCCACAAGCCACTGCGGGCTCTTGGAGTTTGTTTGGATGCTCAACTTAGCGTACACAAAAGCCCTGCATTCGGCAGTTGATTTGACTTTCACAACTTCCCTGTCATTATATGTAATTTCTTCTAGTTTGGGTTCGACCAGGTCGTTATCAGCTAAATTAGCAGCGATTTCCCTAGTTAATCCGATATATGACAAATAATCCCAGCGGTTGGAAGGCGTCTTAATGTCTATGATATCGCTGTTTTCAGCAATGTCGCACAATGATTTACCAAGGGGTAGTGTAGGGTCAAGCTCTACAATACCACTGTGGTCATCGCCCCAGCCTAATTCAAGCGCCGAGCACAACATTCCGTGCGATTTTTCACCCCTAATGGTTGCCTCCTCGATCACATCACCGCTTGGCAGCACCGAACCTACCTGTGCCAATGCAACCACCAAACCAGGCCGTACATTTGGTGCTCCACAGACTACTTCAATTTCACCGGCGTCCGTGCTAACCGTCACCAATTTGAGTTTGTCGGCGTTAGGATGCTTTGACACCTCTTTTACAGATGCGGTAATTATCTTTTCATCAAGTTGCGCGGCATAGATAATCTCTTCTACTTCAACCTCACTCTTTTCGAGGACTTCGGCCATCTCTTGGGTCTTAAGTGGCTTTTTGAGATACTGGTTTATAAGTTTTGCAGAAATATTCATCTAAAACTGCTCCAGGTATTTGATATTAGGTCGCCAAAGCTGACGCAGATCAGTAATCCCGTATTTGATTACGGCTATCCGCTCAACCCCCCAACCAAAAGCGAAGCCAGTGTATTTTTCGGGATCTATCCCCCCGTTTTTCAACACCTGCGGATGAACCATTCCGGCACCACCGAGCTCGAGCCATTTCCCCTGGTATTTGGCATCTACCTCTACCGAGGGCTCGGTATAAGGGAAATAGCTCGCCCGGAACCTGATGTCGGTCCCCTCGCCCAGCTGTTTTTCTAGAATGCGCATGAGCGTACCCTTGAGATCAGCCATACTAACCCCCTCACCCACTACTAAGCCTTCTATCTGATTAAAGCACCACGAATGAGTCGCATCTTCATTTTCATTACGAAAAACCTTGCCGGGCACAATGATCTTAAAGGGCGGATCATTTTCCTGCATAAACCTTACTTGCATTCCTGAGGTATGGGTTCTGGGGAGCAACTTCTGGTTTGTCCCTTTGATGTAGAAGGTGTCCTGCATCTCTCTGGCGGGGTGGATTTCAGGCATGTTGAGCGCTTCAAAATTAAACCAATCGGTTTCTATCTCAGGGCTATCCACGATAGCAAAGCCAAGCTCAGTAAAGACCCTAAAGGTCTCCTCAAGCACCAAGCTTGAAGGATGTAAATGTCCGCGCCTTGGATGCTCGAATAGCGGCTTGCCGGGGGCTGAAATATCCAGTGGGTCTAGTGTTTTCTTTTGCAAAAGGTTTTTCTGGGCTTGCTGTAGCTTTTTTGTAATAATACCCTTTAAATTATTTAGGCTCTTTCCGGCTTCAGCCCTTAATTTTGCATCCATCTTAGAAAGGTCGGACATCTCTCTCGTTACTACACCCTTTTTACCGAGATACTTAGACTTGATCTGCAATAAATCATGCTCTGACTGGGCGGCAGAACAATCTGCATCAAAAAGTTCGATAATTTTACCGGAAGGATCAATAGCCATATCAGGAATTTACCCTTCTAGTTCTAAAATAAAGCTCGACAACCGAAATCAAAATAATAAAAAGGATGAAGTCGCGCCAACTTAAGCTACGCAAGCTTGATAGAGCTAGCAACACGGTAGCCGAAATACCAAGGATCAATCCCGATCTGAAACTATCGACTAGGCACCTCTTCGGGGTGTCCTTATACCTGAGCCTTTTTTTCTGAAGCCTATAAAAAACAAGTGTAAAAAGTGAAACAAGCATAATCAAAACATCAATAAACCAGAAAGTAACGCCACCCGGACCAAGCTTAGTAGGATTGGTTGCGACCAAAGAAACGACAAAAAGACCAAAAGAAATTACCAACGATACTATAATCGCAGCAACAATATGCTTGGTTTTATCTTTAGAAGTCATAAATTACACCTGTACATATATTATATTACACATCATTTCATTAGAATAGCTCTACATTATTGTTCAAAAACTGAGCACATTTAATAATTTGTTGAACAAATTAATTCTGAGCATCACTTTTTAATAGTTATTGAACAATATTATTATGCTAATATCGTGTACAAATAGTGTGTTCCATTGAAGCCCTATCTTTTACCAGCCTATTGCGCGCGAATAACATGTGGATAACTAAAAAGTAATGAAATTTTGCATTTTGTAGCTTTATTTACAACATTACTTAGAGTATATAGACCAAATAGTTTATTATTACAACAAAAAAACACTCCTTGGAGTGTTTGGCTTAAAATATGATCAAAAATGGTTACGGGCCGATGCAAATGCCCTAAATGTTTAGAAACAATTGGCATGTATCGGCCCGGGTCTGGACCCTAACTGGGAGCTAAAGTCCATAGGTTGCAATCGCGCTTCAATGGCATCCTAAAATTGGGTGCGACTGACGCTTCCCAACCATCGGTACGGGATCCAACCAGCATTCTAGCCTTGATTACGTACAAGGCTAGCAGTGCTGGTCAGATTCCTACAGGACGGAAATCTGCCTCCCCCTGAGCATAATAACTGCACGCAGATAGTCCCTACGACAGTAAGGAAGTTCTGGTACAAAAAACAAGGGGGTTGCTTTTTGTAGCCAGAAATTCCCTACTGTCAGTTTGCACTTCTCTTTTAAGAGTTCAGAAAAGCACTTTATGGTGGCTTGGTATGTGGCATTTTTGTTTTTGTTTTTTAATGAACTAGAATAACTCTAGTATAGCATAAGAAGTATTGAGCTGTCAACACTTTTTAGTTATTATTTACGTTCTTAGGTGTTGGAGTGTAATGTAATTTTTACAATAACCCAACTTTTTGCTTCACTTCACTAACTTTTTGGTTTGCTATAGCATTTGCTTTGGCATTACCATCGGCAATAATTTTCATCAATCGTCCTTCATCGGATCGCAATTTTTCATATTCTTGTTGTAATGCCGAGAGTTTTTCAGCCACGAGCTCACCGAGCTGATTTTTGAATTCACCATAGCCTATCCCTTTGAATTTATCTACGACTTGAGCTACTGACAAGTTTGAGAAACCAGAATATATCTCTATCAGATTGGAAATGGCCGGTTTTTTTTGCTTATCATAGGATACTTTCGTATCCGAATCCGTAACGGCCTTCTTGAATTTTGCAACAACAGATTCAGCTGGTTCACCTAGTGCGATGTAGCTGTCGGGATGATCGCTCTTACTCATCTTGTAGCGTGGATCATCAAGTCTTTTGATCCTTGCGCCTAGCTTTGGGGTTACGGCCTTTGGTATTTTGAAGGTGTTTCCATGCAGTTTATTAAATCTACTGGCAATATCGCGTGCAAGCTCAACATGCTGGACCTGATCCTCGCCGACCGGTACTTCGTCGGAATCATATAGCAGTATATCGGCAGCCATCAGCACCGGGTAGCTAAAAAGGCCCACTAGTTGGCCTTCCCGGCCTACTTTTTTACTCTTGTCCTTAAATTGGGTCATCCTTCCAAGCTCACCCATCGTTACATAATTATCCAATATCCAGAAAAGCTCAGCGTGTGCTGGCACCATTGACTGGACCAAGATTATCGACTTTTTAGGATCAATGCCGGTAGTTAGCAACCACGCTACCAAATCCAAAGTAATTGTTCTGAGCTCTTCAGGGTTTTTGCGGATTGTCAGGGCATGTGAATTAGGAATAAAAAAGATTGATCTGGTATCTTTGCCTTGGCTTAATGGCCAATGCTTCATGGCCCCAAGGTAGTTCCCGATAGTCATTGAGCCGGTTGGTTTAAGTCCTGAAAATACAGTTTTCATAATCTGATTATATAACAACAACCGCTATTCTTCGATACTCGGGCCCGTAATTGATGCCGGATCAACCACTTCTTGTGTGCCGGCTATCTTAACCACATCCTTATCGACCTTTTTGAGTTCCTTATGGGCGTTGTTGTAGTGGTTCACCGTGGTACCGAGGGAATTGCCTAGCTTATGCATGAATTGTTCATAGCTTTTGATATGTCGACTCAGCATCCCTACCCTCTTTTGAATCTCTTTAGCCTGTTCCTCAATCTGTAGGCTCCTCAAACCCTGTAGTACGGTCTGCAGGTACGCCATAAATGTAGTGGGGCTGACAATTATTACCTTCTTTTCCTGAAAGGCATACTCTATAAGGTCTCTAGCCGAGGTGTCGGCCGTTCCGATCTTATTGATCAATAAGTCGTTGTAAATCGCTTCTGAGGGTATGAACATAAAGGCAAAATCCATCGTATTCTCCTGGGGCCTGATATATTTGCTAGTTTCATCGATCCGCGTCTTTAGATCCTGCTTAAACTTCTTGGCCAATGTTTCTTTCTGCTCCTTACTTTTTTCTTCCAACAGGCGGTTGTAATTTTCTAAGCTGAATTTTGAATCAATCGGCAAAATCTTGTCTTTTTCCAGGAATATGACGGCATCCACGATACTACCATCCCGAAATTTGTGCTGCATGGCATACCGATCGGCCGGCAAAACATTGTCCAGTACATTTTGTAGATAATATTCACCCAAAACACCTCTCTGCTTTGGGTTTTGCAAGACATTTTGTAAGGTTTTGAGCTCATCGGCTACATCGACCACCCGCTTGTTGGTCTCATCAAGCTTTGTCAGCCTCTCGGTAACATCCGCTATCAGCTTAGCTGATTCACTCATCTGCTTATGTACGCTCTGATGCATCGCAACATTATTCTTGTCGATACGCTCATTGAGCATAGCCTGGGATTGGTTAATCAGCTGCTGAAGCCCCTGCAAATCTTGCCGTATAGTGCTAATCGATTCGCTTTCATCGGTATTTTTCTTGGAGAGCAGCTTGTAGGCGACAATCGCAAGGATAATGACAATGATTATTAGTAGAGCATAAGTAAATGTGTCCATGCACCTCCTTTTTTTAAATTATAACACATTTAAACGAACATCAAACGAAAAGACAACGCCTTTGCCGGTAAGAACAAATAATTGTTTCACATGGCCGTAAAGATTGATTGGCTTGCAATCTCTTATTTCATATCTGTTGATTGCTCTGGATTTTACATATTGTGCATGCTATAGCACTTGTACTGCGTACTTATAATTAATCCCTAAGGGAGTTAAGATAAGCTATCGATGCTGCCACCAAAAAGCCCAGGCTTGCCAACATCAGGCCGGTTTGAACATATATGATCAAAGTAAATGCAATGCCACTTGGCGTTTGTGAACCAACGTATATAAATTCATAGATTATGAACCTAACAAATTGCATCAATAAGACGCAAAGGAGTGCATAAAGTATAAACCGCCTCGTCCTAGTGCGATTTAGCTTGCGTGCTGTCTCAATAAGCATTGCCCTGGTTGGTCGAGCCCTTTTAAGCTTGCCCTTTGTGAGATTGATCTGAGAGGATCTTTGCCTGACTTTCCTTCTCTTAGTACTCATGCTTATATTCTACGCTCTTTCTATACTAAAATCATCACAAAAACCACGGCTTCTTGGGGCTTGTCCTTCGTGCCTTACGGTATGGCGACAAGTCAAAATACCTTGCAACGATACCGACCCAGTTTTGTTTGAGCCATCTTTTCTGTTGCAGATACATCTCCTCCAGCCCCCTCTCTGCAAATTCCTGGCGAATCACACCCCCGCTGTGCGGATAGTGGTGCTTTTGCTGATGTGGTGAGTTAAACCCATGGGCATAGTGGCTCATCTCATGAACGATTGTCGCCTCGATCACAAACTCCGGCACATCCAGGTCCTTGTAGAGCGGGTTGATCGTAATAACGGTTATTTCATGGTCATTCCTATCTAGGCTAATCGAGCCCAACCGCTGCTTGGCGGCTCGCCCATAGCGGATTACTACATCGTTGGCCTGTTCGATATCACTAAAATACTTAGCCCATATGTTGGCCAACATATTCTCAAGCCATTCTTGGTCGCGATAGGATTCGATCTTCATAGTAGTAGCTTATCAAAATCCGTATAACTTTGCCCTACCTCATCGAATTTCTTAGACCTAATCCCTTCCGCTGTCTTGCGAATCAGATCCATCGTCTTTGAGTGGTCTATACGAAGGTTTTGACCAAGCTTCAGGTCTTCTACGAACTCCAGACTAACTGAACTAATGCTTTTTTGTTGTATTTTTTCCCACGATAATGCATAGATTCCCAGCTGAACACTGCTTTTTGCCTTGTCATCGGCCGCCTTCTGGGTCTTGACCCTTGAAGTCTTGAAATCTCGAATCTCAACCCTACCCGCGGTTTCTAGAACGATATCATAACGGCCCTTTATGACCATCTTGAGCTCAGGAATCTGCAATTCGAATGGTTTTTCAATTGCTACAGGTTTGGCCTGATCTTGCTTGTGGGCAGATATATAGTTTTTGATTGCCTGCTTGCCTTTATTAAATAGCCCCTCTTCGTGCTGTTTTGATGCAAATCCTTCGGATTTCCAAGCATTCTCAAAGACCTTGATTACATCACCCATACTGACAGGCTGGGATTTGAGCTTGTATTTATAGTAGTGCTCTAGTGCGGCGTGCACCGCAGAGCCGTAAACCAGGCTATGAAAAGGCCCTTTTGGCAAACAAAGTACATGAAAAAGCCAGAACTCCTTAGGAGAGCGTATGTAGTCGGCCACTTGATTGGTCGTAAGATACAGCCACTCTCCCTTAAATAGCCGCGATAACATCATCTGGTCGGTCGTATTTGCTGATACCGGCTCAAAAGACGATATGACCTCCGACATGTTGGTCTGCTGGGCGGATTCTAGCACCTTGGATTGCCAATCAGCCCCCAATGCTTCGGCGATAAACCTTGAAGGCCGCTTGGCCCTTTTGCCGGCCTGGTTGGTATCATAGCTCATCACAATTTTTCTTCTTGCCCTGGTGAGTGCCACATAGAAAAGCCGGCGCTCCTCTTGGTAGTGGTCGCCTTCTGCCTGCTCAAGCAGGCTGTCAGGGATTTTAATCTTTTCTGATTGGCGATAAGGCGGGAAGGTTTGCTCCGTCAGCTCAGGCAGGAAAACATAATCAAACTCAAGGCCTTTTGCCTTATGTACGGTCATCAGTTGCACACCCGAATTATCAAGCGGTGACACCTCACTCATCACTTCGCCACTCGAGAGCTTGATCTCATCGAGGTACTTATTGAGCTCTTTGATGTTAGGCTTATTTGAAACCAGCTCAAACTGCTTTACCAGCTTAAAAAAGTCGGTCAGATACTGCACCGCAAGAGCCGACTCGACCGAAGACTCAGCTTCGTTCAGCAGTTTTTTAAGATATCCGGTTGACTTTATTGCGGTAAATAAAAGTTCTCCGGCCGATAATTCCCCGATCTGACCACGCCACCCTTGCAAATCCTCAATCACCCCTTTTGACCATTCCAAATCTACCGAATCCACAAGCATGGACTCCAAATGCTCGTTGCGGTACTCGGCCAAGGCCGCTATACTAACCAACTCTTGCCTATCAATTTGATTATATAGGTCACTGATTAGAAGCTGGAAAAGCGCAGCGGAATCAAGCGGGCTGCATATGCTTCGCGTCAGACTAACCATGGTCTTGACACTTCTTTGCTCAAATAGCTCCACATCCTGATGGACATAGTACGGGAGCTTCTTCTTTTGAAGCCCTAGGATGTAAGCCTTGAGCTGGCTGTTCTTGCGTAGGAGTATGGCGATTTCCGATTCCTTGACTCCTCCATCGACCAGC
>Ga0208147_1000840_pt1 | contig 10364 bp, 22 predicted proteins | sample DEB3_08_DNA_FD_184520 | JGI IMG/M metagenome (GOLD analysis project Ga0208147, IMG submission 184520) | Aqueous microbial communities from the Delaware River and Bay under freshwater to marine salinity gradient to study organic matter... | ecosystem: Environmental > Aquatic > Marine > Coastal ... | reverse complement strand
TGGTCAGCGTCCCGTTCATGCCCAAGCTGCCGTTCTCCACGCGCAGCCCGGTGCGGACTTTCCACGCCACCGACGTGGCACTGATGCCCAGAATCTCGCAGCACCGCTTGAGGCTCGTCGGGTAGTACGACTTCGTATCCGTCAGCCAGCGATAGGCGTCGTTGTAGTGCTCCTTCTTGTTCAAGTCTCGCAGGGCTTCGTGAAGTATCTCGCGGTACAGTCTGCGTTCCCCCTGCTGGATAGGCCCGGCGGGCGTTGGCATAACGGCATCGTTGGCGATCAGGTCGTGTGTCACTTGGTTACCCCTTCGTATAGTTTGTTCAGCCGTTCCACTTCATACTCAAAATCAATCCCGTGCTGCTTCTGGAAGTTCTGTACACCTAGCAGGTGAACTCCTGTCCCGCCACGGTGGTGCTCGATACACAGCGGCACCGTCTTGCGGTCGTGCCATCCCGCCTGGCTCTTGCGCGGTTGGTGGTGGACTTCCACCGCTGTCTTGCGTCCGCAGGCTATGCACGGGAAGCCTGCGACAAAGCCAAGGTAGTCCTTGTCCTTGTGCTCGCTGCGCCGCTCCCGCTTGCGCCTAGCGGCGTCAGCCTTGCTGTCTCTCAGCGGGACTGCGTTAGCCATTGTCCTTCCCGTCCCACGACTTTCCGTACACATCCCGGCTACCGTCCAGCTTGCGGGCTTCAAGTTCCTCGCGGATGGCCCTCACCCGGCGGTCCCAGAACGTTTGTTTCTCATTCTGCGGGAGTGCCTTCAGTGTCGCAAGCTCCGCATCCAAGAAAACTGGCAACTGGCAATCCCGCACCGGGGCGTGGTGGTCGAATACGTCGATGTGGTCGATGATGACGCACTCCCCAAGGCTGGTTGTTACCCGGCGGTAGGGAATGGCTTCCTGTTGCTCTCTTTCCATGACTCCGTGCCTCTCGCAGACCCACGTTGCGGCTTGGGCTACACCCAACCTGCCGACCATTGGTTGACGGCAGATTGGGCATAGCTCGATGAACGACTCAGGGACGAACTTCTTGCGGCCCATACAAAGCTGAAGGCGTCTGCCACGTCATCGGGAACATTTCCCTCATGTGCTTCTGGAACACGATGTCCCCCCGCTCCGCACCGGCTTTCCTCGCGGACATCAGGGCCACACCGAACCGTCTGCGCTGCGGGCATTCGCTGGCCAGGAACTTGAGTTCCGCAGGAGCCTTCTCTGCGAGAATGGCGACCTTGGCCTTAGCTTCTGCGATCTGCTTCTGCGCTTCCAACTCGGCTGCGGCAATAGCCTCGCTGGCGGCTTTGGCTGCGGCACGGTCGTTGACGGTCATGCTATCCACGAGGAACTTGACCACCTGCTCCGTGTCCTTCTGAATCAGCCGCAGGACGCTGGTGTGGGTAACGCCCACGACGGCGGCAATGGCGTTCAGAGAATGTGGCGAGTACTCCCGCATCGCCTTCAGAACCAGAGTCCTGCCAGCCGCAGCGCGCTTCTTGTGCCCGCCCTTCTTCATGGCGGAAACGGAAACCCCGTACTTGGCGGATACCTTTCCCAATTCCCGTTCGTAGAAATCCCGGAGTGTCATTTGCCCTGCCTCTCCATTCTCGTGATGAAGTTCTGCTCCATCACGTCGTATTCGTACAGGTCCACGATGTGCTCTGTATGCAGCCCGCCGGATATCATCCGGGCAAGCTTGGCCCGCTTCATGTCACGGGGGTAACGCAGCGGATCTTCCGGGCAGTACGCGACTGCCGTGTTCCAGGGGTCACCGTGTGTGACCATGCGGGTTTCGATCAGACTCATGCGACGACCTCCTTGGTTTTTCTGGGATAATTCCGCAAAGGGGTTTCGATGATTTTCTGAATTGACCATCCACACTTAACTCGATAATGAATCGCTTCAGGTGTGCATCCCAATCTCTCTGCGATTTCGGGGATGGTAGTACCATCATCAAAAATCTTTACGTTTCGACGATTCCGATTTTGCGTGACGTGATTAGCCCATCGGATATTTCCGGGAGCGTACCCGAACCCGTTATCTATACGGTCAAGACTCTGACCGCTTAGCGGAAGTCCTATCTCGTTGATGACCCCAACAATGAAAGATTCTAGATCGCGCCATTCTTCCGCAACAGCAACACCACGGCCTCCGTAGTTTTTAAATGCGTAATGCTTCTCGTCGTGACAACGCTCAAGCGCGTTGATACAGCACCTGTAAACCTTTGCGGTTTCACCAACAGATAGACCGTGAATTTTTCGCTTGCTTCCCTTCCGTGCTCTGCCGACTACCGTCATGCTAAACTCCGTATAGTAATTTTGGTGTGCGGTGTTCCCGCAACGACCATAGCAGAAATTTGCTGTACAATCCTTACGTCGTCACCGGCAATTACTCCGGCATCTACGAGTGCGTCCTCAATGGCTTTTAAGTGGTTTGTAAGGTCGCTATTTTTTCTCGCCCCAGCGATCTCTACCTCAATTGCCACTGGCCCCTCAATCGCTTCGTACTCGCTCAAGAGGGCAACCAGCTTCTTACGGTAGGCTTGGCTCGTCTTGGGGTAGTACGTTGCCCAGCGGCCAACCCTGGCCCTGCCTTGGGGGATTGGCTTGAATGGCGCGAGGATTGTGTGGGCGACTACGGCCTTCACTTCCCCCTCCGCAACTCGCGCACGGCCCAAAACAAAGCCATCCCGATGAGCAACCCGATAGACGTGCCAATCTTGAACCAGACCACCTCGTTGCATGGCATCACTTCACTCGCCCTCCTTCCACGCCGCGAGGGCTTCTTCTGCATAGCATCGGGGGTCTGCGATCATCAGTGCGCCCTGACCTTGTACCCGTTCTTCGTGGGCGTCCACGCCGTTTCGAGGAAGGCCCGACCGAATACGGTCGAGCGCATCACGACCCGGATCGAAGAAGAGGCGGGGCGGATGATGCTCTGGGTATAGCGCACCTTAACGCGGTGGGTGCCGGGCGTCTTGTACGGCTTGACCTTCACCTTGATGCCGGGAAGCGCGCACTTGAACTTGCCCTTCGGGCGGGACTCAAGCTGGCACAGGAAGTCGAACATAGGCGCACCGCCGCTGCTCGTCTCCAGCGAGAACTCGTCGCCAAAGAGCAGGAAGTCATCCTCGCACCCGCAGTGGTGATCATCGCTCCGGTCGTCGTCCCGGCAGATCGTCGTCGTAGTCACGGGGCCTCTCGTGGTCGTCGTCACGGGGGCATCCGTCGTCGTCGAGGTGGTCGTGGTGCTGGTCACATCGGTGAAATCGTCCGACAGGATCACCTTGTACGAGGCCGTGTTGTTGTCGGCCACCCAGTTCAGTCGGCCTTTGAAGTCAATGATGCTGTTGCTGTCGGCCATTGCCAGGGTCGGCAGGAGCAGCAGGGGAAAGATGTAATGCTTCATATCGTATATCCTTTTGGTTGATTGGTGGATTTTACCGGGGGGATCGGCACTTCACGCTTTGCCATCACTCCCCCTCCTTTTCGGCCCGCTCACACGCGATGCTGTCGCTGTTCAAGACGCACGCGATGGCATTGGCACTGCGCTGCGACTTGATGGCTTCAATGCGCGCTGCGCCTCGTTGCTGTTCCCATGCCGTGTTGTAGTCGGTACAGCCCTTGACGCCAACGCAAAATGCGAGGCAGAGTACGATGGGAAAGACGATCCCTTCTGCGTTCTCCCAGTCCATCACTCCTCCTCCCCGCCCAGCGCGCGGATGGCCGCGTAACACCGCTCCCGCTCCTCCGCTCTCGCCTGCTCCAGCATCTCGTCCGTCGCGACTGCCTGCGTCTTGAGCGCGGCCACGATGGCCTCATGCTGCGCCAGGGGGATGAACCCATCCACGCACCGCTTCAGCCGCAGCACCAGTTCGCGGATCGTCTCAGCCCGGTCGCCGTCGATGGCGTCGTCTACCTTGCGGAGACACTCGGCCACCAGCGTCAGTAGCGACGGTTCCGGCGGCGGGACAGGGGCGGCGTAGAGCTTAGCGGGCACGTTCCCGGTCGGCACCCAATCGGTCGGAGCGCGGAACTCAAAAATCGGCCGAGTCGTAGCGTTTGTCATGTGATCGCAGTACGCAATACCGATGTGCTCCTGCGCCTTCAGCGCCGCCAGTTCGGCTGTCGTCGCCTCAAGCTGGCGGAACGTCTCCTCGTAGTCCGCCCGCGCCTCGTCCCGCTCGCGCTCCAGTTCGCACTTCCAGCCGTACGCTTCAGTGATTCGCTTGCGGAGTTCTGTGCCCTCGCGCTCGGCCTGCTCCGCTCCCAGCACGAACACGCCAGCCACCGGCTCCGCTGCTCCAGCAGGTCGAGCGAGCGGGGCGGGCTGGGCGCAGCCGTTCTCCGGACCGTGGACCAGCTTGAGGGCGGGCTGCTGGTCCTGCTCCTCCTGGTACTTGGCGAGCAGGGCGTGAGTATCTGGCCACCTCACGAACGTAGCGTCGGCCATTCTCCGTAGCAGCCGCAGCGCCTCGCTCAGGTCGTCCATGTGGTCGGCCAGTTCGTGGCAGTCGGCGGGTGTAAGCCGCCTCACGAAGGGGCTTTCTTTAATACCGAAACACTCCGGGCTGGCGTCCTCGCGCAGTTCCTCGGCCCACTGCTGCGGGCTGCGGGTTTCGCGGTCACGCATATTGGTCTTGCCTTCGAGATGTCTGTTCATGGCTATCGCCCCTCGTGTTTGGAATCGCACAGGGTACGCGGCTCGGGAATCTCGCGCTCGCACTCGTCGCAGATGTATCCCGCTCCGCTGCCATCGTGCCCTTCGCAGTGGCAGTACCCGTCATCGTCTGCACCCCAATACGCATCCGCGTTCATACGGGCCTGCGACCCGGGCGGGCAGAGTTCGTCAAAATAGCTTGCTCCAAGGGTTGCTCTCATTTTTCCCTCCTGCGGTACTTCATGGCGCAATCCCAGCACCGTGCGCCCTTCGGGTCTTTCACGTCCTTGCACCAGCCGATCTTCCGCTTGCAGTCGCGGCAATCAAAGATCGTCGTCGGCAGGAACTTTCTTTTGCCAATCGCCCCACTCTTCCGCGTCAGCGGGTAGACATTCATGCGTAGTACCCCATCTTGCGCTGGCGGGCGGCTTCATCCTCGCGCCGACATTCCTGGCTGATACGGTAGTCGTCCGAGAGGTCGTGAAAAATTGCAGACGGAGCTTGCGGCGTATCGCACGCAAGATCCGGTCGAGTCGAGTATACATAAAACTTGTCCTTAACCGGAAACGGTCCCACGCGAGTACCGCGTGCGTTAGGTCGGGGATTGAGCAGGTTGAACACAGCCCACGCCGATTCCTCGCTGGCGCAGACCGCGATGGGCGGCTGTCCGAGTTCGTATGCATCGTGGGATGGCCAGACGGCCACCAGTTCGGTAACGGTAATCATGTCAGAAAAGCTCCTGTTCAGCGGATTGGGAAATGAGTTCGTCGTTGATCGACTCCCAGCAAGTCACGCAATAGCTGCTCCCGCAAGCGGTGCGGGCGTCAGCCTTGCGGCAGACGTGGCAGACGTTGACCGGCTTGAAGTAGGTGGAAAGCAGGATAGCTGCTGGCTGAATGGAGTTCACTTGTCCCCCCTCCTCGCCAGGCCCTCTTGCAGCCCGAGCATGAGCTTGCGAGCGGCTTCGTCTGTGAGGTCGAGGGAGACGTTCCCGGCGTTGCCGCCTTCCCCGCAGTGGAACGTGGCATGAATGCCGGTGGCCGTAGCCCATGCGGACGCCGCCCACGCCTCGACCACTTCGATCCCGAAAATCTGAAACTTAGTTGTCATGTTGAACCCCTTGAAAGTTTCCCCGCCACTCCAAGGCTAGGCGGGGGCCGGGTATTGGGACCCGGGTTTGCGGGGGAGGGGTATTTCACCTTGGCCCCGGTGGATTCTTCGGCGGGCTGGGCAACCCCGAACGTCTACTCAGCCCGCCGCCCGTGCCGCAGAATTGCGGCAGAGATCAAAATGGAATGCCGAAGTCCTCGGAGGTCGGCTCGGCGGCGGGCATCGCCGCAAGTGCCGCCTGGCGGGCAGCTTCAGCCGCAGCCGCTTCCGCCGCCTTCTTGGCGTCCTCGGCCGCCTTGGCCTTCGCAGCCGCTTCCGCCTCCACCTCGGCAGTCGTCGGGTCGCGGCGGATGTCCCCCCGCAGGCGGGCCAGGAACAGCGTCGTCGCATGGCCATCCGAGCCGCCGAGCGCCGCCACAGCGTCGATGCACTCTTTCAGCACGGCCACGGCCTGCGACATCGTCGGGACGGCCTTGGGTGCCTGTCCGGCGTTTGAGCCGCTCTGGGGGCGATTCTGGGCGTTCTGGGGGGTGTTCTGCATGGTGGTCTGCCTCTGGTTTTGGGGGATGCGCTCCACGACCTGACGCCAGAGCGTCGAGCCGTCCGGGTGGGTGCCGTCAGGGAAGCTGATGGCCCTGCCGCTGCCGTCCTTCTTGAGCTTGAACTGAAGTTCCTCGGTCGTCCCGGCCTGCGGGGGCTTCTTGAAGTTGCCCTTCAGCGTCAGGCGGTCCCCGGCGCGCACCTTGTGTTCCCTCACGTCATCGAGGCAGTAGCCCTCGATGTTGTAGGCGGGGATGAACCCGCCCTGCGACTGGAAGCCGTCGGGCTGGCCGTCCTTGTACGCCTGCTCGCATTTCTCGATTTGGACTCTCACTGGTTTTCTCCCTTCTCGATGTATTCGTGGAGGGATGACAGGGGCACCCTCCAGCACTTTGCTTTCCTACCGCCTACCCCTGGCAGTCTCGACGCCCGGATCTGCCCAGCCATCAGCAGCCGTCGCAGGGTACGGTAATGCACCTGCAGGTAGTCGGCGGCCTCCAGCGCGGTCAGGTATTCTTCGCGGGGCATGGGAAGGAAGGTACAGACTTCCGGTGTACCGTGCAAGGGCTTTGTGGACTGTTTCGGAAGAAAGTTTGTGCCGTTGTCACGGACACAGCCACGGACACCCTATTGTCTTGTGCCCGCCTTGGATAGCTGGTAAAGAAGGCGTGCCGCTACTGTTTACGATTTAGGTTTCCCCAGCCCTTTCGACGCTCTGCCAAGCGGTAGCGGCAACTCCCCCTCATGCGGACTCGGGGGGGCTGGGGAACAATCGGAGTTGCATCAATGAAGAACGAACGGCCTTGGTTCAAGGCGTATACCCATTTCCTTTTGGACGACCCCCGGCTTGGTTTGCTGCCGGAAGGCTACGGCTTGGTCTACCTCCAGCTCTACGCCCTATGCGCCAGAGATGGGGTTAGGGACAGTCTGTACGGGACTGCTGCCGACCTTGGCTGGAGGCTTCATCGCCAGACCGATTTCATGGTCAGTTGCTTCGCCATCCTCGAAAAGAATCGCCTGATTGCTGTCCTTGAAGATCGTATCCGAATCCTGGATTGGACCGACCAGCAACCCCTTATTTCCCTATCAGCAAGACGCCGGGATGAAAGAGCGCGGAAATCTTCTTCTGATTCAGCCGCTTAGGGGCGTGTCGTACGACAGTCGCTAATAAGACTAAGACTTAGACTAAGACTTAGACGTAGAAGTAGACTAAGACTGTGACCAATGCTTGCTGTTAACTTGTTAGTTAACGCGCGCGAGGGAAAAACGATGAAGTGCGACAAGTGCGGGACCGAGAACGGGCGGGACGGGTTCTACCCGGCAACGTGGGAGCGCAAGCGCCGGGGGGGCTGGGGCTGGTGCCGTGGGTGCCTTGCCGCAAAGCATCCCAAGGCTACCCCCTGCGATTGCCCGTCGTGCCTTTGGTTCACCAGCCATGTCCCTTTGAACCGTTGGCGCATCCAGGCTTGCCAGCGACTGGGCATCAGTGCGACGGGGGCAAAGGCCGTTGACGTTGCTGCCGCCCTTGCGAAGCTGTACGGCGACCCGCCCCCGAAGTGTTCCGGTGGGGCGTTTGCCTACATGGCCGAGAAATACGACGACGGGGTACGGTAATGCGGATTTCGGTAGGGGTAGCGGCGGACATGGGAACGGCGCGGGTAGTCGAGGTTTCATGGGAAGCCTTTGCCGCCCGGCTGGTGGCACCGCCCACCCGTGGGCGGGAAACGATGGCTGAATTCCACGCGATGGACCGGGACGCGAAGGGACGGCTCAAGGCGGCTAACTGGTACGTCGGGGGGCCGTCCGTGGACGGGAAGCGCGGGAAGGCATCCTTTCCCGAGCGGACACTGGTCACGCTGGACATTGACGACGCTACTCCGGCATTCCTGGTCTCTCTAGCGCGGGGAAACGGGACCGAGTACGCTTACCACACCACTAGGTCCTCGACACCGGAGCATCCCCGGCTTCGATTGATCATTCCGCTAAGGGAACCGATACCCTCGGACCTATGCGCGCGGGTAACCCTCGGGCTGAAGGCGAAGATTGATCGCCCCGGGGTAGTCGTGGACGGGTGTTCGGTAGACCCGAACCGCCTCCTGTACGCCCCTACGTTGTGCGCAGACGCACCGCACGTTGCGGGCTGGTGCCGGGGGGAATTCCCCGACGTTGCCAAGCTTGCCGCGCAAGCCCCGCCGGAAGCCGCCCGTCCGGCTATCGCGCCGGGGAACTATCCCCGTGCGGACTGGCGACTGGTCATGGAAGAATTGGGGGCCAGGATCGAACCCAGCCCGCGATACCGGGGGGAATTCACGACGCTTTGCCCTTGGCATTCCGACACTAGCCCGAGTCTCGATATCAGCCCCGACGTTGGGAAAATGTATTGCTGGTCATGCCGCAACGGGGGAACCGTGGTTTCATATGTCATGCAGGTCTTAGGCTGTACCCCGAAGGAAGCCGGGGCTTATATCCGTTCGGTTATGGAGTTTCGCTAATGCCCGGCTACCGCACCTTCCGTATCAGTGACGAACTCGCCTTCGACTTCGCCCGCGCGCTATGGATGGCCGACAGGCTTAACCGCCGCGAAGGCAACTTCCCATCCAACCCAGCGGCGCGGGAAAAGGAAGCCTTGCGGCGGATCATCCTCGAATGGTCCGGCATCAGTGTTTCCCAAGTCGCCAGCGAGCCGGGCTTCCTGGAGCTATGCCAAGCGGACTGGCGGTGTGGTTGCGGGTCTACGGGTATCGGCTCCGGCGGGCTGCTAGTCCTGGCCGGTGGAGTCTTTTGCGCGGATTGCTCGGCTAGGCTCCACCAGCCCCAAACGGAAGCGGGCTGATAGGAAATATCCTACCAGCCCGCTTTAGCCCGTCAGCGGGCATTGTGGAGCGTCCTAGGGCCGTTTCCGGCCTAGTTGAACCAGCGGTTCGCGATGGCCCGCCCAAACCGCTTGCGGAAGTTGCGGCGGATAGCGTCCCCCGCCGACTCCCCCGGCTCCGCGTCGGCGGCGAAGTCTTCGCGGTAGTAGTCCCAAAGCGCAGCAGCGCAGACGGCGGCCACGGCGCGGCGATACTCGGTCGGGAAATATTGGCCCGTGCAATAATCCAGGCACGGGCTTCCCTTGGAGTCGGTTCCAAGGCTGAGTCTTCCCGAGTACGCATGGAAGGCATCCAGGAGCGTTCCTACGGGCATCCCCTGCGCCTGCGCCACGGCATGAAGCAGGATATCGGCTTCCCGCTTGTCCCGTGCGATAGATCGAAGCTCGGCACGATAGCTGGTAATGTCCCCGTAGTTCCCGAATTCCAAGCCGGGACGCTGGCGGTTAAAGCGGTCCAACAAGTCAATGACAGTCTGCTTTTCAATCACTGCAAAACCCCTTTCGCGGCTACCCTATCCGGGCAGCGCGCAACCTACCGTAGCCGATAGGCTCCGCGCTACCCGCCGCCCGAAGGCGACGGGAGAGCGTTCTAGGCTAGTTCAATCGTTCCGCGCTCGATACGCCAGCGAACATCGCCACCACGCCGTATCACGGCATCAATCAGGCTTTCCGTGGCCGGGACAATAGCCCAACCTCGGGATTGCTCTCGGATATTGCTCGCGTCATCGTAAATCGGAGCCGAAGCAAGCAAAGCGCCAGATTCCCGATTGCACCAGCAAGCGGCCTCGGCGGCTGCTTCGGCTACGGTGTCGCCGGTCCCGTGAATCACGCCCGTGGAAACGTCGATAACTGCAAAACTCATATTCTACCCCTTTGCGCGTATTCCGCCGCGCCCCGGAAACTGGTTAGAGCGCCAGGCAAACCCAAGCCGCCAATCCCCACAGCGCGAGGGTAGCGACGGGGCCAAGGACACTCAAGACCGCCCGGGAATAATTCGGGCGGTACGGGTCGTGGCGAAGTAGGTCAGCGTCAAGTATCTTCACAGCAGCCCCGCCTTTGCCAAGGCGGAAAGCGCGGCTTCAAGCCGCCTATCCGGTCCCGGCCCATGCGTCGCGGCGTAGTGCTTCAGGTCAGGCAAGCAGGCGGCAAGCGCCTCCGCCAGTTCCGGGGCGGCGGCGATAAGGCGGGCGT
>Ga0208147_1000838_pt1 | contig 10379 bp, 20 predicted proteins | sample DEB3_08_DNA_FD_184520 | JGI IMG/M metagenome (GOLD analysis project Ga0208147, IMG submission 184520) | Aqueous microbial communities from the Delaware River and Bay under freshwater to marine salinity gradient to study organic matter... | ecosystem: Environmental > Aquatic > Marine > Coastal ... | reverse complement strand
ACCGGTTGCTATGTGAGATTGTGGAAGGAGTGTTGACGGAAACATGATAACACGCGACCAGTCCGCAGAGTGGCTCGACAGATACATCGTCGAGCGTGACGCAATCGACTACATCGGTACTGTGACAAGTACACAGGACGGCATGAGTGATGAGCGGTGGGCTGAAGCGGTGGACTTCGTGTGGCGTTGCATGTCAGCGGGCATCAAGCCGCTGGAGTATGTTGAGCTTTTGATCGAGTCACAGCGGGCGATGAACAAAAGAGAGGATTGTGGGGAATTATGACGATGAGATCGAGGCAATCACAATGGATTCGAGATGATTGAACTGACAAACAGCCAGATTGATGCAGCCGAACGAGCAGTCCGCAGCGTGAATCGCGGGGACAAGCTGTTCCGCATTGGCGGCTTTGCGGGAACAGGAAAAACGACCCTCGCCAAGTCGATCATCTCCCAAATTGATGGAGCGGCCGTCTGTGCGTTCACCGGCAAGGCGGCGAGCGTTCTCAGGTCAAAGGGCATTCCGTCGGCCGCGACGATTCACAGCACGATCTACAGGTACGATCAGGCGCGAGAGCAGTTCCTGCTGAAGACGCCTCGCGAGTTGTACGACATCCGGTACTTCTTGCTGGATGAGGCGTCGATGGTTGCTTCCGATCAATGGGAGGACTTGCAGACGTTTCGCAAGCCGATCATAGCGATCGGTGATCCGGGTCAGCTTGAGCCGGTCGGTGATGACCCGCGACTGATGCACAACCCGGATGTGATTCTTACGGAGATTCACAGACAGGACGCGGAGTCAGCGATCATCCAGTTTGCGACTCACGTCAGAAACGGCGGGAACATCAAGCGAGGCATCAAGGGTGATGTTCAGATTGGTTCTCGCGACCTGTTCTACGATTCACTGGAGTGGGCCGACATCATGCTGTGCGGATTCAATCGCACCCGCGTGGCAGTGAACTCGATGCAGCGCGATCGGATTTACGGCAAGCAGGCCGGTGAATCGACGATCCACTTCGGCGAGAAGATTATCTGTTTGAAGAACGACCGCATTCTCGGATTCAGCAACGGCGAGATATTTGAGGTTCTCGATATCTACGGCGTTCATCAAGGCGTGTGGACGTGCGACCTTCGTGACTCGGAAGGCAAGATGCGATATGGCATCGACATCACCGACGACGCATTCGGAGTTGAGAAGCCGCAGAATACTCAGTGGGCGGCGCCGGGAACAATGCTGGCTGACTACGCATACTGCGTGAGCGTCCACAAGTTTCAGGGCAGCGAGGCGGATAACGTGGCTGTCTGCCGGGAGCAATGCAAAGTGTGGGATCAGGTGAGATGGGATTACACGGCGATCACTAGGGCAGCGAGAAAACTGCGGTTCGCGATTTGATCCAAACTGCGATCGCAAGCGTTGGCCAGCGGGAGGGCTGAGAGAATGTGGAACGGCGGATGGGGACCAAGAATCATAGAAGGCGGCAAGTCTCCGGCTCACCGAGCGGCACAGATGCGTCAGTGCAAAGTGCTGCGACAGACGAATCAAGTGTCGTGTCCGTGTGGTGCGAGATGGCAATGTCCGTTCGCTTACATGGAGGTGGCGGCTGGAAGCGACTTCGTTCCGCAAGCTGACGAGGGAGTCGATCAATGATGCGAAGCGTGTTTGATCCCGTGTTTGATGACCTCGATGACGGCGAATGCTGCCAGTCTTGCAAGCTACCGCTAATCAAGCATCTCGGCCTGTACGGAACATGTGCGGAACTAATCGCATCTCGCAAGCAGTGCGAGGAACTGGCGGCACAGGTTGCCAGTCGCGAACAGGTCATCCTGCAATTGAGTGACAACTTGATTCGGAAAGACACGGAGATTCGAGAACTGAAGCGTGTCCGGGAGGAGGGTCAATGAAGTCGCCGATTGAAGCACTGCTGGGCAGCATCGAGTGGACAGCGTACGAGAAGAAGCACGAGATCGACGAAGGTATTCCAGTCGCTACTCACTATGGAACCCTGACGTTCTACGGCATCAGCCTGAAGGTGTACCAACTGAGTGACGGGCAGCGAGTGATTGACGCTGATGACGTGAGAGCGATGTTCTCCGACAACAGTACGGTTAGAGACTTCGAGGCACTCGACCCTCTCGTGCAGGCTGAGATTGATCGTGTGTTGAGCGAGGAAGAACCGTGAGCATGCAACTGAGCGTCTACGTTGGGCCGTATATGGTCGTTGAGCGAAGTGATCAAACGCGAATGCTTGTTGAGGAATTCGAGCGAGTGGTCTGTGATGGTCGCATGGAGGCGGCTGACGGCGAGGACAATCTGTATCTGATCCCGAACACACAACTTCCCTATGTCAATAGGCAGACGAGTTTCGGCCGCGACTTTCCGTATTCAGTTGGCGAAATTCACGAGAGTAATATCGTTTTGGAGGTGGCTGCGTTTCGTGAAATCACTCGCGAATTCCGCCAAAAGCTCCAAGGTTTGCAAATCGCGTGGGACTTCAAGTGGGGTGTTGTGTGTTGCTATTCGTAGGGGAATTAGAGTTGACAAAAACCAAGCGTATGCCCAAAGTACACACCATGACGCGAACCAACATTCATCTGACGGAAGGGCAACGCGAGCAGTTGCGTTACATTTCCGAGTCGAGCGGCTTGTCTGCCGCAGAGTTGGTTCGTCGTGCCGTGGACGACTTTGTGGAGAACTGGAGATGCAAGCAGAAGAAATCAAGCTCCCGACGGATTGCAGGTTCGTCAACCTGACTGGCAGGAAGTTTTCTCAACTGACTGTCTTGTCATACGCTGGAAGACGTGGAACGGCTCACTACTGGAAGTGCCTATGCGATTGCGGGGCAGTAAAGATTGCCAAGGGGTCACACGTGAAAGATGGTCGCACGAGAAGCTGCGGATGCTTGAAGGCACAAGAGGAGATCGCTGGCAGGGTGTTTGGGAGATGGTCAGTGATTGGGCAGGTGGAAAGAGGCAAGAGCGGCAACCGGATGTTTCTGTGCGTTTGCGAGTGTGGCCAGAAGCGAACAGTGAGCGGGACGATGCTTCTGATTGGAAAATCACTGAGTTGTGGATGCCTGAATCGCGATAATCACACAACGCATGGTATGTCAAACTCATCGGAGTTGAGAATCTGGAAACACATGATAGAGCGTTGCCATAAACCAAACACGAGGAACTTCTCTGATTACGGCGGTCGAGGAATTCGCGTGTGCGATAGGTGGCGCAACTCTTTTGAGTTGTTTTTGAGTGACGTTGGGATGAGACCATCGAAACAGCATTCTATTGACCGATTTCCAGACAACAATGGAAATTATGAACCAGGAAACACCCGATGGGCAACATCATTGCAGCAAGGGAGAAACAAAAGGAACAACCGACTTATTACAATCGACGGAGTGACGAAATGTCTTTCGGAGTGGGCCGAAGTAAGCGGAGTCAAGGCTACGACAATTGCCAACAGGATCGACTCATGCGGTGTTTCGTCTAGGGACGATATTTTTGCCGTATCTTTACGCAAGGCTCGTGTGGATTTGACTGGAAAGTTGTTCGGTAGATGGAGAGTGTTGAGAGAAGACGACAACCGCTCATATGGACGTTGTGGTACTTACTGGGTTTGTCGGTGCATGTGTGGGACTGAGAGGTCTGTTCGCGGATCAAAACTGACATCAAGTGAATCGACAGGATGTAAAAGTTGCGGGCACAGGAATAGGGGGAATAATGGCGAGCTACAACCACGTCACGTTGCTGGGTAATGTGACAAGAGACATTCAGGTTAGGCATACGCAGGGGGGTACTGCGGTGTGCGAAGTCGGGATGGCGATGAATGACAAGTATAAATCAAAGGATGGGGTGCTTGTCGATAAGCCTGTATTTGCGGACGTTACGCTTTGGGGGCGGTTGGCTGAAATTGCTGCCGAGTACCTAAAGAAAGGCTCTCCTGTTCTGATCGCAGGAAAACTGGCATTCGATCAATGGGAAAAAGACGGCGTGAAACACTCAAAGCTGAAGGTTGTCGGCGAGTCGCTACAGTTACTCGGCGGCAATCGTCGCGATTCATCCGATCAAACGCCATCGAGCTACAGCGGCGAGGAGTCACAGGCGTCGCACAACGGGTTCGATGGGACTGGTTCGGTTGATCCAACCGGGGATATTCCTTTTTGATGGGAGTTGAAAGATGGCAGCGCAGCGATGGGCGATATGCCTGAGAATTGAAACGGCACGCGAAGACGGAACATTTGAAGGGACACCGGATTTGGCGATTGATAAGTGTTCGTCGTGGAAAGCCGAAAGTGGACTGCGAGAAGTGAACGAGTGCATCGCATGCGACATGGCGTATGTAATGAAAATGGTGATGGAGTCTGGGTCGCTGATTGACCAAAGCAGTTTGAAAGAAACAGCGGATGCGTTTTGGGACGTGTGTTGCAACGATTGAGGAGTTGAGTCATGGTCTCGATTGATCGCCACGAGCAGCTAGAACTCATCCACGGTCGAGGCTGGCTAGACCGACTGACAGACGATTGTTACGCAAAGGTGCTGCGTGCCGAGGCGTGCGAGGAAGAGTTTGACCAAGAGATCAACGAAATCATTCAGGCACTGTGTGAGTTGTCTGAGGCTGGGCTTGCTGAGTGGTCTGACTACTACCTGTCTCCGAGCAATCCGATGCGGTTCGTGAGCAGATGGAAGCCGACTTACAAGGCGAGGCTGTTTGTTTTGATGAGACGTTTGTGATGGGCGCTTGGTCGCGATAATTGAGGGAAACAAAACAATGATCGAGAAACACCGCGCGGATGTCGCAAACCTGTCGTCGGATGTTCTTCCGCTTGGCAGCACTGGCTACCGTGGCTGCTGTGCGATGACGAGCCGACGCGGAAAAAAGAGGCCATGTTCGCAGAAGGCGATTCATCTCACGCGAGACGGCCGAAGGTGGTGCTATTACCACCATCCAGAACGACCGAAGAAATTCGGTCAAGGTTACTAATCGGTAGAACGCCAAAATCAACCGCGTGGCCCGGTTGATCCTCAGAGTCTTCACGCGACCAAGGCCACGTCGGTTGCATTTTATGGTTCTAAGGCAGGGCAATGAGAGAGTTCACTGTTACGAGAATCGGTGGTGATTGTGGGCAAGAGGGACGAGTTCGTGTCGTGGAAGAATGCGGCAGATCATGGGAGGTGCCTCTCGTGCGATCCAAGACATCTGGCCGACTGTTTGCAGCACAGAATGATTATGAATCGGACACTGGAGTCGAGCCCGGTTGGGAGCTACGCGGCGATTTGAACGATGCGGTCCGCGACTTTGCCGAGAATGAACCCGTCGAGTGTCCTTAGAACGCCACGGCTAATTTGCGGCGGGGAAGAAAGGAAATTCGATGACAGTCCAAACGAATCAAGTGGCTGAGGAACTGCCGTCAAATTCAGACGCTGGTTCTGATGTTCCTCATTTACACGAGTTGAAGACATGGCCAGAATACTTTCAGCCAATCCTCGACGGAACGATCGAGTATTTCGAGTGGCGACCGCGTTGGATCAAGTACGCGAATTGCCTTCGCTGGTTGTGGTTTCATCTTTGGATCGAATGGGAGTATGAGCGGTGAGCGATTCAATTTACGTCCCTGATGACGAGTCGTGGGCGACTCCGTGTTGCGGCGTGCGATTATCCGGCGACATCGTGGTTGGCGAAACAGTTTATCCGTATTGCGAGAAATCGTTTCAATCGTTGAGCGATGAGAACGACGATGTAGACGATGATGATTGCATCTGCGACAGTCGTTTGTATCCCGATCCAGATTGCGATGTTTACGGATTTTAGGATACGACGAACGCCCGCTTATTTTGTCCGCGAAACAAGGAACCGATTCGATGACCACTGAGACGACCGATCCGCCAGTTGCTGCGGATCAAAATCAGGTACTGGCGGCACACGGTCGAGTCCAAGAGGCCGTGCTACTTCAGTAACGAGTATAGGCGGGATGAGTGGAACACCACCTTCCTGTCGGCAGACGATTACTATTGGTGGAAGATGTCGGACAAAGCCAAAGGCCAGAAGCGGAATGAGGCGAGGCGAGAGTTTGCAAACGAGATTTTGAGATCGGCCTAACTATTGTTGTCAGTGCTATTGGAGAAGACTGTGATGAAGTTTCTGTGTTTTGTGTTCGGTCACTTGTGGGGAACGCCAGCGTGGCATGACGACGTGCGTTGCTACGGTCGGAAATGCGGATATTGCGGCGTGATGAAAGATCACCCGTGGTTTACAGGAAGTTGATAAATGGAAGTTCTGATCGACGATCACATGTTGATTCTCGGAAACGATGTTCACGCATACGTGACTAACACTGGCATTGAGTCCGACACTGGAGAAATCCAGTTGGCATTTATGTCAAACGGCATGAGCCAGAAAATCGACGTGTCGATTGACGATGCGATTCGGTTCAGAGACATGCTGACGGAAGGCATCGAGAACGCTTTCGAGGTGTGCGAAGATATCAAGTGTCCGGCGTGCGGGTACGGATGGGAAGAGTCAAAGGCCGCCGGAGATCACCGAAACTGTCGGCGGTATCCGTTCTTCCCTGACGAGCGTGGCAAAAGTTACGCGAAATAGTCTTTGGAACGCCATTTTTACCGGGCCGCTGGTTGGCCCTCAACAACGGAAAGATTCTTGCGATGACAGAAACGACACCAACGGCTCCGGTACAAAATCTTGTTCATCGGTCGATGACGTTCGAGGATGCGATTGCCTTGATTGACAGCCGCGACCGCAGGCCACTTGAAGACGACTGGGAATTAGCCGAGGCCGCAAGCGTCGTAGCCGATGCGAAACGGACTTTGGTTAGGCGATGCAACGATGCCGAGTTGCTTTTGAACGCGATCACTCAAGGGGTTGCCCGGTGGGAGTGGTTCGCAGCGAAGACAGCGGGCGAGGTGTGCGTTGACGGATTGCGGCATTGCTGCGAGGTCGTCGATGGCTCGATTGTGCTGACCGTGCGTAGTCGCCTCGCGTTGAGGAAAGTCACGGCGGAATGGTTAGTGGCCCGATGAACTTGTTTTTCACCTGCGGCTTTCACAGTTCGCAGGTAATCCTGCGCGGAGGACGAGCACATCAGTGAACATGCCTTGCATTTCGCTGTGTTTTCGTGAATGATCTCGCGTGGTGGTATTGAAGTTCCAGAATAACCTGACAGGGGAGTTGCAGAGGATGAATCTACAGAGCCATGCTAAAAACATTTCTGATCCTTTGAAGGACGGTCTCGGATTCGACCCGATGACGTTGGTCGAGATTCTGCTGCTGAATTTGGCGAACTGCTTCAAGCAGACCACATCCTCCCAAGAGACGCCAAGCGACTACCTCGCCGATCACTACGATGAGACGACCTCGACGTTCGATCAGTCGCTCATCAATCGCTGTCGGCCGCAGACTCGCCGAGCCGCGCGGCAGGACGGAAATCGCCGACTGTCGCGGTCTCAGCTTGATTTAATCACTGTGGCCGCATTGGAGCGCGCGCGAACCGCCGATCACGAAACGGTTTCGGCGGTGATGGATGAGATTGGCTGATTCGATTTTACATCCAACCTTTTTTACGGTATGGGAAAATGGAATGGCGCGGCTGTTGTTGGCAGTGCGTGTTTGTATTGCTGCGATTGCATCATCGCTCTTGATGTTTCCGCTGCTGGCGCTGGGCGATGAACCGCAACCGAAGCCAAAGCCGTTTGGGGATGAGGCTCCGAAGGCGGTGATGACGCTTGTCGATGCGGCGGGGCAACCGGTGGTCGATGCGGTCGATCCGGGGAAGATGATCGTCATCACGACCGAGATGTCGCTGCATGATGATCTCGACGGCTCGCTGCGGTGGAGGATCGAGGGGACGGAGCAGGTCCACGTCTACCCGGACAAGTCAGCCGCCGTGATCGTGAGCGAACTGACCGACGGTTTGATTCGCGTGCAACTGATTGCCGCACGCGGGGGCCGGTCTGACGACCAGGTGATTCTCATCCGTGTCGGGCATGGGCCTCAGCCGCCGCCAAAGCCGGTGATTCCGGTAAACCCGGTAGACCCTGTTGATCCTGTCACACCGCCCGGCCCGGTGACGGGGTTGCGTGTGCTGGTGGTCTATGAGACCGAAGCGAAGCTGACTCGCGAACAGTTGAACATTCTCAACAGCACGCAACTGATCTCGCTCTTGAACGAGAAATGCGTGAAGGGGGCCGACGGTCGGGCCGAGTGGCGGAAGTGGGACAAGACGAGCATTGATCGGGTGGGTCTGGCAAAGGAGTCGGCCGTCTGGCAGGACTTGTGGAAGTCGGTCTCCCCGAAGCTGACGACGTTGCCGCAGATCGTGATCGTGACCGATCAGGCGGCGACGATTCACAAGTTCCCCGCGACGGAAGCGGAGGCGATCGCGTTGCTCACGAAAATCAATTCGGGGGGCAAGTGATGTCGTTCAGTTCTGACCTGATGAAGTACGAACCGATCATTGGAGACGAAGGTCGCGGCGTGTTGCGGATTGATCCGCCGGAAGGCTTTGGCCGTGGTCTTGATCTCGGCCTGCGTGGTCCGGACGACTTCGAGTACGGAGACGTGGCGACGGCCTTCACGGATGATTTGCTCATTCCTTCGCACGAGTGGCAGGCTCGAATTCAAGAGATTGAAGAACGGAAGTCGCGTCTGAGTGACTACTGCACGTCGGTCAACATGCCGCCGCTCAACCAGGGGCAGACGAACTACTGTTGGGCGAATGCTCCCGTCTATGCGACGCAGGTGGTGCGAAGCCAGCAGAATCAGGGTTTGGTGTTGCTGAGTCCCGCCAGTGTGGCCGCGCAGATCAAGGGCTATCGCAACGTCGGGGGCTGGGGCAAAGAGGCATTGGAGTGGATCGTGGAGCGGGGGATTGCTCCCGTCAATCTGTGGCCTGCCAATGCCATCAGCAAACAGTACGCGACAGCGGCGACGCTGGAACTGGCGAAGCAGTATCGCGTCGATGAGTGGACGGAACTCAAGCCTCGAACTCTCGACCAGTTGATCTCGATGTTGCTCCGCCGCATCCCGGTTGCCGTGGGCTACAACTGGTGGGGGCATGAAGTCACGGCCATTGATCCCGTCTGGCTCGACGGCACGGTGGCGATTCGGATTCGCAACTCGTGGGGCGAGTGGGGTGACAAGGGTTATGGCATCCTGCAAGGCTCGAAGATGCTACCCGACGATGCGGTGGCACCAAGGACGGCGTTGGCGGTGTGATTGGAGGATATCATGCGAGTTGATGACTATCTTGGGTTTGAGTACGGCACAGAGCCGGAGATGCCTCGCTTGTCGGCCATGTGGTCAATCATCGCGATTGGTATGATCGTCGCGGGAGCGGCCTTGGTTCACGGGGCCGAACCGTTTGACGTGACGGTGGCGATCGAACCGGCGTTTGATCCCCTGTCCGCGACGGTCAAGGTTCAGGTCAAAGACGGCGACTCGACCTATCACGGTTCGGGTACGATCATCGACTCGACCGACTCGCGAGCCACCATCTTGACGGTCTGGCACACTCACCGAGGCGTTGCCTCCGATGCGGTGACTCTGGTGGAGCATGGAGGCCGCACGTACACCGCGCGGGTGCTGCGATCCTCATTCGAGAACGACGTATCGCTGCTGGAGATCGCGACGACTCATGCTTTGCCCGTCGTAGAACTGGCGGATGCGGTTCCGTCGGTTGGGGATTCGCTCATCTCCTGCGGACGGGATGAGAGTGGCAAGCTGACCGCCGAATCCACGCGACTGACGGCGATAGACCGCTACAACGCACCACTGAACTTGGAATGCGACCAGTACCCGCCTGTCGGCCGATCAGGTGGTGGGTTGTTTGATACATCTGGACGCTTGGTTGGTGTTCTGCAAGGGCGACGGAATGACGCGAGGCTTGCTCTGTATGTGAGGCTACCCGCCGTGCGCGAGTTGCTCGGACGGACGGAAGCCGCCGCAGAGTTGCCTCGCCGTCGCCGCGTGCTGTCGTTCACGGCCGCATGGTGTGGGCCGTGCAACGCAGAGCATAGCTTCAAGAATGAAGCGGCTCCGTGGCTGCGGAAATCGGGCTGGCAGATTGACGAGACATCTCGGGCACACGTCCAGATCGTCGATCTTGACAAACGGCCAGACTTGGCGAGGCGTTACGCTGTCGATACGATTCCGGCACTCGTGTTGATTGAAGATGACAAGGCTATCGCGCGAGACACGTATCGAGGAAAAACAACGGTTATTGATCTGTTTGCGAATGCTGACAAACCAGCGGCTAAGCCGCCTCCAGCGACAGTCTCGCCGACTGTGATCTATCAGCAACCCGTGCAACAGTTCCAGCCATTTCGGAAATGGGGTAGGCGATGATGGAACTCGTCCCGCTGTTATTCGCCGT
>Ga0208147_1000837_pt1 | contig 10380 bp, 16 predicted proteins | sample DEB3_08_DNA_FD_184520 | JGI IMG/M metagenome (GOLD analysis project Ga0208147, IMG submission 184520) | Aqueous microbial communities from the Delaware River and Bay under freshwater to marine salinity gradient to study organic matter... | ecosystem: Environmental > Aquatic > Marine > Coastal ... | reverse complement strand
GACCCAGACCACCCAGACCAAGACCCAGACCCAGACCCAGACAGAGACAAGTGACGGAGTCTACTGCGCTTAGGGATCAGCATGTGCAGCTCCCAGACCCAGACCCAGACCAAGACACAGACCCAGACACAGACCAGCGACGGTACTTACTGCGCTTAGTGATCACGTGCTGCCCCCAGACCCAGACCGAGGCCAAGACCGAGACCCAGACCAAGACCGAGACCGAGACCGAGACCCAGACCAAGACCAAGACCCAGACCCAGACAGAGACCCAGATCCAGACCAAGACCAAGACCAAGACCGAGACCCAGACCCAGACCGAGACCAGTGACGGTACTTAGTGCGCTTAGTGATCACGTGCTGCCCCCAGACCCAGACCCAGACCCAGACCAAGACCCAGACCCAGACCAAGACTCAGACCCAGACCCATGCCCAGACCCAGACCAAGACCGAGATCCAGACCAAGACTCAGACCAAGACTCAGACCAAGACCCAGACCCAGACCAAGACCTAGACCAAGACCCAGACCCAGACCCAGACCGAGACCAGTGACGGTGCTTACTGCGCCTAGTGATCACGTGCGTGCTCTCCGAGAGGAGTCGCGCGTTTTAAGGTCATCCCCGCGCCCCGACCCTGCTCTACCCGTCTCCCGCGCCTCTTGGCAGCCGTCAGGCGCCGGCCAGCGACCCTACTTGAGGACCGTGAACATCTCGATCGCCTGCGTCCGGACGTACGCCGCGCTCGGCAGCGACTGCATGTCCTTCCACTTCTTGTCCGAGAACGGGCCCGTCTCGTAGACGATGCCGGCGTCCTCCAGCTTAACGCAGGTGTCGTTCACGCCGACCAGCGTGCCGGTGTAGATGTACACGCCGCAGAACAGCGTGACCCGCTGGCCGATGAGCGACTCGAGACCCTCGTTAGCGACTTCCTTGACCATGACCTTCATGACGTACTCTCCTTGGGGTTGAACGACGTTTACTAGATCAATCTACCACGGTCGACGTTGGATGTCAACTCTTTTTTTTAGACTCAAGCGGCGCTGCTCCCAACAGGGCACCATCAGCCTGGAAATTACTCCAGCTCGCTCCCGCTTCCTGCGTCGTACGCGGGACTGTTGCTTGAGTAGACCTACACTTAGGATCGTATCTGGCGAACCAGTCTCTAGATCAATCTACCACGGTCGACGTTGGATGTCAACTCTTTTTTTTAGACTCAGGCGGCCGCACTCAGCATGCTGCCGGGGACTCGCCAGACCAGGCCGGCGTCGCTCTTGACTCGAACGTTCTTCTGCAGGACTCGCTCGACGACTCCAGCGACCGTGTTGCCGGTGCGGTCCCGAAACGTGACTCGGTCCCCGCGGCTGAACTTAGCGACCGCCCGCTGCGAGAGGGTCGACCGACGGAGGCGCAGCGCCGCGGCGATCGCGCCCAGGTCCTCGCTAGTCGACTTGAGCAAGACGTACGCGACGACGTTCTTAAGAGTGACTTCGGTGGCCAAGCGCGTTCTCCGTTTTGATCCATTCGATAGTCGACTTGTCTGAACTAATCGGGTTGGATATTTCTTCGGGTATGTTCCTGCTACTTACGTTTCCCTCCAGACCGAAGTCTGGTACAGTTGGCGCGTTTGCCCACCCAACACCGATTAGTTCAGACAAGTCGACTAGCGGGACGATCTCCGTTTCGATCCATTCAATATAGTCAATATACCACGGGCCGCTCGGATTGTATATAGAAAAAGTGAGCGACTCTATTGCTTAGATCGGCCGCCGGAAGCAACATCGTTGCCCAGCGCGCCCGAGCTATGGCGTCGGTACCCAGATTACTGAACTAGAACAATGGGTTAGACGGTCCGAGAAATATTGTTTCAGAGAAGCGCCCATTTAAAACCGGTCGTTACGCGAGTCGACTCAGATTTCTATATACAATGAGAGTGGTCGAGTGGTATACTGTCAATATCAGAGACGAACTAAGGAACTTCCAACATGACCAACTTCACTGTAGTCCTCGACTTCACTGAGACCAACGCAACCGTCGAGGATCGTCAGAACTTCGCCTCCCGCTGCGAGAACCGCGGTTGGATCCCCGACCTCGACGACGACCGACTGACCGTCGTCGTCCCCGGAGTCGACTGGAGTAAGTTCCTCGACTGCCTGGACACTGACGTCGGAGTCTCTCCCTACGACATCGACTCGATCTTCGACCAGTCGACCAGTGAGTTCCTCGACGTCGCCGACGCGATCTCCGACGAGTTCCTCGACTAACCATCCCGCGGATCGGCGGTACCGGTCCGACTCACTTCCATAAACGATCTTATACCACAGAGCGGTCAGTGACTCGTTGAGTCCGATCGCGCGTGCGGCGGCGTGTTCCGTACACACATGCGGACTCGTACACAGACGGCCGCCTCGCAGTGTTATACGCATATTGCTACTAGCGTATAATAACAGTGCAGTGCCATTATGACTAGCGGCCGCGCTCCCACACTCTCAGGCGCTCAGCGCAGAGTCCGACTCCGCACAGACTCAGAGCCGCTCTCGGCCCGGCCAGTCGCGGGCACAGTGCTCCACACACTCTGCCACACACTCCGCCACACACTCCGCCACACAATATCGTACACATTCCGCCGCGCTCTCGGACCGGCGCCCAGACTAGCCCAGATCGGCCCAGACTAGCCCAGATCGGCCCAGGCCTGCCCAGATCGGCTCAGATCAGCCCGAGAGCGCGATCGCTCGCTCCAGTCTCGCTCGTTTCGCGTTTCTCTATCTGCCACTGTAATACTGTAACACACTGCTCGCTCGCCTACACTTTTATACACTTCTTCAGCGTCCCGTCTTCCATAAATAAAGAGTGAGTGACTCCTTCTCGATGGCCGTCTTGCTATGAGAACGCCGATCGGGAGTCGCGACATTGGACCAGTTATTCAAGCTCGTCGCTGAGGTAGGCTTTCCGATAGCCGCCGCCCTCGCGTCTGGGTACTTCGTCTTCCTCACTCTGAAGTTCATACTCGAGGGCGTCAAGGGCTCGATCCGCGGCCTGAGCGGCATCATCACGGCTCTGGACAACAGGATCAAGACCATGAACCACGACATAGTTCGCATCGACACTCTGGTCTCCAGCGCGCTCGGAGTCAAGCCGGACGTCGATCGCATAGCTCGAGCCAACGGCAAGGACGACGCGAGGAGGGACTGATGGAGGAGGTCGTCGGACTGGTGAATAAGTACGGGTTCCCGATCGTCGCTGCGGCCGGGATGGGGTACTTCGTGTTCTACGTCTGGGGGTGGGCGACTCGAGAGGTCAAGCCGGTCCTCAGCGAGGCGAACGGCGTCCTGATCGCTCTGATCGACCGCATCCGCATGCTCGACAACGACCTGATCCGGCTCAACCAGAAGATAAGCATCGTCACGATGATGCGAGGGGACCGGAGTGAGTCCGGAAGACAGCCGACTCCTGAGTAGGCAGCTCGGCGGGCGCGTCTACTCGGCCGCTGACGTGGCCGGGGCGTGGCTGCTCGGAGTCGCCGTCGGAGCCGTCGTCCTGGCGCCATCCCTGGCCATGCTGGCTCACCTCTGGAGCCGGTGACTCACTTGCTCGTCGCTCGGTGCACGCCGTCCCAGCCCGGGCCCGGCGGCGACTCCTCTAGCGCGTCGATCCTAGCGACCATCGCGTCGTAGTACGCGTCCATGACGCCGCCGAAGCTGCCGCGGAGGTCTCGGCAGAACCGGCGCGCCAGCTCCCACTGCTGCGACCGGTACAGCGCGATCATCTTCTCGTGGACCGACGTCTCGGCCACGTACGACATCGACTCGCTCAGCACCTCGTGGTGGCCCAGGACCGTGTAGACGTCGACGCCCTCCGTCTTGCCCTTCACCGCGATCCGGTCCAGCAGCAGGGTCGCGTACTCGTCGCAGACGAGCTCGCGAGTCCTCGGGCCGACGACGATCCCGACTCCGTACGGCTTCGACTGGCCCTCCAGCCGGCTGGCTAGGTTGACGGAGTCGCCCAGGCACGTGTAGTCGAACCTCTGGTCGGAGCCCATGTTGCCGACGACGACCACGCCGGTGTTGATCCCCAGGCCCATCCCGAACGGCGGGACGCCCTCTCGACCGACCTCGGCGTTGAATGCCTCGAGGCTCGCGAGCATCTCCAGCGCCGTCTTGACCGAGTTCTTGGCGTGCCGAGCGTCGTCCAGCGGCGCGTTCCAGAACGCCATCTGCGCGTCGCCGATGTACTTGTCGAGAGTGCCGCCGTTCCTCAGCACGGCCGCCGTCATCGCGGTCATGTACCGGTTCATGACTCGAGTCAGGCCCTGGACGTCGGACCCGTAGTGCTCCGATATGGTCGTGAAGCCTCGAACGTCCGTGAACATGATCGACAGCTCTCGGCTGTCCCCGCCCAGGCGGAGCAGGCCGGGGTCCTCCTGCAGCTTCTCGACCATAGCCGGCGACAGGTACGACCCGAACTGCCGCTTGACCTCCATCTTCTGAAAGTACTCGCGGACGAAGTTCGAGAAGACGGCGCCGGACATCAGGAGCAGGACCGCGGCCAGCGAGTACGACCAGTCGAGCAGCACGCCGGCGTCGAACGCCGCGAACCCAGCCCAAGCGACCGCGCCGGCGACCACAGCGACGACTGGGATCGTCCACGCGACGGTCAGGAGCGGAGCGACTGCAGCGACCGCGACTCCGGCGAGGGCTACCAGCGCGACCTCGGCCGAGTCGGCGTACCACGGGCGGGACAGGGCGCTGCCCTCGATGAGAGTCGACGCGACGGCCGCTTGGACCTCGGCGACGTTCCTCAGTCCCATGGGCGTCGGGGCCAGGGACGCCACGCCGTCGGCCGACACGGTCAGGATCGCGATCCGGTCTCGAAGGTCGCCGACCTCGCTGAGCGAGACGGTCGAGTACTCGCGGTCGTACCTGATCCAGACTCGGCCTCGCTCGTCCGTCGGTATCTTACCGTACTTAGGAATGCGGACCGACTCGACGCCGGCCTCGGTGACTCTGATCTGATAGCTCTCGTCTCCCGCCAGGACTCGAGCCACCTCGAGGCTCAGAGTCGGGTACAGCTCGCCAGCGACCGTCACGGCCATGGGCATGCGGCGCACCACGCCGTCGACCTCTGCGGTCGCTGACAGGACTCCGACGCCGGCCGCCGCGGCCGCGTGCTGCTCGAGCGGCTGGACGACTCCGGGGTAGGACTCGAGCCACCTCGTCGCGTCCTCGCCCACGACCGCGACTCCCCTCTGGACTCCGAGCCTCCTCGACGACCGCTTGGCCGGCGCCTGGGATATGATGACTCCGTCCAGCACGTCGGTCAGGAACTGGTCGCCGCCCTGCCTGTCCGGCTCAGAGAATACCATCGGTAGTACGACGAGAGCCGCGCCGGCCTCTCGCAGCTTGAGCACCGCGTGCGCCACGTCGATCCTGGGCCAGGGCCACTGCCCGACTCTCTCGACGTCGTCGTTCGTCACCTCGACGATCACGATGTCGTCGGTCTGGACTCGCTCTCTAGCGATCTGATAGTAGTCGAACGTCTTGAGCCTGACCGACTCGACGAGCCACGGGTCGACCCACCTGAGGAGAGCCAGCGCCGCTGCCGCGGCTACGATCGCTATCCTAGTCATGACCTCACCTCTGCGCTACAGTGATCCGACTCCTCGGCTCGACGGCGCTCGACGGGTCTCGAACGTAGAACGTAGGAAGCTGGTTGCCGCCCTGCTCGATGACCACCGCGTACGTCAGCGAGCTATTTAGTCTAGCGCGAAAGATCTTACCGGCCGACTCGCTCGACACGACGGCGACCGACTCCCTCTGCCTAGGCTCCCTGGGCTCCGACTCGACGGTCGCGAGAGCGTCGACGTCTGCCACGGCCAGTAGGTCTGCGTCTAGGTCCGTCTTGTCTAGGTCAGGGACCTCGAGCGCGTCTCTGTCTAGGTCCGTCCTCCACAGAGAGTCGGTCTTAGTCAGAGCGACTGGGTTGGACACGAGGGCCGTGCCGTCGACCTGCCTGAACTCACTCACCGCGACGATCACCGGGGGCGAGGGCTCTGAGGCCGACGCCTGCACGTACGTCGCTTGGTACGGCTGGTCGAGGTAGACGACTCCGGCCGCGGTCTCGACGACGATCGCGCCGGTCCTTCCCGCGGCGTCTGGCAGCAGGACCACGAGGCTCCTACCGATCTCGTCTACCGACGACGAGAACTCAGTGCCTCGGACGCCGATCGTCGCCGTCGGAGTCTTGATGTCCATGCTTCGGTTATCGCTCTTGGCTATCGCACCGGACGCGTACCGGACCGTACCCAGCGCGATCCTCATGGCCATCTTACCAGATCCGGTCGACGGGTCGTACACGTACTCGTCGAGGACGAGCTTGCTGTTCTCGGTGACCGACACGCGAGTCTTGTCCACGAACGATATGGTGGCTCGGCCCCCCGCGGTCCTGACGGTGTCGTTCGACTCGACGCTGACTCCCCTCGCGGCCTCCGTGACTCCGCCTCCTCGCCTGTCGACTCGCGCTGGTCCAGTCAGCTCAGTGAACTCACCTATGGGTTCGGCGAGAGCACTGAGCGACAGGAGTATGCTAGTCAGACTGAGTGACAGTGACCGCAACATTGTTACCGACTGTAGTCATAGAGAACGTCTTCGTCGCGGCCCCGCTCTGCGTCACGCTGAAGGTACCGGTGTCGCCGGTGTGGCTCAGCGTCGCTGAGTGGCCGGTGGTGGGAGCGCCCGACTGCGAGAACGTCAGGGAGTTGCCGCTTCCCGCTACGGTGATGCTCATGGACCCACCGAGTGACGCCATGCTTATCGAAGCCGTGTTGTTGTCTCCGGTCAGGTCAGACACGAGGGTGTTGTTGCTGTTAGAGACCGTCACGGTCGTAGAGTTGCCGTCGCCCGTCACCCAGGCAGTGACGCTGTTCCCGCCGCAGGCGCCCGGCGCGTTGCACGTCAGCGACGTGGTGTTGTTGCTGCCGACTTGCTTCAGGTCGACGGTGTTGTTGTCTCCAACCACGACGGCAGACATCGAGTTGTTGTCGCCCGACTGGTACAGCGTCACGGTGTTGTCGTCACCGTAGAACTGCAGGTCGGTCTGACTCGTTCCCATGGAGTTTCCGTCGCCCGCTTGAGTCGCGGTCAGGACGAAGTTGTCTCCGGTCTGGTCGATGTAAATCACGCTCTCCGCCCTGGCGGCAGCGCTCGCTAGTATCGTCATGACCATGAGTGAGTGCACCCACAGCCTGCTCATCTGTCCTTCTCCTTGAACTTCCAGATCTTCTTAGCCTCACCCTCTCGAATGATCTCGACCACGCTCTTCTCAACCGCCGTGCGGACCGCATAGTTGGTCGGCTCGTTGATGGAGAAGCCCGTCTCCGCCTCGGCTGACTTAGTGCCGACGTCGAAGAACTTAAACATGCCTGCCTGAGTGCGGTAGCTCGCCACCGTCTTCTGAACCGTGGTCGAGAGCAGGATCTCGCCGGTCTGCACGCTGACCATGCGCAGCGTCACCGTGACCACGTCCTGCCTGTACTGAGCGTCCGCACCGATGCCTAGGTACCTAGCCCCGACTCCGCCAGTGACTGTGTTGGTGTCGTACCCGACGATCCCGCCCTCGAGTATGACTCCAGCAAACATCATCGGCCTGAGCTCCTTGGCCGCCTCTCCCTCGAAGGCGTCGCGTGTCGACCGAATGAGCTGCCTCTCCTTTATGAGGTTGTCGAGACCGACGCGCTCGACCACTCTGAACCACCTTCCTCCGCCGACGTCGCGCAGAGCCTTGATGAGGAACGCCTCGCCGCCCTGAGTCACTGCGGTGCTGATGTGCGCGACGGTGTCGCTCGGGCGCCTCTGTCCAGTCTTATCCGAGAACGAGTACACGGCGGCGACTATGACCGGTCCGTCCAGCTCTGGGACCTCGTCGAGATCTCTGTTGACCGACACGGGAGACGCGCCCGGCGACGCCAGCTCTGGGACCGTCGAGCAAGACGCTAGGATGAGGGCTAGGATCACCAGCCCGAGTATGACGTGTATGCGCGCGGTCAAAATGAGAACTGCCCTATCGGAACGACGACCGTGATGGTCTGGCCGTCAGGCTTTATGATGGTGAGAGTTATGTCAGCCGCCGTCTTGACGTAGGATATGGTGTTCCCGTCGAGAGTGACGGAGCCGTGGTCCGACGCACTCTCTCCGAACAGAGCGTCGGTCAGCTGCTTACTGAGCTGAGCGTATATACGCGCCTCGACGTTCTTGAGGAACTTGCTGAGGTTGGTGCTCTCCTCGGCGCGCACTCGAGCCGCCGCCTCGGCGTCCGCGTCGGCCTTGATCTTGTCGCGCCGCTGCTTCTCCATCGTCTCGACGGTGAGCACGTGCGACGAGTAGCCGACTCCAGTGAAGGCCGGACTCTTAAATATAAACGTCTGCGAGTCGGCCAGGGCACCGTCACAGAGGAATACCAAAGCATTTGCGATTAGGCCGATGCGAAGCGCTCTCATGGTCACCTCCCATCTGCTCTATTTATAAATAGGAATGCGGCAGGACGGAGGAACCGGTGCTCAGTTTTAAGCAGTACTTCACCGAGGAGAGTGAGCCACTCAGAGTCACTCACCTGACACACGTCGAGGACCACCCGCTCCAGCGTGGGTCCGCTGGGTTCCAGCACGCGTACGACACGCTGATGCACGCGCACAAGCACGTCGCTGAGAAGCGCCACAACTCAGAGCTGACCACCAAGTATGACGGAAGCCCGGCCATCGTCTACGGCCACCACCCTAAGACTGGTAAGTTCTTCGTGGCCACTAAGTCGGCCTTCAATAAGAACCCAAAGATCAACTACACTCACGCAGACGTAGATAAGAACCACGGCCACGCGCCCGGCCTCGCCGATAAGCTCAAGCAGGCGCTCGACCACCTGCCGAAGACAGCCCCTAAGAAGGGCGTGTACCAGGGAGACATGATGTTCGGACACGGAGACGTCAAGCATGGCTAAGGTATCCTTTCATCCGAACCCATCGGGTCTGACTTACTCAGCTCACGGTCGCGAGGCTGAGAAGATCGGCCGCGCTAAGATCGGAGTCGTGACGCACCTGAAGTACCACGGCTCAGACGTCACGGATATGTCGGCGCACCACGACGTCGACCACGAGAACTTCAAGCACCACTCGGACGTGTACTCGGTCGACCCAAGGCACGACACGAGTCGAGTCGACTACGATAAGAAGTCTCAAGACGCGTTTCACAAGCACATGGCCGCGGCTAAGAAGGTTCACGACGAGCACGGGCGCGAGATGTACGCGGCCACCGAGCGTCACTCAGGAGCCGGCGGTCACTTGGAGACGTACATCAACCACACCGTTCGCACCGGTGAGAAGCCGTCGGCCAAGGGGTTCTCTAAGAGCCTCGACGCTAGGTACCATAAGACCGCTGAGGGGTACAAGAAGCCTGAGAATAGAGCGCGAGTCGAGAGCGAGAGGAAGGCTGACCTAGCGCACGTCAAGACGAACTCCAAGCACTACGACAACCTCCTAGCCATGCACGGTCACCTGCAGCGCGCTAAGAACGTATTGGTCCACACTCTCAACAAGCACTCGGACCTCGAGCACACTCACGCCGGAGAGAAAGCGAACCCAGAGGGGTACGTGATCCATCACGGCGCTCCGAGCAAGCTCATCGACCGGTCTGAGTTTAGCCGACGGAACCTGCTCGGGAGGCGTCGGTGAGAGGGTTTCGCCAGTACCTGAGCGAGGCGACGGATCGTAAGCCCGTCGTGTTCGCGTTCGGACGCATGAACCCACCGACGACCGGTCACCAAGTCTTAGTCGACAAAGTCCATGAGTTGGCTAAGAAGCACGGCGCCCACCACGAGATAGTCCTGTCTCACAGCCAGGACGCGAAGAAGAACCCTCTGTCAGCCGAGGATAAGCTCAAGCACGCGCGCCGAGCCTTCCCTGGCACCAACTTATCCGTCGCGTCGAAGGAGCACCCAGCGTTCGTCCACCACCTGAAGCGTCTGTCGAACGCTGGGCACACCGACCTGCACATGGTCGCAGGAAGCGACAGAGTCAAGGACTACAGCGACGTCATTCATAAGTACAACGGAAAGCCGGATCACTGGAACTTTAAGCACATACACGTTCACAGCGCCGGCGAGCGAGACCCGGACGCCGAGGGCGCTGCAGGAATGTCAGCGTCTAAGATGCGCGCTCACGCAGCCGCAGGAAACGTCGGTGACTTTAAGAAGGGTGCGCCGACCTCGATGTCCGACAAGCACTCGTCGGAGTTGTACCACGCCGTCCGCCGTGGGATGGGAATCAAGTGAGTGGCGTCTAAGTAAGCGCTAAGCTTTAGAGCCATTCGTCGCGATGCAAGCATATGCAAGCATATGCAAG
>Ga0208147_1000835_pt1 | contig 10382 bp, 10 predicted proteins | sample DEB3_08_DNA_FD_184520 | JGI IMG/M metagenome (GOLD analysis project Ga0208147, IMG submission 184520) | Aqueous microbial communities from the Delaware River and Bay under freshwater to marine salinity gradient to study organic matter... | ecosystem: Environmental > Aquatic > Marine > Coastal ... | reverse complement strand
CAATCCCGAACTGATGACCGAGCAGGTCGCGGACTCGGCGACGCCGAAACACGTCGCGATGGTCGCCCGTAAGCTGATGAGCAACCTCGAAGGATTTTCGCTCAAGACGATCCTCGACAATCTCGCCCTGACGGGATTGGCGATCAACTCGGCGACCAATCCCGGCGCGGTCGCGTACCTGCAAAAGTTCGATAAGAACGGATTCGTCGCCAGTTCGAATCACCGGTCGTTCACGTTCAAGAAAGGCGTCGTCGTTCCCAAGACGATCAGTTGCCAGCATCGGCAAGACGCGAAGATCACGTTCGATATCGTCCCGATCTTCGACGGCACAAACAACGCGGTCGTGATCGACGACTCGGCGTCGATGCCCTCGATCAGCATTGCGGCGGCTCGCTGGACGCTGGGTCCGATCATCATCGGCAACGATGTTCTAACCGAGTACACGAGCCTGGAGATCGACCTTGGAAACACGGTCGAAAGCGGATCGAGCGAGTCGGACATCGACGAAACGCATATCGCGGTTCGAACGCACGAGCCCAAGATCACGATCACGGGCATCGATCCGCAGTGGTTTTCGTCGTCGGTCGTCGGATTAGGCGGGAGCGTGGCGGCGCAAGCGACCGACGCGATCTATCTCCGCAAGCGAGCCCAGGACAATGTCGGGTTCGTGTCGGACGTGACCGAAGAGCATATCAAATTCACGCCGAACGGATTGGCCGCGGTCAATCAAGCGTTTCGGGCCCAGGCCCAGCGGATCGGCGAAACGACGCTCGAAATCAAGTTGGCGATCGATGGCAGCGGCAACCCCGCGCTGGCGATCGATACGACGGCGGCTCTTCCGTAGCAGTAACAGGGACGGACATGGCGCAGCTTCTTTATTTCGTGGAAGGCGTGTCGACTCTCAACAAAGAGTCGGCCGCGAAGTACGGTCTTGGGTATGCCTTGAGCGACGGATGCGCTCACGGCGCCGTGAATGGAAAGGGGCCTGGCGGCGCGCCGGGCGTATGTGCATGCAAGAGCGGCGAGCAGCTCGGCTACTACCCCGACAAGCAAACGTGGCTCCGCATTCCGCGCGAGTCGGGGCCGGGCGTGTTTGTCGGTCGCTGGAACGACATGCCACCGACGCCGCAGGAATTGGAGCGACCGAAGAAGCTCGCCGGCTGGCCCGTGCGGCTGCTCGACGGTCAAGACTGGATTGCGGCCACGGCCTACCAGTGGCACGAAATTCCAGACGAAGAGACGATCAAATGGTCGCATGCCCTGCCGGCGCACGCCGAGATCGATGCCTCGGGCGCGTGGACGCGAGGACGTGTCTATCGCGATTACGAGCGACTCTGGCATATCGCGAAGACGCATTTCGATTTGCTTGTCGGCGACGACTCGGGAGGCGACATCGAACTGAGCGCGGCGGACTCGCGGGACTTGGCGGCCGAAGTGCTGGGAGTGAATTACCGAGTCTCGAAGTGGGAGTGCGCCCTCTTGGGGCTGTTTGACGATCCACCGACCAAGGCCGTCGAGATCCTACGAGCGACGGTCGGGCTGCCGGCGATCGAAGCGTGGCAAAAAAAAAGAACCCGCTCAGCGCCCGGCGCCTTGAGTGGGAGCGATGGCGAGCGGGCCTAGATAACAAATTCCGTCCGACGTTGGCCGAGCTGTGGCTAGCCATGCGGGGAGATTAAACCATGTCGACAGGCGGCGAAGTATCGGTGAAGTTCTCGTCGCAAGGCGAGGCCGACCTGCTCCGCGCTTTGTTGCAGGTCGTCTCGAAGGTTGGCGGCGTCAAGGATGCGGTCGAAGGCGTCAATGAAGCGACCGACAAAGTTAGTCCGTCAATGCGCCGCTTCGCCGAGTCGGTCAAGGGAATCTCATCCGACCCGCTGCGCGAGTTGAACCGCGAGAATTCACGCCTGGACGAAGCGATCAAAGCGAAGCTGCTCACCGAACAGGAAGCGGCCGGTCGTCGAGCCCAGGCCCAGGAACGCTATCGCGAGCAGTTACGCCGCACGCGGGAAGAGACGGCGAACACGGACAAGGTGTCGATCGGACCCGACGGCATTCCGCAGGTGCAGAAAGCGCCAGACGTCGCCCCGCTCGACCTGTACAAGCAGCGGATCAACGAATATCGGGCGGCGCTCAAGGCCGGCACGATCGACCAAAAGACGTTCGCCGCGGCATCGAAAGCGGCTGCCGAAGACTACGCCGACCAGATGCGCAAGGCGCGTCTCGAGCAAGAGAAGGCCGACGAGTCGCTGAAGAAGTTCGCCAAGGATTTGGCGGCCACCGATTCGACGCCGCTCGACATGCACCGTCAACGGATGGAAAAACTCAATCAGGCCGTGAAGCGCGGCGTGATCGAGCACAAGGACTACGAAGCGGCTTCGAAGAAGTCGTTTGACACGATGCAGCGCGAGACTGATGAGGCTCGCGCGAAGATGGATCGGCTCAACGCAAAAGCGTCGGAAACAAGCAACGCGAGCGGGTCGTCTTTTACGCAAATGGCAATGTCTGCCAAGGTGGCGTGGGCCGCTGCTGCCGGTTCGATTTACAAAATCCTCGACGAAATGAATCGAGCCACGGACGAGGCTGCTGGCAAGCTGAAAGAGTCGAGTAGGAACGCCGGCACAATTGCTCAGATTTCAACTTCGACGGAGGAGTATAACTCGCTAATGCGCGAGTCACGAAAGATGCTCGCGATGGGCGCAGCGACCAGCATGGCTGATGCGCAGTCTTTCGTGATTGCGATGAAGAACGCTAACGCGATGGATGAAATCGGAAAGTTTGCGCAGTTGAGAAAATTTGGAGTAATGGAGCAACCCGAAAAGATGATTGCAGCCGCGACTGGCTTGCAAACGTCGATGGGTAAGGACCAAACGGGTTCAAAAATTGACTTGGCATCGATGGCGTTCGTAGCAGGTGGCAACGCTCCAGATACGGCCGAGCAAGTATTGACGGCGGCTGGAAACGCCGGAGTCGCTGCAAAGTTGCAAGGAGCCAAGGCGGAAGAGTTGCTCGCGGTAACTGCCGTGCTATCAAAGGCCCTTGGAGGATCGGAAAAGGCTGGCGACCGAGCCAAGGATTTCTATGCAAAATTGGCAATCATGGAGCCGACGCTGGACCGTCGCGGACGTGTAACGAAGGACTCGCCAATTCAAGAATCTTTTCGCGGCAAGTCACTGGAGGAAGTGCTCAACAACAAGCAACTTGGCGCCATGACGCCTGCGCAGTTGATGAAGGCGTTCGGGTCCGAACAAGCCGTGCAGGCTTACATGACCCTACGAGAGGCCAAAGACGAAGTGCTTTCGCTGGCAAAAGAAACGCGAGAGGGAAGGTCGCGAGACTTCGTCACGGAAAAAACTGGGTATGTCAAGCAAGACTCCGCGACGATGTCTGTTATTGCGTTGCGTGAAGCTGCCAATCGTCGCGAATTGTTACAGCAAGCAAGGGCCGAGACTGCCGTCGAGGCTGAATCAATTGGTGTAGGTCTTGAGACAGGAGCGGAATCTGCCGGAAACAGAATTACACGACGTCGAGAGGGCTTTGCGACGGGCATTTATGCAGCTTTGACAGGAAATCGAGCTCGTGGCGCAACCGACACTCTAGCGAGAGGACAGCAATACCTTGCCGGTGGCGAAGTCGTGGGAGGGGTTACGCGTCTAGGAGTTCGTGCTGCTCAGTACATTTCCCCTGAAATATTCGTTGAATTAAACCGCACAATGCAGGGAAACGCGGCAAAGCAGGAAGCGATTCAAGAGCGACAAGCGAGAACGCTCGACGAGTTACGAGGCATCATGTCGGAGTTGAATTCAAAGGTGAAGACTTCGACGGTAGCCACCCCGCAGCCCCGTCTCGCCGCTCCCGCCCGACAGGAACAAGCCGCCAACGCGAACTAAGTGATTTATGGCCATTCCGCACGAAGCCAAGCATCGCGTCGATGAATTCGAGTTCGAATTCTGGCGCGGCGACGCGCCGTCGCAGCTCAAGCAGGAAGTGCAGCAATTCTCGCGGGCCGGCGTCAACGGACAAACGCACAAGACCCTTGGCGAGCGGGCTCCGTCGTTTACTTGCGAGCTCGTGTCCTGGCACGCCGACCGCGAGGACGCGCGCGACGCCTTGCACGGTTACGTCGAGTTGATTGGCGCGGACCCCGTGCAGGTCACGAAGGACGGCGAGGACCTGCTTGAAACGGAGTCGGTTCGGTTCGTGGTACTCGACGTGAGCGAGACCCGATGCAAGACAAATATCCGGCTGATCGGGCCGGGCAAAGATTACGCCAACGGGGTCGAGCTCGTCACCCGCTGGACGATGACCCCCATTTTCGCGACCGAGTAACACAAAGGAGCACCGCATGTCCCGCCGCTATAACAGCTACGGAGACCAAAACGTCTCTTCGTCCTACATTACGATCGTGGGCCTGACCGGCGCGACGACGATCCGTCCCGAGATCACGCGACTCGTGATCAATCCGAAGACGCTCGCCGACAACGTGCTGGACTATTTGCTCCAGCGCTACACGGGGGCCGGGACCTCGACCGCTCGCACGCCGCACAAGGAAGACGACGGCGACCCCGCCGCGCTCGCGTCGTTCGGCTATAACCACACGAGCGAGCCGACCTATACCTCGGGCTCGATCCTGCTCCCGCTGCAACTGTTCCAGAAGGTGCCGTATACGCACGAGTTCTACGAAGGCCACGGGTTCAAGATCCCGGCGACCGCGGCGAACGGGGCCGGCTTGCAGGTCAAGCATGCGTCGATGACCGACGAAGTGCAGGCCGTGCTCGGCTGGTCGGAGTAACTCTATGCCGCGCATCCACTCGGTCGGACTCATCGAAGGGCGAGAGATCGCGGACTTCGTGCATTGTTGCCATTGCCAACGGGCTTGGCCGGTGCGCGCCGCGATCGATTCGCACCTGCGCGGCGAAAAGTCCCTCGGGTGGTGCGGCAAGTGTGCGCGGCCGTGCTGCCCGGCATGCGAGGCTCGGTGCGTGCCGGTCGAGCAAATGCTCACGAATATCGAGGCGGGCCGCGACGAGCTCGCCGAGCGGCCGGCGTTTTCGTTCATTCCCCGACAGATCGAGGGGTAGCCAACTATGTCCGTCGTGACGCTCGCGCCCGGCGCGGCTGCCAACGGCGGCGGCGGGGACCAAGGCTGGATCAACGCGAGTAACGTGCTGGCGGATGATTCCGATTACGCCATCGTCTCGCTCGGTTCCGGCCAAACGTCCGATATCTTGAGCGTCGACAATTTCGGGTTCGCAATCCCGACCGGCGCGACGATCCTCGGAATCGCTCTGACGATCAAGCGGGACTCGCTCGGCGATACGGTCGACAGTTCGATTCGCGTCGTCGATTCGACCGGCACGCCGCAGGGCAGCAACAAGGCCGATGGCGTCACGACCTGGCCGGGCACGTTCGGGACCGGTTCCTACGGTTCGTCGAGCGACGACTGGTCGGCAGGTCTGGATTACGCCGACATTAACTCGACGTCTTTTGGGTTTCGCATTCAATGCACGACCGCGAGCGGATCGAGCGCCCGCATTCAATACGTCGAGGCCAGCGTCTATTACTCGGGTGGCACGACCGGCGACGTGCCGGCCGTTATCGTGCATCGGGCTCGCAGAATCGCCCGTCGTCGACTTTGGCAGCAGACTCCGCTCTCCCTGCTTTCGCTCGGCGACCTCGGCGAAGTGACCGAAGTCGATTCGTCGGTGGTGCCCGCGATCGTCGCCAAGGTGCGCCGATCGGAGTCGCGCCGCGCTCGCCAACCGTTCATCGGATTCGTGCCGGATGCGACGACCAGCACGAGCACTTCGACATTCGTCCCGCTGCCGGTGTTTTTACGGGCGAAGCGCCCCGAGCGTCGCCGTCCGCTCGTGTCGATCCCGTGGCCCGTGCCGGCCGGAAACGGCGAGACGTGCCTGTGCCCCTTTGGCGCCGTGATCGTGTCGCTACGATTCGCGACCGCTCGTATCGTGGCGATCGATGCCGATCCGTTCATTCCTTCGGTTTCGGGCCCCGGCCTGGATCGACCGTCGCTCGCCACGAGCGTGTCGGCGACTGCGGTCGTCGTCGAGTCGACGCTGGCGACCGCTCAAATCGTGTCCGTCTGCCATTGCTAGGAGGTCGAGCATGCCCGCCAATGCCCGTTTTAATATCGGATCTTTCCCGCTCTACGTGGGTCGCACGACCGACGTCACGCTCGACTTGTACGGACCTGACGGCGAAACGCCGCTCGTACTATCGGTGAGTGACGTCGTCGAGGCTCGCCTGTGGGACACGGACGGCGCGTCGCCCGACTGGACCGCGAACACGAGCGGAACCGAAAGCAAGGTAACGGTCGTCGACGTCGGGACGAGCGGAACGACTCCCGCCCGCGTGACGGTGCGCTTTCACGAAACGCAAACCGCCGCGATCGCGGCCGGTCGGTACAACTTCGAATTGTTCGTCAAGGATGACTCGGACAGCGACCTGTCAAAGCCTTTGTGTCGCGGGTCGGCGGTCGTCAATGGCAGCCCGAGCGCCTAGGAGTTTCACCGATGGCGACGACTGTCAATTTCAACGATACGGGCATTCGCAAGGTCGGAAAATGCACCGTCTACGTGCGCGATAAGTGGGAGGACGATTGGCAGGAGGTCGAGCACTTGCACGCGACCGAGATCGTGTGGAGTTGCCAGCCGGCCATGCCTACGGCGTCCCTGCGCTGGGACTATGGTCGCATTCTCCGCCCGAATTCCATTGCCTACGAGGACGTCGCCAAACTCGATTGGAAGTGGCCGAAATACGCGAAGATCGTCGCCGAGTGCCAACTGGTCGCCGAAGACCCTGAGTTATGGTCGGAGCGGACGTGGTACGGCGTGTTGCAAATCTCGATCGATCAGGACGGCGGCGTAATCGTGCGCGGGGATAAGGAAAAACCGAAGCCGCTCGCCAGCGGTCAACAGGTCATCGTCGGCTACGGTCTCGAGCATTTGCTCTCGATCACGCCGATCATGTCGTCGGCGTTTTCGACCGGCGTCGGCGTAACGCTGCGGCAAGGACTACGCGAGACGTTCAACCGCGACGGTCTCAAGAACTGCTCGGTCGGCGATTTGGGACCCAATTATAAATCGTTCTACTACCTCCCCGAAGACGCGCAGCATTGGAACACGAAAGAGATCGTGCGTTATTTGCTCGGGGCGGCGATTCCCGAAGATCCTGGCGGAGTCGTGCGCGTGCCGTTTCGCTTACGGTCGGGCTGCTACGTTCCCGACTGGGACCGGCCCGAAGTGTCGCAAGAAAACGCGAACGTCTTGTCGCTGCTGAATAACCTGTTGCATCGCGGGCGATTGCTTAATTGGTGGTTGGAAGTCGTCGAGGATGATCCCGACGCGGGCGGCGACGTCGTCGAGCTCGTCACGCAGACGATCCTGAAAGATGACCTATTCACGGATTTGCCTCCCGGCCCGAACGATCAAATCGCCGGCCACACAATCCCCAAGAGCACGCGCCAACTACATCTGACGTTCGACGTCGACACGGAGACGACGTGCGTCGTCAAGGACTCAGGGCTCCCGACCTGCGATCAAGTCGTCGTTCGCGGGCGCCCGCTGCAATATGTTTGCACGGTCGGATTCTCGAAGTTGCGAACCGACAACCTCGAAGACTGGTCGCCCGATTGGACGCCGGCCGACGAGGAAAAGTACCGCACGGCCGCGAGCGGAGATCCCAACTACGCCGCATTGTCGCTCGTCGACGCGCAGCGAGCGAACGCGGTCTCCCGTTCCCGGGTGACGCTCGAAGACGTGTTTTCGCGGTTTAAGATCCCGACCGATTGGAACGGCAAGGACGTCTCGGGTAATGAAGTCTTCGCGGCCTATAAGGGAATGCAGAACATCCACGGCAACACCCCGTGGGTGAGTTGGAAGCTGATGCCGAACTTGCCCCTCTATTACGGGTTCGACTACGCGACGCACGCGGCCGATTTGGTGGGTGAAAAGATAGCGGGCATTCAAGCCGAGCCCGAAAACGATCGCGAATATCTGCCGATTCTGCTCTTCTTCGCGCGGCCCGATACGGACAATTTCGTGCTTGGGCAAGAGATGGGCCGACTAGCGGAACTGGGATCAGTGTCGGCCGACGACATTCCAGCCTGTACCGCGGCCGCAAGCGTAGGTAAGGACGGACGCTCGCTACGCGTGCGCGTCAGTGGCAAGCCCCAGCATGTCATCGCCGGCGAGTCGTTCGTGCAATTGCCGGAAGACGATTACGGCGGCGTCTACGATTACCAGCAACTACGGGCGACCGTGGCCCTCGAAAACGGACTTCATATCGAGCATCGTTACCCCGACAACGTCGCCGGCAATGTCGACCTGATTCGCGTTCACGAGATTCGAGCGGCGGATCACTACGAAGAGATTTACCTTGTCGGCGGGACGGCGGTCGACGTCACGAGCGATCCGAGCTATCTCGAAGGACTGTTGACGACAGGTCAGGGAGTCTGGATCGAGCGCCCCCGCGAAGCGTCGCGACAATTGGCGGCGCTCGCCAAGATCGCCTACGCGTGGTACTCCGAGCCTCATCGGGTCGTTTCAATCACGACGACGCGACTCAAGGGCGACGGCGTCATGAAGTTGGGCGACCTTGTCGTAAGGGTCGGCGACAACTTGAAAGACAACGCGCAAGCGGTCGATTGCGTGTCGCCGATCACCGAACTGAGAATCAGTTGGGCCGTGAACGACGGCCCCGGCAGTCCGACGTCGCCAACCATGACGATTACAACCAGCGCCGGCGAACTCGACCCGCTCAACATTCAAGCGCCCCCGCCAGCTCGTGATGCCCAAAGCGTCGAGCGGCGTGCGTTCGATCGACCCGGCGCCGTGAATGCGGCCGAAGTCTTTGGAGGTTAGGATGGGCGACCAGCATCGCATCGCGCGACTCGAAACGGAATTAGCCGAGCTGCGGCGCGTCGTCAACTCGTTTCCTAAGACGGCCGCGTTCTCGTTTCCCCGCGAGCGCTGGCTGGGGAAGACGGTCGAACGATCGGCAAGTTACCCGACGACCGGAAACGGCGACACGTTCGAAGTCGAGCTATTGTCGTCGGCGTTTTCGCCAGTGGCCCCTGGCATGTCATCGCTCACAAGCCGCCCGCGCGGGCCGGTCGTCATCGCGCGCACGTGGCCGTCGCAATATTTGCCGGTCGGCTCCTACGTCATCGTCGACCATATCAAAGGTCCCGAGGCGGGCGGGGAATGGTGGATTGCGGGAGGCGGCGCGCAGGCCGAAGTGATTCGCTGGGCGCGGCTCGACTATGCCTACTCGACGACGTCGGGACTCGTCGTCAGTGGCGGCGCGTGGACTGCCGAACTGACGACCGACGCACTTGACGCGCACGCGGGAAACGCGGGGCGATACGTCGGCAATCGTTTGTGGATCGACGTTCCCGGTGTCTATCAAGTCTCGGCCCAAGCGACCGCCACGATCGAACCGCAATTGCTTTCCGGTGGAGGTTTCCCCGCCACGGATTGGCAATTCAAGTTGTGGGCAAAAAACAACATCGTCGGCGATGGCGTGCAAGGTTACGCGCAAGGGCGGAACCAAGGCATCACGGCCTATACGACGGTAACTGCGGTAGGCTCGATCACCGTCAGTTCGCCGGGCGTTGTCCCTTTCTGGCTCGAAGGATCAAGCTACTTCGCGCCCTATTCGATCGCGATCAAGCAATGGTCGCTCTTCCTGCTCAAGACGGGCGAAGCATAGCGGCCGGCGTTCGTTGACAAAAACGAAACCCGATGCACTACTTCGCGCTGCCAACCGTCCCACTGCGCCCGCTCGCGCCGCGAGTCTCAACCATTCGCGGCGCGAGTGCGCGGGGGCGGTCTTGTGTGGGTATCTCAGGACATTCGCAAGGGGGACGATCATGGCTCGAAGTGGTGTTGAGCGACGGCAACAGCGGCGTGAGGATCGACGGGCGCGGCGCGAGTTTGGCGAAGTCGCCCGAGATGCGATCCGCAAGAACGTGGAGGACGGAACGCTCGATCCGAAGAAGGGCGAGGCGTTGATTGCGGCGACGAATCGCCCGCGACAACTCGAACAGATTCGAGCGGCGTTCATCCAGGACGCGAGCGAACAACGTGGCGGCCCGCAAGCTCTCCAAGCGGCCGAAGTGCTCGGCAAGATCGATTTCGATTCGTTGTTCGGGCTACTGGTCCCGTTCTTCCCGAAGCTGGCGACGGCTCAGAAATTCCTGCCGTTGTTCAAGGCGTTGGTGGGCGCGCTCGCGGGGAAGTGATCCGCGACACGTTGCGGCGGTGGTCGTGATCGGCCACGGAACGAAGTCAACCAGGATGACCCGCCATGTCCGACGACATCAACTTCGACGGCTTCCGCTTCTGCAACCATCAAGGATC
>Ga0208147_1000828_pt1 | contig 10423 bp, 18 predicted proteins | sample DEB3_08_DNA_FD_184520 | JGI IMG/M metagenome (GOLD analysis project Ga0208147, IMG submission 184520) | Aqueous microbial communities from the Delaware River and Bay under freshwater to marine salinity gradient to study organic matter... | ecosystem: Environmental > Aquatic > Marine > Coastal ... | reverse complement strand
AACTGGCTCGTTTGAACGCGCTGTACCTCAATCCTCAGACGTATGTAGATACTGTTGGTATGGATGTGGGTCCAGATGACTTTAAACAGGTCATGCACAAGATTTATCCAGCCGCTGACCCCACAGCAGTGTCCCAGACCGAAAAGCTCTTAAAAGCCCAGGGTTTGATGGAGCTGTTACCTACAGGTATCCTTGATCCTGTTAAAGTGGTACAACGTGTCTTGGATGCACAAGAACAACCCAACTGGCAAGAGTTGCTTAATCCGCAAGTTGCTCAGACGGGTGAAATGCCTCCCCCTCCACCAGATCCTAAGATGATGGAAATGGAAATGAAGGGTCAATTGGAGCAACAAAAGATTCAAATGCAGGGCGCAGCCCAACAGCATAAGATGGAGCTAGAAGCTCGCGATAAAGAAGTTCAACTCGCTATGAAACAGCAAGAGCATGCACAAGCAATGCAACATGCTAAGGACATGGCGAACATTAAAGCTGCAGAAGCTGTTCACAACCAACGAGTTTTCTCTGCCACAGAACAGGCAGCGTTCCTCCAAAAACTCATGCACACTGATGCAGAACATCAGCAAAAAATGAGTAATGCTAAACAGCAGCAAGCAGCGCAACCGGCTAAGAAGCCATCAAAAGGAGCTAAATGACAAAGAGTGAATTTGTAGATTGGAAAGGACATCCTGTAACCCAGGAAATCTTTCGCCAACTTCAACGTCGCATTGTGGATTTGCAAGACATGCTCGGGGAGTCAGCAGGCGTTGACCCCCGACAAGATGCAGTCTATGTAGGTGCAATTAAAGCCTACAAAGATTTAATCACAATTGAATTTGACGCAGAAGATGAGGAGTCTCAATGATCGTTCCCGCATTACACCGTATTCTTGTCAAGCGAGATAAGCTTGAAGACACGGACAAAACCCTTCTCAAAGCCAAACAACTTGGCTTACACATTCCAGAGCACGAAGATATTAAACGTGCCCAGGCAAGTGTAGATAAGGGGACTGTTGTAGCGATAGGCGCTACAGCGTTTCGAGATTTTAATACACCTTCTCCCATTACTGTTGGTGACTACATTGCTTTTGCCCGCTTTGCTGGTAAACTTGTAGAAGACCCTTACACTAATGAAGAATTTGTTGCACTAAATGACGAAGATATTGTTTGTATCTTTCATCAAGAATAAGGAGGCCCTAGATGGCTGAAGAAAATACAGTTGTCCCAGAAGACAACACACCTGCCCCAGAAGACAACACCCCTAAATTGACCGCTGCCGAAGAAAAGGCAATGGAACAAGGATGGGTGCCACAAGATGAATGGGACGGAGACCCTGAACAATGGCGACCAGCAAAAGAATTCCTGGATCGCGGTGAGTTGTTTAAAAAGATCGAAGATCAGAACCGTACAATTAAAGAATTTAAACGTGCGCTAGATGATTTGAAAGGCCACCATTCAAAAACTCGTGAAGTTGAATACGCACGAGCATTGGAAGCCCTGAAAATGCAGAAACAATCTGCTATTGAAGAGGGTGACGGCGCCGCTGTTATTAAACTGGATGACCAAATTGATCTCGTCAAAGATGAGCAACAACGTCTGAAACAGCAAAATAATCAGCCAACCGAAGACATTATTAACCCAGAATTTGCTCATTGGGTTGACAAGAACAAATGGTATGAGACTAGCGAACCAATGAAAGCCTACGCAGATGCGTTGGGCCGTAACTTGGCAGCAAGTGGTCTTAGCCCGTCGGCTGTTCTACAGGAAGTAGAAAAACAGGTTAAGTTGGAGTTCCCAAATAAATTTACTAATCCCAACCGTAATAAGCCAGGATCAGTAGAGGGTAGTTCTAACAAAGGCGGTAAAGGAAACGATTCATTTTCCTTGACCGATGAAGAGCGTCGAGTGATGCAACGTTTTGTCCGTACTGGTGCAATGTCTGAAAAAGACTACATCGCGGAATTGAAACGCATTAAAGGAGTTTAATATGAGTGATATCAAAGAAGCAATTGCGAAAGCACCGAGAGGTCGTACGCAGCGTGTACCCGTGGGTACGCGTAATGTTTTAACAGTAGCGGATAAAGATCCTAACTACGAATATAGAATTATTAATGACTCGGGAGATCGAGTGCAGGAATTTATGGATGCTGGTTATGAAATCGTATCTAAAGATTCTGTGAGGGTGGGTGATAAGCGTGTCAACTCGGCTACGTCCGAAGGCTCTCTTGCACATCTATCTGTTGGTCAAGGTCAAAAGGCCTTCGTCGTACGCATCAAAAAAGAATGGTACGAAGAAGATCAAGCTCGCAAGCAGATCAAAGTCAACGAGATGGAAAACGCCACCAAAGCTAAAGCTCTTGATGGTACTTATGGTAAGCTCGAAATTTCTCGAAGCTAAATAAAATCTAAGTGCCGTTGGGAATTACCTATTTTATTATGGAGAATTGCTAATGGCAAGTGTATCTCGTATTAACGGTTTTCGTCCCGTTAAATCTATCACAGGCGCACCTTATAGCGGTGGCGCTAACGTGTATTTCGTTCCTTCTTCTGACTCCACAGTGATTATGGTGGGTGATGCTGTTAAGCTCGCAGGCGACGCCCGTGCAGCTTCTGGCGCACCTACTGTTACTCGTTGTGGCGCTACTGACGTCGCAGTTGGTATCGTTGTCGGTATCTTGTTTACTGGTGAAGGCGACCTCAACAACATCCCTCCAGTTAACGATTTGAACACTCCGGTTTACCGCCGTGCTTCTACTGATCGTTACCTCTTGGTTGCAGATGATCCCAACCTCATTTATGAAGTTCAGTACGCTGGTACTTCTGTATCTGCTGCTACGATCACCGCTAACGTTGGTTTGAACGGTCAATTTACAACTACTGCTGGCAGCACCGTTACTGGCGCTTCTGGTATGCAGTTGGACAGCTCAGGTCTCGCTACTACTGCTACTCTTCCTTTGAAGATTGTCGGTTTCCCCCAGCGTCCAGACAACCTCCCTGGCGATCAGTTTTTCAGCTACTATGTGAAACTGAACCAAGTGGTCTACGGTACTGGTACTGGTTCGACAGGTTATTAAGATTAAGGAAAGGTAGAATATGTCTATTATTAACAGTGGCTCGTTTGCCAAAGCGCTATGGCCTGGTGTCAATGCATGGTACGGTAAAGCATACAATGAGTATGACACCGAGTATGATCAGTTGTTCGACAAGAACACTTCAACTAAAGCTTTTGAAGAAGACGTTGGTGTCACTTCGTTTGGTTTGGCTGTTCAAAAGAGTGAAGGTTCGCCCATCTCTTATGACACCGAGCGCCAAGCGTTCACTACACGTTATCAACACACAGTGTTTGCGTTGGGTTTCATCATCACTCGTGAGATGATGGAAGACGACCAATACGATGTAGTTGGTCAGCGTAAAGCCCAAGGTTTGGCATTCTCAATGCGTCAAACTAAGGAAGTTATCGGCGCTAACGTGTACAACCGTGCTTTCAACAGCTCGTACACAGGTGGTGATGGTTCCTCTCTCATTGCTAACAACCATGCTAACGTTAAAGGCGGCACTTGGTCTAACCAAATTGCCACCGCTTCTGACTTGTCTGAAGCAGCCTTGGAACAAGCATGTATCGACATCGCTGGTTTCACCAACGACGCCGGTTTGCTGGTTGCAGTGAAGCCCGAAACGTTGATTATCCCTCGTCAAGCTATCTTTGAAGCCAAGCGTATCTTGGGTTCTGATGGTCGCGTCGGTACAGATAACAACGACATCAACGCAATCAAGGGTATGGGTCTGATTCCTAAAGTGGTGGTTAACCATTACTTGACAGACGTGGACGCTTGGTTCATCCGTACTAACGTGCCACACGGCATGAAGTACTTTGAGCGTCGTGCTGACCAGTTCGACATGGACAACGATTGGGACACTGAGAACGCTAAGTTCAAAGCCACTGCTCGTTACAGCTTCGGCTGGACCGATCCCCGTGGTTTGTACGGCTCTGCTGGCGCCTAATTAACCTAAGAAGGGCTTCGGCCCTTCACTAAATAAGGAATTAATATGGGTTTCCGTAATCAAGACCTCGTACCATACCAACCGTACGGTCCATCGGCTTTAATGCCAACGTCAAAAGATGTTGTTGTTAAAGCATTTACTGTGTTGCGTACTGACACAACTTCAACTGTAAAAGCTGTTTTGCCCGCTGATGCTTCTGTTTTGAACATCATCATGGCAGGTGGTACAGCCTCTAACGCAGGTACTTCTGCAACTGTTACCTTGGTTATCTCTGATAACACAGGTGCAATTTCTACAGGTACTGCTGTTGACGTTAAGACTGCTGGCGCAACAACTCAAATCGTGCAAATGCCTAACTTGCCTAACATTCAGCCAATGCCTTTGACAGGTGATTTGCGAATTTCAGCAACTTATGCAGAATCAGGCACTGCCAGCTCTGCTGGTGGTCCATACACGTTTTTTGTTACTTACGTGCGATAATAAAGAGGGGGTCTTCGGACCCCTTTTTTTAACAAGGAAATAAAATGGGATTAGCAATTTCGAGTGGTATTCTCACCACAGGCACAACCTCTCTTATCACTGGTAAGGGCATTCTCAGCGGTATTATCATTGTCACAGATAATACAAACATCGCTACAGTTACCGTATATGACAACCCATCGGCTGCTTCGGGCACCGTGTTGGCTAAATGTACAGCGACTAGTACAATTGGTGCAAACTCATTAGCGTTTGTAACACCAGTTCGTTTTGACACAGGATTAACTGTGGTTGTTACCGGTACAGGTAGCCCACAAGCTATTGTTTATCATAGCTCATAATATGAGTGACTTAGCAGGCAAGTTTATTGGTGTACTGTTCCTAAGTCGAACAGTTGCCCATCAAATGCATCTGGCTACCGAATCATTCTCACAACACTCGGCTTTAAACACCTTTTATGATGAGATTGTAGATTTGGCAGATGGCATCGCTGAACAGTGGCAAGGAGAATATGAAGAACTCCTCAAGATTCCAACCCTTGCTGCTAAAGACACAACAGAGCCTTTGAAATACTTCAAAGAAACTCTTAAGTGGATTGAGTCTAACCGCTACAAGGCGTTTGACAAAGACGACACATCCATACAAAATGATGTGGACACAGTTGTAAAGCTGTTCCGCTCAACAATTTACAAACTACGTTTCTTGAAATAAGCTATGCAAAACCATCTCATCTCAGGCAACTGGAATGCTTTATGCGACAGTTGCGGACGTAAATTTAAAGCACTGGACTTACAGAAGCGTTGGGATGGACTGATGGTTTGCCGAGAGGATTGGGAAACACGTCATCCCCAGACTCTTCTTAAGGTACAGAAAGAGAAAATCGCTGTACCTTTTTCTCGTCCATATCCTGCACAAGATTCTTTTGTACCTGATCCAATGAGTCCAGTAAATGATGAAACAGATTTGACCTGGAACGGGTCTACTATTAATTTTGTAGGAATTAACTAATGGCTATTCTTCTCGCAAACAATGCTAAAAGCACATTAGCCGTAGCCTTGGGTGGAATTGACACCACCCTTGTTGTTGCTACTGGTACAGAAACGTTGTTTCCGTCACCTACAGGTGGCGATTATTTCTTTGCAACACTTGAAGATAGTACAAAAACTATCCGTGAGATTGTCAAGTGTACGGCTCGTAGCGGTACTACTTTAACAATTCAACGTGCTCAAGACGGTAGCGTTGCTAACATTTTTGCTGTAGGTTCTACCGTTGAAATGCGTGTAAACAAGGGAGCTTTGGCAGATTCTATTGGAGCTGCTTCTGCTTCTGCTACCGCTGCTGCCGCAAGTGCTACTGCCGCTGCAGGAAGTGCAACTTCTGCTGCTGCATCTTTTTTGTCATTTGACCAGCGTTATCTGGGTGCTAAAGCCAGTGACCCTACATTAAACAACCAAGGCGGAGCACTAATTACAGGTGCATTGTATTGGAACACATCAAGCAATTATTTAGCTGTATACTCTGGTAGTGCATGGGCACCTTACGGTTCTTCTGATCCTGCAGGTACAGCAGTCGCAATGGCAATCGCATTAGGATAAAACATGGCAAACAATTTTACACGATATTTAAACAAGAACGTAGGCACCTCTGCTGCTACGGTTGTAACTGTAGGCGCGTCCACACAAACCACCGTAATTGGATTGTCGTTTGCCAACACTACTACATCTCCCATCACAGTAAGCGCGTACATTACCGCTTCTGCTGTTGATTACTACCTTATTAAAGACGCCACTGTTCCCGTTGGTGGAACATTGGTTGTTGTTGGTGGAGATCAAAAAACTGTATTAGTAACTAGCGATGCGCTTAAGGTTGTTTCTTCTGCTGCATCGTCTTGTGACGTTGTTACCAGCGTCTTGAACATCACTTAAGGGTAGCAAATGGCCTACTTAGGTAATACCCCAACAACTCAAGCTTTTACACCAGCTATTGATTACTTTAGTGGTAACGGTAGCACCACTTCTTTTACTTTGTCACGTCCCGTGGCATCTGTGGCTCAAGTTAAGGTCACTGTAAACAACGTTCCACAAAACCCAAGCACCGCGTTTACGGTAAGTGGTAACACCCTTACGTTTACAGGGACACCCTCGTCTGGCACAAACAACATTTATGTTCAATATACTAGCCCCATTACTCAAGTTATTGCACCTAGTCAGGGTACTGTAGGAACAATACAGTTAGCAGATAACGCTATTACTACAGCAAAAATTGCAGACAACTCCGTTACAACTGTCAAAATAGCAGCAGGAGCCGTTATACAGGCAGATTTAGCTACAAACGTTGGAGCTACTGGCCCTGCGTTTGACGCAACAGCGGACGGCACTCAAGTTGTTGGCAGCGGAACATACACAAAAATTTTGTTTCCGTCAGAGACATTTGACACAAACAATAATTTTGCATCAAGTCGATTTACGCCGACAGTTGCTGGCTATTATCAAATAAATACCTGTTGGTCAATTTCTACAACGAGTGAAACAGTGGTGGCAATTTATAAAAATGGTGCGATCTTTCGGTATCTATTTGATCTTACTATGACCACCCTTTATACACAGTCCAGTAGTTTGCTAATGTATTTAAACGGTTCTACTGACTACATTGAGGTTTATGCTTACCAATCATCTGGTTCAAACAAAAGCCCAACTAGTGGTAGTTATTTTTCTGGCTCATTTGTGAGGGCAGCATAATGACACTTGTTGAAAAAATTAAAGCTTTGTACCCAGTTCTGCAAGATTCAGATTTTAAATACACCATTATTGTGCAAAACGACAGCGATGGCAACGGAGACTACATTGCCGCTTGGAATCATCCAACACTGCCCCGCTTAACCGATGAGGAGCTTGCGTAATGCCATTAAGTACAATTGACACCTCTGGAATTAGTGCAAGTGCCATTGGCACAACACAAATAATTGATGCAAACGTAACTCCCACCAAACTGTCTCAGCCATTGACATTGGGCACTGCTCAAACAGCATCAGGCACCAGTATTAACTACACGGGAATTCCTTCGTGGGTAAAGCGTATTACAGTTATGTTTGCTAACGTGTCTACAAACGGCTCAAGCACTGTAATTGTCCGCCTTGGTTCTGGTTCTATTCAAACCACAGGTTACGACAGCACTGCCTCATGCGGAACCGCCGCTGGCGCGTACCAATCCAGTACAGCAGGTTTTCTTGCTAGTTATCAAGGAACAAATTCTAACTCTCAGTTAAAAGGCGCATTAACATTTACTTTGCTTGGTTCAAATATCTGGATTCAAAGCGGTTGTGTTGGTGATACAGTTTTTTCAGCAACAACTAGCGCTTGCTCTGGTAGCGTAACTCTTGGTGGAGTGTTAGACCGTTTAACAATTACAACCTTAAACGGAACTGACGGATTCGACGCTGGTTCAGTCAACATTCTTTACGAGTAATTTATGTCATACATTGGTAACCAACCAACAACCGTAGCGTTTTTAACTGATACTTTTAACGGTAACGGATCAACTACGGCATTTACAATGTCTGTAGCGCCAGCTACAACCACATCCATCCTTGTAGCTATCACCGGCGTGGTGCAAGACCCCTCTACCTACTCGGTGGTTGGTACTACCCTTACGTTCTCTGCTGCCCCTCCTAGTGGCACAGGCAATATCTCTGTACGCTACATGGGCATTCCTGCCAGTGGCGTTACAACAACTGCCTATCGCACTGTAACTGAGTTTACAGCTACAGCGGGTCAAACAACCTTCAGCGTTCCCAGCTACACTGTAGGCTACATTAACGTGTTCCGTAACGGTGTGCGTTTAGGTGCTGCTGACTTTACAGCAAGCAACGGTACTACAGTTGTTTTGGTTAACGCTGCCTCTGTGGGTGACTTAGTAACAACAGAAAGCTTTTTTGTAAGCTCTGTGTTAAATGCTATTCCAGCTACTACTGGTTCTGTGGGTACTACTCTGATTGCAGATAACTCTATTACTACAGCAAAGATCGCCGCTGGCGCAGTAGTGCAAGCAGATGTGGCTACCAATGTGGGAGCTACGGGTCCCACCTTTAGTGCTGTTCGTGGAGGTTCCACTCAAGCTATTAGCTCTGTAACATATACAAAGATTCAATTTAACGTTGAAGAATTTGATACTAACAACAACTACGATAACACTACAAACTACAGGTTTACTCCAACAGTAGCTGGATATTATCAAGTTAGTTTAAGTGTTTATTCAACAACAGGAAGTGCTGCAAATTTTTACAGTTACATTTACAAGAACGGCGCAATTTTTAAGTCCATTACAAACATTCCAACGGGTGGTGGTGGTACTTCTGCTAACTTAACTGGCTCAGCTTTAATTTATATGAATGGATCAACAGATTATCTTGAAGGATATCTGTATGTTTCACAAGCAGCTACGGTTCTTAATGATGCAGCATATAATTATTTCCAAGCATCTCTTGTGAGGGCAGCATAATGACTCTTTATGAAAAAATAATTACGTTGTATCCAGAACTCACAGATCGTGACTTCATGACCGTCATCACGCTACAAAACGACAGCGATGGTCGTGGCGACTATCTTGCTAAATGGGAACACCCAACATTGGCACGACCAACTGAGGAACAACTAGCATGACATTAGCAGTAAACTTAGCCCAAGTAGGCACTAATGCAACTCCAACAGGCACGTTGCTTACAGCGGGAACATCTCAAACAACCACATCAGGAACCAGCATTGATTTTACTGGAATCCCTTCTTGGGCAAAGCGTATTACTTTGATGTTTAACGGGGTGTCTACAAACGGCTCAAGCATTGTTCAAATTCAAATTGGTAGTGGTAGTGTAAGCACCACGGGATACACATCTGCCGCTGCATATACATACTCTACTGGTGGTTCTCTTACCAGTAGCTCAACAACAGGGTTTGCATTATGTGGTAACGCCGACCCAGCTTTGGTTTTTAGCGGCTCAATTACTCTTACTTTGCTGGGTAGCAATACATGGACTTCTAGCGGAGTTTTAACAAACTCAGTAGGTACAGCTACCGCTTCTCCATCTTCTGGTGTCTCGCCTGCTCTTGGTGGCGCGTTAGATCGTGTTCGCATCACAACCGTAGGCGGTACAAACACCTTTGATGCTGGCTCCATTAACATTCTTTACGAGTAAACATTATGCCATTAACACAAGTTAACTCAGGGCTGTTGGACAGCAACACCCAATATACAGGATTTAAGAACCGCATCATCAATGGTGCGATGATGATTGACCAGCGTAATGCGGGGGCTAGTGTTACTATAACATCAGGCGTCTACACGCTAGATAGATGGCTTTGCGGAGCTTCTCAATCATCCAAATACACAGTCCAACAAAACGCTGGCTCAGTCACACCACCTGCTGGTTTTAAAAACTATTTAGGTGTAACTTCATCTTCTGCGTATTCAATCACATCTACTGATTATTTTGGCATTATTCAGCCTATTGAAGGTTTAAACGTAGGTGATTTGGCTTGGGGCACAGCGAGTGCTGCAACAGTAACTTTATCGTTCTGGGTTCGTAGCTCATTGACAGGCACATTTGGCGGGTCATTGCAAAACAGCGCTCAAAATAGGAGTTACCCATTTTCTTACACAATTTCTAGTGCAAATACTTGGGAACAAAAAACCATAACAATCGCTGGCGATACATCTGGCACATGGTTAACAACAAATGGTGTTGGTATCTACTTAACTATTGGGCTTGGCTATGGCTCAACATATAGCGGTACTGCTGGTTCTTGGTCTTCAAACAACTATATATCAGCCACAGGCGCAACCAACGTACTAGGCACAAACGGAGCCACCTTCTACATCACAGGCGTTCAACTAGAAAAAGGCTCAACAGCAACGAGCTTTGACTACCGCCCGTATGGTACTGAGTTGGCTTTGTG
>Ga0208147_1000827_pt1 | contig 10425 bp, 18 predicted proteins | sample DEB3_08_DNA_FD_184520 | JGI IMG/M metagenome (GOLD analysis project Ga0208147, IMG submission 184520) | Aqueous microbial communities from the Delaware River and Bay under freshwater to marine salinity gradient to study organic matter... | ecosystem: Environmental > Aquatic > Marine > Coastal ... | reverse complement strand
GTTGTCATCCAGACGTTGCATAGTACGACGAATAGCAGCATCAGTCAAAGCAGCAGCGTTAGACGATGTACTGTTATAAGCAGTAGTACCGTTAGAGCCGATAAAGGCCTTAGTAGCTGTGTTTGATGTAGCGTAGTCGTCAGTACCAGCAGTAGCGCCTTGAGCCAAGCGACCCAATTGGATGATCGAAGTGTCAACTTGACGGGCCAAAGCGTAACCAGCATCGCCAGTGTAGAACTGACGCAGGCTCGACAAAGCTTGTGCTTCGACGATATCTTCGATCAAGCGGCTATACTCATAATGTTTGTTGATAGAGATAACAATATCTGTCTCAGTAGCTGCGATCAATGTGACTTGAGTCGATGCTGACTTAACAGAAGCGTTACCACGTGTAGGCACTGGAATGTGAACGGTGTCACCTTTCTTGCCTTTGAAGCTCATCTTCTTGATGAGGTTAGCAGCTACAAGGCTCTTCTTGTACGTGGCAACGATTTCGTCGCTCCATACTTCAGGAATAAACTTGTCAGCTGTGGTGGTCGTTACGTGTGCGGTTCCTAAACCCATGATTAAATCTCCTAGATTTCTTGATTAAAAGTGAAAATATATTAACGAACACGCCCTGAAGCATAAGCAGCCATAATCTCAGGTTGCAACGCCTCATAGCGATCAGGATCAGACATCATTAGCTTTCTAATGTCTTCACGGCGATAGACTTTTTGACTACTCTCACCAGTGCCACCAACGTCCACTGAAGCAGCTCGTAGATTCTTATTCAAAACCTGCTTACCCGCCTCTTGTGTCTGTTGAGCCTTCATACCTTTGATTTGCTTAAAGGTGCTCAGGAGTTCATCGGCAGAATTAAAGTCGTAAGCACTGTCTGCCAAAGCAAACATGTTCAAACGAATAGGAGATGCTTTTACCCATTCCTGAAACTCACCATCACGTACCACATCAGCGAAATCAGGGTGCTTTGCAGCTAATTGTTGTTGTGTCTGCATTGCCCTGAACTGAGCCGATGTCTGCTTTGCAGCTTGTACATCAGGGTGATTCTCTACTGCTCGTTGAATCGCCTTTTGAGGGTCTTCAAAGAAGTCAACTTCTTCTTGTTGTGTTTTTGCTTGAGGAAGCTGTGTTTGTTTAGAAAGGTTGTTCTCAATCAGTCGGTCAGCGAGTTTGCGTACTTCACCTACTTCTTGTGCTTGACGTCCAATGAGCTTTTCAGCCTCTTGGTGCATCTGCACGACCTCTTCAAGTGTTTTCCCCTGATACTTAGGGGGTACTTTTACAGTCTCTTCAGTCTGTGTGTTACGTTGTAAATTTTGCTCTTGAGCTTGACTTACTTCCTCAATGTCCAACTCACTAGGAGTCTCATCAAAACTATCAACTAATGCCATACTTACCTCTGTTCCTGCCGTTAAACGGTTCTAGGATTACTTAATAATGAATTCGACCTAAGATTGGTTTATGAATTCGCCTTCTGCTCGGCTTTGAGCTTTTCAGCCCTCTTCCGAACCCATGCGTCACTAGCGGAAGGATAATCGCCACTCCAGCCTTCCAGTTTCATCATGGGCATTGACATAATACGGCTGGCTTCTAGTCCACAGGTGTCACAAGTGACAGTCTGAGTTCCTTCTTCCACGTACTTGTCGGTGATATGAGACTGCGTACATTTGAACTCATAGATTCGGCGAGCCATATTTATTGCTCCTCCGAAGTTAATTCTTCGTATGCTTGCTCATACAGGCCTTTCAGCCCTAAAAGCCAATTCAGGTTATCCACTTGGCCTTGACGGAAATACAGTTGTTGTGCGTCAGTTACCGAAGTGATGTCACTAAAATTAGCCTTAATCTTTTGTGCGTCTTCCATAAGAGTCTTCCATCCGGGCGTAGCCATCATGGAAAACATATTCTCGTAATAATGCTGTAGCTCTTTATCCAAAAGGAGAACCTATAAGTAGTAATAAAAGTGAACTTTACACTAATATTACTACTTTGTCAACATTTATTTTACATTTTGTACATCTTATTTTGCATTTGCATGGTAGCAATGCGCTCATTTGATGCAATATCGGCTGCTTTGAGGTTAATTTGCTTCTCTTTCAGCATTGTGTCTGCCAATTTCAAGCGTTTCTCAAAGTCATCACCGTTATCTAGGTTAGTAGCAGCAGCTTGGATAGCCTTAACACGCTGTTCTTCAGGGATCATCATGGTTTCCACCTGAATTTGCTGTGCGTTAGCTGTCTTCTCAGCTGTTTGAGCCTGCAAGAGAGCCAATTGAGCCTGAACTGTCTGCAACTGGAGCTGTTGCTGCATCATTTGAGCTTGTTGTGCCTCAGGATTAGGTTGAGACATCTTATCCAGCTCAGCCATCAGCTGATTCTTATTGGAAAGAGAGCTGTTACCCAAGATACCTTTGAGGATCAGAGGCAGGACAGGTGTCTGTGGGCCAAGAGTCTGCAACAAGCCGATGAATTGCTGTTGTTCGTACTCACGAGCCATGATGCCCAAGGTAGCCGTAGGAACGAAGTTCATGTCAACTGAGGGATAACGCTCAGGATCAAACTGCATGTAACGGAAAGCAGCCTTCTTGATGAATGGGATCAGGAAATCCTCTTGGAAGTTAGACAAGGTACGCTTGTACTTCTTGATGATACCTGCCAACACCATAGACATGCCGTTAGAGCCAGCATCACGGGGAGCCTGAGATGGTTGACCAGCTGAGTCGATAGTGCCTGTAGCTTGGAGCAACATACGCTCGAAGTTCTGAGCTGAAGCAGCCGCTGTACCGTCTGTAGCACCGAACTTGAAGGGATACAAAATCTCACTAGGAGCGCCGTTGGTCAGGATAGCTTTGCCGGGCTTAATCTCGAACTTAGCACCACGAGGGAGGCGAGTAGCATCCATAGCGATCATAGGAGCTGTTGTAAGGGCCAGAGAGTCCATGTGAGCACGGAGCTGACCGTCAATGGCCTTCTGCATGTTGTAGGCCTTCTCAACCGTACCACGACCGTGGAAACGACCGGGGACAGTATCATCCTGATAAGCCATCACAGGACGATCTTTCATCATGTAAGGGTTAGGCTCAGCCTTCAGGAGCATAGAGTCGTTAGCGATGACGATGATAGCCTCTACGAGGTTACAGTACTCGTCAGCCTCTGAGCCTTCAGGGAACAATTCCTCGTACTCAGTGTCGTCAACATTGTCCAAGTATTCCTTAGGAACCAAGCCGTAATAAGTCATCAACTTGACCTTATTGTCTTGGAAGTTCTGCATCTCTTGGGTAGCTTCGAGAGAGTCGTCCTCATAGGAGGAACCGATGTCTACCTTCTTATATGTACCGTTCTCGATACCTTCCACGATCTTGTGGATAGACACGTACTTCTCAATAGCAATACCGAGAGCATCCTCAATTGACTCAGCGTTAGGGTCAATCAGGAAGTTCTTAGGGTTGACGGGCTTCAGCTTAACAGCGATACGGTCTTTCTCTTGAACGCCGATGGCTGCTTGGCCTGCAATGCCGGGGATGGCTTGAGTAGCTGGTACGTACTCTTTCTCTTGCTTGACGATCAACTCACCGATACCTGTACCGTAGATTTCAGCCATCAGTTCGATCTGGTCGATAGCTTTACGGATCTTGTCCTTGTTGAAGTCTTCAGTCAGCTGACCCTTAATCATCTCGATGTCAATAGGGTTACCATTAACGTCTTGGATGTTGTCTTCGATGTCAAAGTATTCGCCTTGACCAAAGATAGCTTCCATGATCTCAGCGTGACGAGTCTCTACGGCCTGCTGCGTGGCAGGGGAGATGATACGTGAGCGCTCTGAGTCACGAGTCTTATCCTCAGCAGACCATTGACCACGGAAGATACGCTCGTACTCTTCCCAAGCATCCATGAAGTTAGCGTCACGGTAATCACGCCAGCGATCAGTGTGGTCAACGACAAAGGCTACTAGCTCCTTATCGGATTCTGTAGGTTCGTCAAACTCAGGTGCGTTCATATCTTCCATTTATTTCCTTATCGGCTTAGTAGCCAGCTATAACATCCATTACTTCGTAATCATCGTCCTCGTAATCAGCGTTGTAGCTAGTTACGGCGAGTTGATCCACATATGAAAGAGAATCAATCAGGTCATCATGTACGCCTGTAGTAGGAAACATCATGTACTGATCTTCAAACTCTTTCCACTTCTTATCTTTATTCAGGGAGATACGACCGTGCTCGAAACGTCCTTGTAACGACCAGACAACACGATCTGTCTTCTTCCTGTTCCCGTGTGTCAAGTCTGTGATATGACAGTACACGTTGTTCTTACGCATCAAGTCCTCGAGGTAGTGCATCACAGCATTCTTCAAGGCTCCACGTTCAATACCCACGGCGATAGGCTTATGCTCTCTCACGGCTAGGAGGATCTTGGAAGCAGTCTCCCTGATATCCCATCGACCGTGAATGATGTCTTTAACCCACCAATCACCGTTGTCTAGTACCTTAACGATTGAGATAGCACTTTCGTCTAGTCTCTTCTTCGATGCACCGGCATTCTTAGCTACGTCCTCGAATCCAGCTAAGTCGATGGCAATGACGTACTCACCGTACTGAGGCTCATCTTTGTACTTCAGCCATTCCTCTTTGAAGAGGTCAGCACCAGCTGAATCAAAGGATGACAAGTATTCCTGCTTAAAGGCAAAGGAGCTTAGAGTCTTCTCAGCAGCATCAATTTCCTTAGGATCAATAGTCTCATTGTCCTTGGTCGTGTAGTGCCATGAACACCACTCATCATCTTCCTCTTGTCCTAGCTGGAAGACATCGTAGAACCAGTTACGCCCACTCGGGGTGGAAATGAACATAGCTCTACCCTTCTTATCGGATAGGGAAGCTCGAATGATCTTCTGCCAGACGTCTTCCTTAATAAAGGCACACTCGTCTAGTACAACATAAGTAAGGGAAACACCACGTAGAGAGTCAGGGTTATCAGCCCCTCTAACAAGTATCTTCCGTCCATTGACTAAGGTAATCTCTAAGTTGTTAATGTGTGCAGACTTGATAACTGGACGACCTAGGTCATTCAACAAGTCCCACATAATCGTTCTAGCTTGTCCGAGCGTAGGAGCTATGTACATCACAGCTGAGCCTTCAGGACAGTTCAGAGCCTCAATCAACAAGGTAACAGCTGACAGTCTAGACTTACCACAACGGCGTCCAGCAGCTACGACCTTGAAGCGATGGGTGTCCTTAAAGACCTCTTTTTGCCATGCCAGCAGCTCGAAATTAAGTGTTGTCATGCTTTTGCAAATAGCCAATCATATTCTGTAAGGTTTCAATATTGTCGTAAACCATCCCTAAAGCAGAGTTACACTGCGTACAGAGAAGCCCACGGTATTTACCTGTCTCATGGTTGTGATCTACAAAAAGCTTACCACGGCTGTGGTCTTCTTCGTGCTTTCCGCAAACCTCACAGCAATAGCCAACTTCTTTCCTTTTTGCTTCGTATTCATCATACGTTATCCCGTACATCTTTATGTAACGAGCATCTACAGCTTCTTTTACTCGACAGGCCTTACAGCTAAAGCGCCTTGTATTATACTTCAACTGCTGAAAATCAGACAGTGGTTTATCTTCGTTACAGCTTTTGCATGTACGCAGTTCAAAGTTAAGACTAGTCATACTTCGACTCTACATCTTGGATGTCAATTTCGACATCATCTTCGCTAACAGTTGTACTAGCTTGACCAAGACCCATAATGTTAATGCTAACAGTAGGAGCACTACCGCCTTGCTTTGCTTGTTCAAATGCTGATACAGGGACAATCCTGTCTACTACTAGTTTCCATGCAGCTGCTTGGTTCTTATGGTCATCGTTAAGGGCAGCATCGAAGATAGCCTCCAGTACTTTGACTGATTTAGGGGAATTGAGCATCCGAGCTTTGTACTCGTTAATGATGGCTGTATCACCCTTAGGTCTACCGATAACGCCTTTGTTCTTAGCCTTTACAGCGGCTAGCTCTGTGTTCTTAGGTCTTGCCATCTTTGCCCTATAGTGGAGATAGACTATGAATAATAATTAGGGATAGCAATAGGGATACCCACTACCATGAGTACCTTTAGAGTAACTATCACATTTACATATAAGCAAGAATCTAAATGAAGTAGTTACTTACTTATATATCCTTTGTGTACATATACCGTACTAAGGATAGACAGAGCAGTTAACTCACTTAGAAACTTCCTGTATTAATTAAGTAGCCTGTCTACTTAGATTTCATTTGAGTTCTTGGAAGGATTACCTTCATAGAGTATTCTATACCTCTTTTCTCATTTGTCAAGTACTTTCTTCACTTATTTACATCTTTTTTGTCTCTATTGTCTCCTATGTGACACCTCCTAGCTTCATAGGCCTCATGTGTCCACTTTCATAGTCCCACATGCGACACTATGACAGGCTCCTGTGTCCGTTATCTACCTAGACTAACCTGTCCCCAATTAATTAGCTAACATCCTTGATTCTATTGTCTTTTTTGTAACTCCACTGCCTCTTTTTTAAGCAAGTCCTTTGTTGACTTTTTTGTGTACTTAGGAGGCTCCGTCAAAGTAATTCACTAGAGCCACAGGTATCCCCCCCTATCAAGATACACTAATGACTCATTGGTCAGTAAGAGTTATCCACAGGTACTCCACAGGCTCTATGTTGTCCACAGGTTATGCACATGAGGAGCTATGTAGCACCTATAATGTACCACTTTAGACCCAAGGGTAAACACCTAGCTCCACAGTTATCCACAGTCTAATTGTATAAGCTGTGCATAAGTACTCAGTTATCCACAGAGTAAACAAAGTGGTGCATACTGTGCACAGATTAGGTGCAATAAAGCACAGAGATGGTGCATCAATAGTGTTGTATCTAAGCAACACTGTATACTTCAAGGTTACATTGTATACTTATAAACTTACATTGTAAACTTAAGGTATTACAAAATCAAAGCTGGCACGGTCGTTGCAATATACCTAGCATGGCACAGTCGCCATGTCACCATCTAAGGATCACGATCATGACACTCGCAGACACACAGAAGGCACTCACCAAGGCAACCAAGGCCTTCGCCAAGCTCCCAAGCGCTACCAACTGGAACCTGCTACACGAAGCCATGGAAGCACACCAGACGGCACACTTCGAAGCCAAGCACATCGCAGCCTACGCCAAGTTCATCGAGCAAGGTGCAGCCGCCAACGGTCTCTCATTCTAATAGGAACCTTCACCATGTATCCAGCCATTCAAGCCAACATCGACCGCATTGCTCACGAAGCCTTTGATCTGTGGAAGGTGGGTTCACCAGTTGAGCCAACCATCAAACAACGCCTAGCAGAGGCCAACATGAGCGACTGGATCACAGACGTTCGCATGAGCCTCTCACGAATCATCCACGACAACCACCTCAATTCTAAACTGTAAGGAACCAACACCATGTCAAACCGTATCACTGACACCATCATCTATACTTTGGGCTTCATTGCCTTGCTCGTGGTCTGGATGACCGCCTGAGTTACAATATAGCTTGTAGGGGCTTCTAGCTGAGGCTTCTATGAGGTAGGATTGTCTACCACCCAACTATTCAAGGATCGAATCACCATGGCCATCATTCAAACCATCGACACAGCGTCACAATTCCGTGACCAATTCCACCGTGCAGGTCGTGCCTCTCAGTTCAGCTGGGTCGCTCAGGGTCTGTTGTTTGATTACCTCTCAGACTGTGGCTCAGCTGTGGAGCTTGATGTCGTGGGCATCTGTTGCGAGTTTGCTGAGAGTCACTACAGCGACATCGCCAACGACTACTCAGTAGACATCGAAGGCCTCAATGAAGATGAAGCCAAGGCCGCTGTATTGGAACACCTGCACGACAATACATCCGTGGTCGGTGAGTCTGAGTCAGGCTCGTTTGTGTACGTTCAATTCTAATCAGGGGATGTCCATGCAACATACAGTACGATATTTCGTCATTGACTTTGACACAGAGGATAATGGTTGTTTTGATACCATGGAGGTGTCAGAGCGTGAATTCATGGCCGCAGAGGGAGGGATAACCTATGAGAGACACACCATGATCGAGAATGGATGCTCTCAAATATGTCTAACGAAAGGATTTACATGCTAAATGATAACTACATCATCGAAGTGACGCCTAGTCTGTGCTCTTATGTGTCAGACTACATTAACGAGGAACTGACAAGGGGCGCAACTATTGACAAGTACACTATTCAGGACGCATTAGACGCCTTTCTAGGCGGTGCGGCTATCGAATCAACTAACGAGGAATAACATGTTAAACCAGAACGAATTTAACAATCTAGAGCGCCGATTGTGGCGTGAAGGCAACCCATTAGCTGATGAATTGGTGTCTACCCGTGATGAACTACTGTATTTGCTCAAGCAAGCCAAGAATATACTGGAAAAGTACTCACCTATGATTAGCACGTTGGCCTCTGCTGATGACTTAGACTATTTCAAAGAATGGGATGAGTTCGGGGACTCTATCGACAATTTAACCTATGACTTAGGTGAGTGTTTAACGAACGGAAGGGTGGAACAATGGCTAAGTTTAAAGTAGTGGCGTCTTATACATCCTATTGCATGGTAGAAATCGAGGCAGAGGATGAAGATCAGGCATGGGATATCGCTAGGGACATGGATGGAGGCTCTTTTACACCTACTGACAATCCCTGCGGTAATTGGTACATTACAGACGTTCAAGAGGTGTAAAATGACAATGATTCTAATTTGCTTTTGTGTTGATCTGATAATGGAGCATGACCTATGGTAAACACTTGGCCATTCCCATGTAAAGATTTCCCTTTGACACCTTGGACACCTGAACAACAACGTAAGTGGGCAGAGGAACAACTCAAGAATGCCCCTGAAAGCCCTTTATAATTAGAGTTTACACTCTAAAGTTTATGTTGACTTTGTGGCTACTATAAAGTAGCACCGCATTGTTGACATAAACAAGAGGAAACTATGGAACACATCACACAAGAACGTCTAAAACACCTTATGCGTTACGAAAATGGAAAACTTTATTGGGTTAGACCTACTGCAAAGTGGATGCGTGCAGGTATGGAAGCGGGTTTTGTTATGAATCAAGGGTATAGAGTGGCTTGTGTGGACGGAAAACAGACAATGCTTCACCGCTTAGTGTTTTTGTATCATCACGGGTACGTACCTGAGATTGTAGACCACATTGACGGAGACAAACTAAACAACCACATTGAAAACTTACGGCCTGCAACACGTGTTCAAAACAACACAAATGCTAGAACACGGAAAGACAATAAATCAGGTCAAAAAGGAGTACGCTGGCGAGAAGATCAGCAAAAATGGCAAGCGGGAATAACAGCTAACAAGAAAAAGCACCATCTGGGCTATTATACGGCCTTTGAAGACGCTCAAAATGCTTACTTGATAGCGGCACAACAACTTCACGGAGAATTCGCTACAAAGCGTGGAAAGGACAACAAATGAGATGCAATGCCTGTGACAAACTTTTAACCTCTTTCGAAGCTACTCGCCGTAACGCCAATACATTCCAGTTTATTGACTTATGTAAAGTTTGCTTCGAGGATGTGAAGCCATTTGTGCCGACCATTGATAGAAAAGACCTCATAAGTGAGGCTGATTTGGATGAGATTGACGATGATATGGACACCATGGGCGAAGAGTGGGAAGATTTTGACTTCTTTATCGAAAAAGACTTGACAAATGATTAATGTACTATATAATTCTAAGTTTTATAGAGGATTAACATGAAAAGATGCTCAAAATGTAAGCAAGAGAAGCCTAAAACTGAGTTCCATAACCACGTTAGAGCAAAGGACGGCTTGCAATATCATTGTAAAACGTGCTTGCAGTCTTACGGTAAAACTGAGGCTTATAAGTCAAGCATTAAGAAATATCAAGGACACACTTGGCGAGGGATTGCAACAGTCATCAAAGCTCACATGAAGTCAAATTCATTGAAGCGTGGACACCATTGGGACGATTCGTGGTGGACTGTTGACCAGATTCTTGAAAAGATTCAAGATCAAAAATGTGTGATTACTGGTATTCCGTTTGAGTTGAGGCAGGAAAACAAAAGGTATAAGAAACGGGCATTTATCCCTAGTCCTGACAGGATTGATAACTCAAAAGGTTACGAACCTGACAACGTGCAATGGGTGTTGTTTATCTACAACATGATGAAGAATAACTTCGATGATGCAGACGTGGCACACTTCTTGCAAACTTTAAAGAGCTTAGAAGACTACAAAGTCTCTAATGACTCTCAAGATACTTGGGAGTAACTATGACATTTACTTCTATGAAATACACTATTTATATACTACTTAAGAAAGTCATACTAAGTAGTCTTAAAAGTAAAAGGGGGCAATGATGAACAAAA
>Ga0208147_1000821_pt1 | contig 10456 bp, 8 predicted proteins | sample DEB3_08_DNA_FD_184520 | JGI IMG/M metagenome (GOLD analysis project Ga0208147, IMG submission 184520) | Aqueous microbial communities from the Delaware River and Bay under freshwater to marine salinity gradient to study organic matter... | ecosystem: Environmental > Aquatic > Marine > Coastal ... | reverse complement strand
GCGAGCGACATTTGGAGTAAAGGGCGCAGTTATCCCAGGGCTTCTTTCCTACCTCGTCTTTGTGGGCTGGGAGATAGTTCTGATGTCGCTAGCAACGCTTGCCACAGGAACTGTATTCATGCGCCTAGGAAATCTAGATCAGAACACCGCGATGGCTATTGGTTTCGCAATTGCAATTGCCCTAACTGTCTCAGCAGGAGTACTTGGATTCGCAGTCATTATGCGCATTCAACGAGCCCTCACGATTGTCACGCTCGTTATGACCCTGGTTTACATCTCATTAACCATTAACAAAGTCGATTGGTCAGTGGTTTCATCTATTCCATCAGGGAATGCACAAGGCTTTATCGGCGCAATTATCTTTGGAGCAACTGGAATCGGGTTGGGGTGGGTCAATGCAGCCGCTGACTATTCTCGCTACCTGCCACGAACAACATCCAGCAAGGCTGTCATTGGCTGGACCGTCTTTGGCGCATCGGTTGTCCCAATTATTCTCGTTACTTACGGAGCTGCGCTCTCAGGCAGCAGTAAAGATTTATCTGATGCGATTGCCAGCGATCCGATTGGTGCGCTGACAACCATTCTTCCAACTTGGTATCTCATTATCTTTGCTCTCGTAGCCATATTAGGTCTTGTCGGGGGAGCGATACTTAATCTCTACTCATCTGGTCTTGCTCTGATTTCAATCGGACTCCCTGTAAAGCGCCATATAGCGGCATCCATCGATGCGGTGCTGATGGTGCTGGGCGTCATTTATTTTGTCTGGGTCGCCGATAACTTCTTCTACCCGTTCCAAGGATTCTTGATCACTCTCGGAGTTCCGATTGCTGTTTGGTCGGCGATTTTTGTCACCGATGTACTACTGCGTAAGAGCTATAGCGAAACCGATCTGTACTCTCATAATGGACGCTACGGAGCCTGGAACGTGAACTCGATTGCGATCATGGCGATCGGCACCTTTGTTGGATGGGGTTTTGTCACCAATTCCTTCGCAAGTTGGCTTTCATGGCAAGGTTATTTCCTTCATCTCATCGGCGGCAAGGAAGGATCATGGGCTTATACCAATCTAGGCGTTTTCTTTGCACTGCTGATCGGATTTGTTGGTTACTTCTTGTTAGCACGCAAAAAGATTACCCGCCAAGAATTAGCTCCGTGATAGTTTGATGTAATGCCTCGCTCAATCGCCCCACTTCGCGACTTTCTCCATCGTGAATCTGCAGGCGGCATCCTGCTTCTCGGTGCAGCTCTTGCGGGCCTGGCAGTAGCTAACTCCCCATTGTCGAGCACTTATTTCTCTGCGCTCAACGCTTCTTTTGACTTTGGGAGCGATTCGATCTACCTCAAGCTAACAACGCTGAAGGTGATCAACTATGTGCTAATGACCATCTTCTTCTTCGTTGTAGGTCTTGAAATCAAGAGAGAACTTACATCAGGACATTTATCTTCTGTCAGAAGAGCAATCATGCCTTTCCTTGGTGCTGTCGGTGGCATGCTCATTCCGGCCGGGATATACCTTCTTATCGCAGGACGAGAAGCTCCGAGCGGTTGGGGAGTCCCAGTAGCTACAGATATTGCTCTGGCAGTTGGGCTATTGGGAATGATGGGCAGCGCTGTTGTGCCACCGCTACGTACCTTTTTACTGGGCCTTGCAGTTATCGACGATATCGGCGCAATTCTTATCATCGCCTTCATTTACTCAACTGGTGTGAAAGTTTCTTGGTTCGCAGCTTCCGCACTTGCTGTTGCAGCCATTCTTCTTGCCAAAAGAGTCGGTGTAGTGACCACTCTGGTTTATGTAATTCTCGGAGCCCTCCTTTGGTATGGGCTCTACCGCAGTGGAGTACATGCAACGCTCGCTGGTGTAATTCTGGGCCTTCTGACTCCAAATCAACCAAAGGTAAATCCAGGCCTTCACGATGAGGTAGATGGATCTGTATCGGTAATTGAGTGGTTAGAGGCAAAACTTCATCCGTGGAGCAGCTTCGTCATAATTCCAGTCTTTGCCTTCGCAAATACTGGGGTTGTGATTACCTCATCATCTCTCGAGAGCGCATTGAATTCGCCGGTAGCCTGGGGAATCTTTGCTGGTTTGGTACTCGGAAAGCCACTCGGCATTGTTCTTGCTCTTATCTTGGCAAAGATGAGCAACGTAGGAGATTACCCCGCAGGTGCAGGCGTTGGTCAGATAGCGGCCACAGGAAGTGCGGCAGGTATCGGTTTCACCGTTGCAATCTTCATAGCAAACCTGGCCTTTGATGAGAAAGCGCTCCAAGACACTGCAGTGCTTGCAGTCATCGTGGCATCTGTTGTGAGCGGGTTGATTAGCTGGATACTTTTCACTCTCTTATCCTCGAGACAGAAGAAGCGTTAGTAAAAGCTAAAGCCCCGCCATTTCTGACGGGGCTTTAGCGCTAAGTAACTCTTAGATGTCGTAATAAAGCTCGAACTCAGCTGGATGTGGACGTAGTCGCACATAATCAACTTCATTCTTACGCTTCCACTCAATCCATGTTGAGATGAGGTCCTCTGAGAAGACGCCACCCTTAGTAAGGAAGTCATGATCCTTCTCAAGTGAATCCAGTACTGCATCAAGTGAACCTGGAACCTGCGGAATTGAGGCAGCTTCATCGCCTTCAAGTTCGTAGAGATCCTTATCAACTGGAGCAGGTGGTTCGATCTTATTCACGATTCCATCGATACCTGCCATGAGCATTGCTGCAAATGCGAGGTATGGGTTTGAGGATGGATCTGGACAACGGAATTCAACGCGCTTCGCCTTTGGTGATGAACCGGTAATTGGAATACGGATACATGCCGAACGGTTACGCGCTGAGTAAACGAGGTTTACTGGAGCTTCATACCCTGGAACCAAGCGACGATATGAGTTCACTGTTGGGTTGGTGAATGCAAGAAGTGATGGAGCGTGCTTCAACAGTCCACCGATATACCAGCGGGCCATATCTGAGAGATCGCCATATGTGCCGGCTTCGAAGAAGAGTGGCTTGCCATCTTTCCAAAGTGACTGGTGAACGTGCATACCTGATCCGTTATCTCCGAAGAGTGGCTTTGGCATAAATGTTGCGGTCTTGCCGCCTTCCCACGCTACGTTACGAACGATGTACTTAAACTTCATGAGCTCATCGCCAGCAGTCAAAATATCTGTGAAGCGATAGTTGATTTCCATCTGTCCAGCAGTTCCCACTTCGTGGTGTGAACGCTCTACAAGAAGTCCAGCACGACCGAGCTCCATCACCATTTCATCGCGGAGGTCAGCGAATTGATCTGTTGGTGAAACTGGGAAGTATCCACCCTTAATGCGTGTGCGGTATCCGCGGTTTGGTGTGCCATCTGGATCTGCAACGATGCCTGTATTCCAGGCACCCTCATATGAATCAATATGGTGGTAAGCCTCGTTCATGCCAGTCTTAAAGCGAACTGCATCAAAGACGTAGAACTCTGCCTCTGGCGCAAAGAACGCCTGATCAGCGATTCCTGTTGACTTCAAATAATCAACAGCCTTCTTTACTACACCGCGTGGATCGCGTGAATAAGGTGTGTTATCGACTGGGTTGTGAACTGAGAAGATGATGACCAAAGTCTTTTCAAGACGGAAAGGATCGATAAATGCTGATTCTGGAACTGGGAGCAACTTCATATCAGATTCGTTGATTGCTTGGAATCCACGAATTGATGAACCATCGAACATCAGACCGTCGGTGAAAACAGCCTCATCGAAGGATTCAACAGGAACGTTGAAGTGGTGCTGAATGCCTGGAAGATCTGTAAAGCGAACATCAACAAGCTTTACATCTTCCTTCTTGATGTATGCAAAAATTTCTGAAGAGTTCTTAAACATATTGATACTCCAATTGAGGCTGTTCTTTACAGCCAGCTCATCCCAGCAAGCTCATCGTTGAGTACCGCTGATGGAGTGAAGGCTAGTTCTCATGCGTAAAAATGTCATAATCGCAGTGTTACAGCCGTGTTACATATTGGCCGAGCGACTCACATCTGCTCCTCGGGCGGGTAGCGGATAGGCTTACCGCCATGTATCCACGTGTGAGCCAAGGTCGCCGTATCCTCGGGATTACCATCGATTGGCTCGCCTGTTACGCCATCGCGCTGGGGTTCTTTGCAGGTGGTGGCTCACTCGCCGATCGAATCCCCGGAGCCCGCTTGCCCGTGCTTTTACTTCTCTTCGCTGAGTATTCGATCCTCGTCGCCCTTGGAGGATCTTCTTTTGGCCATCGCCTTGTCGGCCTGAAAGTAGTGCGCTTTTCAGATGGAGGAGCTGTAACTCCTGTTCAAGCGTTGATACGAACCGCTCTCTTACTTCCGATTGTTACAGCAATTACATTCGACGAAAATGGTCGTGGAATTAATGAACGTTTCTCAAATACTGTCTTGATAAAGAGCCGAGATTAACTTAGCGAATCTTTACACCCTTAGGCATAGGTCCCTTTGGAATAGGTAGCGACATTCCGCCAACAGCCTTAAGACGCGCACGAACTTCGCGCATTTGATGAGGTGTGAGCTTCTTTGGAAGTTTGGTGACGTGCTTCTGCAATTTACGTAGAGGAACCTGACCTTCGCCATCTCCAACAAAGAGTTCAATAACTGGAACACCTGGTGCGTAACGTTCTGATTTTCTCTTCTCATCCTGCACCATCTGACGAACTGCATATCCGCCTTCTCCGGTAAGCACGATGCCGGCGCGACCAACGCTGCGATGAACCATATCTTGTTGCTTATTGACGGCAACTGCAGGAGTTGTTGTCCAACCTTTACGGATAGCCATTAAAACGCTAGCTCCTGCGCCAATCTGCCCTTCAATAGATGCATACGCTGCAGATCCTGCAACACGGGTAAAGAAGAACATAGTGGCAAGTGCGGCAAGCGGAAGTGTGACGAAGCCACCATAGATTGGGCGTCCTAGTAGGAATCCAATAGTTATACCGACAACAAGTACCAAGGTGAAGAGCCCAATGAGTGCCCAGCCGATCCAGGGCTTAACTTCGTGAGTTACTTTGTAGGCATCGCGGAATGTTTGAAAACGCGGTTTCTTGATTTTTGGTTCTTTTTTCTTTCGCTTGAACATGAGCGTTAGTTTAGGGGAGCGGGCGCTGTTCCACCAAGGCGCACAGGCGCCCAGCGCTGGCCTTCATGTGAATCTGGATACTTTTCTTGGACTTTATGGAGTGAGGCAATCATCGTTTCGCGCAGAAGTTTCTCACCAGCATCCACGTCGGTCTCTTTATCAAAGTAGAGCGGAGCACCGAAGGCGACAGTAATTGGGACGTTCTTACGGCGAAGATTTCGCTTTACCTTCTTCGTCCAAATTCTCTGTGATCCCCACACGACCGTTGGAATCACTGGCACACCTGCCGCCATCGCCAGGCGTACTGCGCCCGATTTCAGCTCCTTAATTTCAAAACTTACGGAGATTGTTCCTTCCGGAAAAATACCGATTATTTCGCCACCACGTAAAGCGCGAAGAGCTGCGACAAATGAAGCAGAACCATTAGAGCGATCTACGCAGATGTGATGCATTCCGCGCATCAAAGGTCCGGCTAGCTTGTTATCAAAGATTTCTTTCTTCGCCATGAATCTTACGTAACGATTGACTGGAAGAGCCGCAGTGCCAACAAGTGCAAAATCCAAATATCCAACATGGTTCATGGCAAGAATCGCACCGCCTTCGCGTGGGATGTTCTCGTCGCCCTCAAAATCAAACTTCAAACCCAAGTACTTCCAGAACGCCTTAACAGCGCCGATTACTGGGGGATAGACGAGATCAGCCATGAGAGATGCTGGCGCGCTTCTCTTGTGCCTGCTTGTAAAGACGTCCTGCCCGGTATGAGCTACGTACCAGCGGTCCGCTCATGACGCCACTGAAACCAATATCTTCTGCTTCTTTTGCTAACTCTACAAACTCATCTGGCTTCACCCATCGCTCGACAGGATGATGCTTGTTGGTAGGGCGTAGGTACTGCGTAATCGTGATGAGATCGCAACCTGCTGAGTGCAAGTCAACGAGCGCTTGAGAAATTTCTTCACGGGTCTCGCCAAGTCCCAAGATGAGGTTTGATTTGGTAATCAGCCCAAATGCACGAGCCTGTGAAATCACATCGAGAGATCTTTCGTAGGTAAAGGCGGGTCGAATCTGCTTGAAGATACGTGGAACAGTCTCAAGGTTATGGGCAAATACCTCAGGGCGAGTCTCAAAGACTTCATTAAGAAGTGCGGGGTTACCACTGAAATCTGGCGCCAACATTTCAACGCCTGTACCGGGATTTAACTCGTGAACCTTGCGAATAGTTTCGGCGTAAAGCCAAGCGCCTTCATCTTCAAGATCATCGCGCGTAACTCCTGTGATGGTTGCGTATTTCAACCCCATGGATTGCACCGACTCTGCGACGCGACGTGGTTCGTCGCGATCTAGCGGTTCAGGTTTTCCAGTATCGATATTGCAGAAATCGCAGCGACGAGTGCAGCGTTCTCCACCGATGAGAAAAGTGGCTTCCTTATCTTCCCAACATTCAAAGATATTGGGGCAGGCTGCTTCTTGGCAGACAGTGTGCAGGCCCTCGCTCTTTACCAATGAGCGCAGACGAGTGTATTCAGGGCCCATATTGGCGCGAGTTTTAATCCATTCAGGCTTTCGCTCAATTGGAGTCTCAGCATTACGTGCCTCAATTCGAAGCAGCTTGCGACCCTCGGGTGCGATTGTCATGCGCTTACCTTAACTAAAGTCTCGTAGAGATGCTTTTCAACGATAGGCAGGACCTCATCCAACTTTACTTCGCGATTGAGCTCAGCAGCCATTGAGGTGACGGCGGCGTCGTTAATGCCACAAGGAACAATCCGGCTAAATTCTGAGAGATCAGGGTTCACATTGATGGCAAAACCATGCATGGATACTCCAGAAGCAACGCGAATTCCGATAGCTGCAATTTTTCGCTCGCCTCGTTCATCGCAGACCCACACTCCAGATCGACCTTCGACGCGAGATCCCTCAATTCCAAAATCTTGGCAGACAGCAATGATTCCTGCCTCTATCTCTCTAACGAATCCGACCAGCTCAGTTGGCTTTGCCAGCCTAACGATTGGATAACCCACCAATTGACCAGGGCCATGCCAAGTGATTTTTCCACCTCGATCAACATTAATGACAGGTGTTCCATCCTGCGGTTTTTCAACTTCAAGAGTGCGCTTACCTGCAGTAAAGACAGAGGGATGCTCAAGAAGTAACAAGGTGTTCTCACGGGATCCGCTGACAACTTCTGCATGAATACTGCGCTGCACCGATAACGCTTTCTCGTAATCAACAAGGCCTGCTCGCTGTAGAGCAAGCGGAGTATGTGAAACAACTCCATTTTGGGCTGCGCTAAGAAGGGGCACGGGTACAGCCTAAAGGTAGGCTTGGGCTCTAGCGAATTACGCATAATCTTTAGCCCGAAAGGCCTCTGCATCGTGTCGACAATCACTGCTCGCAATCACCGTAAGCCATATGCCTTAGCCATGTTGATGGTCATCTTCTGGTTTGTACTCACAGGGGTATTCGGGCCTCTCTTTGGCAAGCTCTCTTCAGTACAAGAAAATAACAACTCATCATTCTTACCAAAAGGCGCAGAGGCGACACAGGCATCTGAAGTAATCCAGACTTTCTCAGGTAAGGACTCATTTAGTTTTCCGACCTTAGTTCTCTTTGAGGGCGCTGCAACCCCAGCAGCTCTCGCTGCAGTTAATGGCCATCTCGACAAGATCGCCTCACTTACACTTGCTGGTACAGATGCCAAGATTTCCGATTTTGTGGCACCAGGTCAGAGAATCTCAGCCTTTCCTTCAGAAGATGGCAAGGCCATTTTGGCAAATATTCCACTAGATGGAAATGCGATTGGCGAAGTCTTGCCAAATGATGAACCGGTATTACCCGCGATTGTTGAAGCAATTCGTGAAGATATTGCTCTCATTGCAAAGGCAAATAATTTAACGCCATACGTGACTGGCCCTGGCGGATTGCTCGGCGATCTCTTTGGCGCGTTTGGGTCCATTGATTCGACCTTACTTCTCACAACACTTTCGGTAGTTGCTGTAATTTTGATTGTTGTCTACCGCTCGCCGATTTTATGGATTATTCCACTTCTTTCGGCGCTCTTTGCTTTGACGCTGGCGGGTGGAATCGTTTACTTGCTTGCGAAAAATGACATTATCGATGTGGATGGGCAATCGCAAGGGATTCTCTCGGTTCTTGTGATCGGTGCCGCAACGGATTATGCGCTGCTTTTGATAGCGCGCTATCGTGAAGAACTTCACCTGCATGAGAATCGTTTTGATGCCATGCGGGCGGCTTACAAAGGAGTTTGGGAACCAATCGTCGCATCCGGTTCCACTGTATCTATCTCACTACTGATTCTTCTCTTCAGCCAGTTAACCAATACAGCAGGGCTCGGGCCTGTCGGCGCAATTGGAATTGTCTGCTCTATGTTTACGATTTTGACTTTGCTACCAGCATTTCTATTGGTATTTGGACGTTGGATTTTCTGGCCTCGTCGTCCTGAATTTGATGGTGATGATCATGTGCTTTCAGGTACGTGGGCCAAGGTGGGAAATACAATCGGACGCAATCCCCGAAAGGCGTGGGTTATTAGCGGTGTCATACTCCTCGGTTTTGCCTTTACTTCAACAACACTTAAGGCAGATGGAATTGGAACCGTCGATACTTTTACGACCAATCCTGAATCAGTAGTTGGACAGAAGTTGTTGGTCACTCACTTCCCAGGGGGAGAAGGAGATCCAACTCAGATTGTGGTTAACGTCGATAGAATCGGTGCCGTTACTGCCGCGGTGCAAAATGCGCCCGGGGTAACAACAGTTGCTCCAGCACTCGATGGGTTTGCAGTGCCAGGCCAGCCAACGCCCCCGGTTAAAGTTGTGAATGGCAAAGCAATTCTCAACGTCACCCTAGATAAGGCTCCAGATAGTGTGGAAGCTTCTAATGACATTCCTCGTATTCGTGAACTGGCGAAAGAGGCTGATCCAACAGCTCTTGTGGGTGGCACTAGTGCAGTCTCTTTTGATATTCGAGCTGCTAATGATCGCGATAACAAATTGATCATTCCAATCATCCTCCTGGTCATCACCATCATCCTTGGAGTATTGCTGCGAAGCATTCTCAGCGCAGCGCTGCTCCTTGGAACTGTGGTGCTCTCATACTTTGCAACGCTAGGAGTTTGCGCGTTGGTCTTTAACCACGTCTTCGGTTTCGCTGGGGGTGATACCTCATTCCCACTATTCGCCTTCATCTTCTTGGTGGCGCTGGGAATCGATTACAACATTTTCTTGATGACAAGAGTGCGTGAAGAGTCAATCAAAATTGGTACTCGTGCCGGTGTCATCAAAGGACTTACCGTTACCGGTGCTGTCATCACATCAGCTGGTATCGTGTTGGCGGCCACTTTTGCAGTATTAGGTCTCTTGCCACTCGTTCCGCTCGCTCAACTCGGTTTCGCCGTGGCATTTGGCGTGCTTCTCGACACCATCATCGTCCGCTCAATTTTGGTACCGGCTCTCGTTCATGAGATCGGCCCAAAAATCTGGTGGCCTTCCAAATTGCAGAATAAGTAATCCGACGTGCGAGTTGGAATTGCAGGGTATGGCCTAGCAGGTCGCTCATTTCATGGCCCCTTGCTCAAAGGTGCTGACTTTGAAGTAGCTGCAATTCTGACCACAAACTCCACTCGCGCGCGTCAAGCGAAAGAAGATTTTCCGCTGGTAAAGATCGTTGAAAATTTCGCCGATCTTGTGCGCCAAGAGTTAGATCTTGTTGTGATTGCCACTGCCAATAAAGCTCACGCCGAACAGGCGTTAGCTGCCATCGCTGCCGGTATTCCTGTGGTCATAGATAAGCCAGCAGCGCGAACGTTGGCGGAGACGCAGATAATCTTTTCGGCAGCTGAGAAAGCCGGAGTACCGGTCACTGTTTTCTACAACCGGATTTGGGATAGCGATGCCTTGACTATCAAGAGAGTGCTCACTCAGGGTTTGATTGGTAAACCTTTCCGGTTGGATTCTCGCTTTGAACGTTTTCGTCCCCAGTTAAATCCAGCGTCGTGGCGTGAAAATGAGAGCCCTGAAAATGGCGGTGGCTTACTCCTTGATCTCCAGACCCACTTAATCTCGACTGCACTCGACTGGTTTGGTCCAGCCCAACTAACCAATGCACATATCCGCAGCATTCGTGGCAACTCCGAAGATGATGTAGTTCTGACTCTCAAGCACGATTCAGGAGTCGATTCCTATCTTTCAGCCAGCGCAATCGCCGGTAACCCTGGTCCGCGCATTCGACTCTTGGGTACAGAGGGCGCACTTGTGATTGAAGATCTAGATCCACAAGAGGCTTTATTGCGAGCCGGTGAATTTCCCGAGGGCGGAATCTGGAGCGTGCCAACATCCT
>Ga0208147_1000816_pt1 | contig 10484 bp, 12 predicted proteins | sample DEB3_08_DNA_FD_184520 | JGI IMG/M metagenome (GOLD analysis project Ga0208147, IMG submission 184520) | Aqueous microbial communities from the Delaware River and Bay under freshwater to marine salinity gradient to study organic matter... | ecosystem: Environmental > Aquatic > Marine > Coastal ... | reverse complement strand
TAAACTCATCAGTATCACATACTATCATATAGTCCAAATTTGCCTTTTCTGCTTCTTCCCAATACCAATTCCTTTTTTCAATCTGACTATAGTTGTTTGATACCCTTAAATGTATCTTTTTATAAATTGATTTAATGTCATATATGAAATCTGGATCATTAAGATATGGATCTTGTCTTTCCTTGTATCTTCCTTCAAAGATAAAAAATGTGTCTATGAAATCATATAGTCTGTCATTTGTCAGTATCTTAATTAGTCCTTTTGGATCATCAAATGAGTTAATTCCTACACCTACTCTATAAGTCATATTTATATCATTTCATTACAAATTATTAAACCTTTTGATACCATCCAATTCATAGCACTATTGAGTGTTTCTTGTGATATTACATTATCATATACCCAATAGAATAATTGTACTGTCCACTCTGGGATATTACATATTGGCAAGTCGTTTTTTCCTTAGAATTAACCAATCAAGAAATCTTTTAGGTCTTGATAATTTTCCATATTTATACTGTATTCTATCCTTATCATGTTCTGATAATTCCATCAATCCGTTATAATATGGATACATGACATCATCTGAATATCCTGAATGTACTAATCCTAAACTATGTCCTATCTCATGGATAAGAGTATGAGTTAAATTATAGGTCTTGAACATATTGTCCAGATATTGAACCTTCTTACCTGTAAGTCTTTGATATTCCTCACCTGTTACAGGTTTTCCATCCAATGACCATAACACATTGTCATTGAAAACTATCTTTCCATCATAGATTGAATTCTGTGGAAAATAAGCATATGCTAGTATACTTTCTGAGGTAAAATATGGATCAGTATGTGAAAATTCTAATGTCATATCTCCACCTTCTTTTACGAATTTCAAGTTAATAGGAATATGAATATCCCATGTAGTCATGGCAAGATTAAGAGCCAATCTGAGTTTCTTTTCAATATCCTTTGTTGTATTCTTGATAGAATATGTTATCTCCTTTTTATCCCATTTGTAAGGAGCTTCTGCTGTTGTTTTGAATACACCATTGATTTGAGCAAAACAATACATAAAAAAAATATAACAATAGGTTTAAAAAGACCTATTTGTTTGATTTGTGGAGAATCGTTGCTATTCCTGTTCCTGCTACAGCATTAAGGATAAAAATACCTGCAATACCTGTAGCTGAGGCTTGCTCTGGTAGATTGACCAGATTAACTGTAGTGAATGAGAATAGAACTGCTCCAATCAAAGCTCCTGTAAGTTTCTTCCAAGAATACTTTACTGATTCTGGACTTTCAAGATATGCTCTGACTGTTGCAAGTCCTGCACCTGTGATGGATGCTAGGATTGCAAGAAGTGCTAATGATTCACTCATAATCTATCATTTGGATAAGTGTATATAAGTCTTTATTATTCAATCGTGCCTGATTAGATTTGTTCTTCTTCTACTTTTTGCAAGTCTACTTTAACACCATTCTTTTTTATGATAATCTTGCCATTTTCTTTCATTACTGACATTCCCTCATCATGTGGGCATACTATTTCACAACCTTCTCCAGGACATATTTCATAATGTTTCTCATTTTCTACTATTACATATTTACCATATTCTTCGTTTTCTTTTGTTATTTTCTTCATCATATCACCTCAACGATAAGCCTTCCATCTTTGACTGTAATAATTTTCTTAATATAACCAAATTTCTTCCATGACCAAAATCTAAGTATGTACCTCTTGCCTTCTTCAACTTCAAAGTATTGCTCCTGTTTTTTGACTCCGAAACTAAAAAGGGGAGTTTTGACATTGACTTCATCTGACATATCACCATTTAACCAATCCGTAAATTTGTTTATATAGTCGTATTATATAGAAGTAAAAAAAGAAAAAAAATTATGCCTAACTGTTTACAGTTGAGACGATAATGTATGCGTTTGGATCGAGAATGTCTACACCAATTCTATGAGTCCATACAATATCCCAGTATTGACCTGCGATTTGTTTTTGGAACTCAATTTCCATATCTCTTTGGGAAGCTAATCCCCAAGCTTTACCCTTTACACAAACAAGGTTTCTGTCTGCGTTGTTTTGGGTTCCTAGAATTTCGTTGGTAACTACTATATCTACACCATACAATCTCTCCATTTCACCTAATCTGGTAATACTTGGATTACCAATCATGGTATATTGTGAGAGACCTGTTGATGAAATTAGACTTTCAAATGCTCTTGGAGTAATGAAGGCAATTAAGTTACCTGGAGAGGTATCATTGCCTAATTTTTCAAGGTATCTTTTTGCGAAAGTAATTCCATCTTCATCCATCTCACCGTCTGCATCTTCTTCTGTAGTGGTTGTGGTTGCTGCTCCATCAGAACCTCCAATATGGTAAGGTGCTGTGGTAGTGCCACCGAAGTCATGATCTGTTGCTGCAAGGTCTTGAACAATTAGTTTGTGTTCATCACGAATAGCCTCTAATCTTGCGGTCTCTCTTAATGCGTTTAAGAAAGATGCAGGATAATCCTCTAATTCGGCTTTCTCAACTACTTGTCTCCAACCCCTGATTGAACAGGTTACAGAGATTGCAGTTAGTGTGTGGGTTGCTGCAGTAATATCAGTTGTTGGTGATTCGGTAATGGCTCCTGCATCTGGTACTGTGATTCTGTAGAATCTTGCAGTATTTGTTCCCTGTGGAACAGCTTGGAATTGACCGTACTGTCTGATTGGGATAGCAGTTTTAGAACCTAATTGAATTGCGATGTTTGAAGATTGTTTAATACCAGGAATTGTTCCTGATGTAGAAATTGCTTCTTGGACTGTGCCATTTGAACCTTCTTTTGCGAAAGTATGTGCTGCAATCCATCCTTCTTTGTCCAATTTCATCTTACCATAACCAGTCTCGAATATTTTGTTCAAAAATGCTTTTGCACTTTCATCAGTAAATGCTTCTTCAACAAAACCTTTTGGTTCTGCAGATTCAGCAACTTCTGATTTTGGTTGCCAAGACTTTTGTACAGTTTCGATAACTGCTTTCAAGGTGTCTGCATTGGATTTTTCAATTCTTTCAGCTACTTTTTCAGAAACATCAGATTGTGGTGCTTCCTTTACAGGTGCATCCTCTTTCTTAGTTTCTGCTTTGCCTACTTCGATTTCACCATCTGTTTCGATAGTTACTTTGACTTTTTCCTCGATTTTCTCTGAGACTTTTTCAGATTGATCTTTAGTCATGGTTGAAGTTTGTGCAGTTTGTATATCGGAAGTATTGTTTGGTTGTTGAATTACTACAGGTTGTGGAGGATTGATAATTGTCATAAATGATTTCTCTAATTGAGTCATAATGTCATTTGCCTTTCTGTCTATATCTTCAGGAGACATATCTGCATTTTTAGTCCTTAAACTTGTTTGAATTTCTGCCAATAATCTTTGAGAGTCTATGAATCCTCCAAATGCTGAAGGTACTTCATTTTCAAGGACAAATAATGTGTCTACATTATGTTCAACTACAACCATTGTACTCTCTGGTATTCCAGGAGTTCTAACTACTGATAATTCTAATATTTCCCCTAATACTGGACTATTCAAACATTTCTTTCTCATTTCATCACATAATTCCCTTTGTTCTAGTACTGAAGCTCCTATAGATACCTGATACTGTTCATTGTCTAGGATCTGTTGCCATTTGGGATCTGTTACTGTTGCCTCATATTTTACTTGGGATTTCTCCTCATCAAACTTAAATGTAACCTGACCAATGTTTGTGCTTGGGCCACCATGTTCTACCCTTAATGGTACTATCTTACCGTCAAATTTCTTTAGTTCCTCTACGTCATAATATATACCATTCCTAGATTCTCTAGGCATTAAAGCTACACCTGCTATTCTTTTAGCCATATATATTTTTCCTCAAAAGCAATATAGAGAAGTATTTAAAACTCCTCACGCCAAAGCATATAAAAGTTTAAATCTGTGTTAGATGCTGATTGTCCTGTTATTGTAAGTGTCTCTCCTGGTAGAAGATAGAAACTAGGTAGTCCTTGAACAGCGTGAGAATCTGATTTAGCCAAGTGAATTGAAAATAGACGTTTGGTTGGATCAGGTGTTACTGTGCCTGCTGTGTCTGTTTGTACTACACTATTGGTTGCATCTACATCTCCCCAAACAGGTGTTCCTCCTATTGATAGATTCTTGTAAATTTCAATGATTGCAGGTTTTGTTCCCTCTGATGAAGCCTCAAAGAACTCTATAATTATTTCAACCTTATTTGTTTTACTTTGAAATGTTGTTTGGTTTTTCACGTTTAATAATACTTCCTCTGTTGATATTGTGGATCCTGCTGCACCTGCTGAAAAGTATCTGTCTCCAGCTGCTCTAACTTCTATTGGTTCTACAATACCTGCGTGCCATGATGCTGTTTTCATTACTATTGATTCTGAGCCTGATGTCTTTGTTACGTCAAATGCCACAGGTAAAACAGGGTTTGTAACGCTAGGCCCTGTTAATGTGTTTGGAAGTTCCATTCTGTGAATTAGGATCCATTCCCCTCTTTCATTCATCCACCAAAAGTTTACAGGTGCAGTTCCTAGCCATCCATAAGTAATCATAAAGATATTCAGATTGGAAGTAACTATACTGTTAAAGGAATGATCTCCGTTAAAGTTAGCCTGATTTACAGTTGTATTTGATGAGTCCTTTCTCCTGCCTACTACAAAGTTAGTTCCATTGTAACCAATAAAGAATCCGTCAGTAGAATCAAATAATCCTGCGTATTGTGTAGCGTTTGCTACTCCACCATTAGCCCATAGTGCTGTGAAAAAGGCATAACCTTCGTGTCCAGGTCTATATCTTAGTTTCCTTTTGCTTTCTAATCTTGCCCTACCGTTTGATGTAGTTGATGATGTTAGTATTGCCATAGAATCTCCTTGTGTTACTGTTCCATTGTTTGTCTCTGTTTCTGTAAGAGTTAATGTGTTTATATTGTATTGAAATTCCTCTACAATTCTTGAAGATCTAGGACTCTGAATCATTTCTCCAAATACAGTATTAAATGATGAATAATTACCAACATCAGTTATTCTTATAGGTCTATTTTCAGATCTGTTAGTCGGTCTCGTCAGTATCATCATCTCCAACTTTACTGTTCTTTGATATAAGGTCAGGCCCAAATCTTCCATTCTGCATATCCCTTAACTGCCCAGTAGGTGTAACTGATGTGATTGGAGGTTCATCTTCCATATCTGATTGATCTATGAAATTGGATACTGTGGTATTCTCAATGAACCATTTTCTTGCCTCTGAACGTCTGATAATATTATCTCTGAAGGCAGTAATTACATCCTGAACAGTTGCATCCTGTTTTGTAGGTGTTTCAAAGAAAGCCTGTAGTTCAGTACTCTTTACATTCTTGCCTTTTGATTGGAGTAATGGAATGATTATGTTTTTCTTTAATTGTCCTGCGAATCTTACCTGTATTCTTTTGACCTTTCTGATCAGAACAGAATCGGTTGATTCACTTGCTGCTCTTGCAGTAAATCCTGCGTTGAAGAATTGTAATGGGAATTTACTTCCAGGCTCTATAAGGTCTCTTTGCATATGCTCTACATAGCCTTCAAATTTGGAGTTGCCTGAACTCTCTACTATCTTCATATCGAATTGTTTATCGGTAACTATTTTGCTTCCTTTTCTCATATTCTTCAAGGCATCTGCCTGAGTCTTGATAAATTGTTCTCCTGCATCCTCAAAGTGGAACATAACTGTAGGATCTGCATGACCTTTGAATATTTCTGCCATAGCGTGTTCTATCTCTTTCATCTGGATAAGTGGTGAATCGTATATGTTACCTGTTCTTGGATCTTCATAATCTGAAAGTATTGAATGGAATAATCCTCTAGCAAATGGCTCTCTTGCTACATTGGTTAGTTTGAAATGTATGATTTCCTGTGGTCTGAAAAAAATATCCTTATCATTAACGTGTTGAACATATCTCTTTATGTGTCCTTGTGCATTTCTTTCTACTGATTTTACTGTTGTAATTGGCACTTCTACAAATTCAGAGTAATCAGGTGAAGCTTCTATGATCCAGTTTCCTGTTCCAAGATATGAAATCAATCCATCTTCTAAAAATTCATCAAAACCTGATTCTGCAAACCATTCATCAATGATTCCCTGTATTGTTTTGTTCTTTGCTACAATCTTTAATCCTTTTCCTAATATCATTTGAGTATAAGTTTCAATAGCTAATGAAAGTCTTGGATCTTTGTTGATTGCATCCAAAGTTTCCTTAAATGGTCTGTCAGGAGCTAATTCATCCTGCCAATCTGACTGATTTACCTCACTTTTGTTGTTAAATGTCTCAAAAACCTTGATAGAACCGTTATATTCCTCTTTTTTTGGTGAAATTTTGGGTAAAACTGCTCCTTTTGGGTAAATTACACTACCATTTGACCTAATTATTGGTGAAACCATTGATTTTTAGTAGTTTTTTGATTCAAAAGGAAGTAAAAAGGCATCAATGAGGTCAAAAATGAAAAACCTTGCTGCTCTTTCGATACAGTTCTAGCCTTTTTACGTTATGTTTTATACAATAAACTATAATTTAAATGTTTTTAATCTCTTTCAATATAGAGTTCATCTGAACCATTTACACCTATTGCTGTAACTCTTGTTCCAGATACCTCTAATCGTAGTCTTACTTTTGTATTACCTCTGTAATACGGTGTGGCTCCATTACTGAATTTGACTAAAAATGTACCGTCGTTGTTTAGTGTCAATCCTGTTGTTGTAGAAAATACGACTTCTCCATCATAATTAATTAGTCTGAATGTACCTGTAAATCCTGATATATCCCTTGCAGTAGTAAATGTATTTTCATCATATACTGTTCCTGACAGGTCATAAGTTGCACTATTTGTGAAATCTCCTTCTACCCATGTCTTTTGATCCATTTTTAGATATAAAGCCATAAGTTTTTATAGTAAGGTATTTAAATAAAGAAGTAATGCTAGCAGTTCATACACCTGCTCCAGAATGGCCTAGAGTTCGTAACGAATTGATAGAAGAACTGTTCAAAAAACACCAATACGAAATAGTTACATGGCCTGCATACCTTCCTGATGAGATATGTATGGATAGACTTAGAAGAAATACAAATCCAGAGATAGTTATTTATATTGCATTTATGAAAGGGATTACCCCTATAGTTACCATTGGGGATCACAAGTCATTTATTGCTGATTTTAACAAGGAAAAGGAACTCAAGTCAAACAAGAGAAAGTTGCCAAAGTTCAAAGGTAGTAAGGAAATGGAACTTGAGAAAAATGCAAGGAATAAACGAAAGGTTAATTAACCCCTGCTATTACACCTGAACCCATCTTATAGTAGTATAGTGATAGTAGGAAAGCATCTCCCAAGTCAAATGGATTTTGTTTTGTCTTGTCAGTTCCTCCCTTTTTGTTATACTTGATGGTCATTAATTGGGATTTTAATTTTCTAAAACTTGGGTGTATCTCCACCTTCTGAAAGTCTATTGCATTTGCTGCATAGTTTAACATCTTTTCTCCGTACTGATTAAATGCTATTGGTTGCACGTTCATATAATGCTTATCCCTCAAATCTCTTATTCCTTCAGGCCATGATGAATCTACAAATATCCTCTTGGTCTTGAATCTTTGTGACAGTTCAACTATTTTGTTCATCATATCAATATATGATGCACGTTCATAACTTTCTGCAAATATTACTGAGAACTTTCCTTTTCTTTTTTGAGTAATACACACGCCAAACTGAGAAGATCCGAATCCTGGATCGAGTCCAATAACTCTGTCATTTGTATCGTCACTTTCACTCCACTTGTAGTCTGTTCCACAGCAAAGTTCGATACCTTCAGGTGAGAAAATGTCTCCCACATTCTTTCCCCAAATTCCAAGATATTCTCTTTCATACGATCTAGCCTCGCTAGCCTTTTTTATAAAGGCTTCGGAAAATATTGAGGTATTCGTTTTGCTGTCTTTTTTAAGACCTGCCTCAACGTAGAAATGGAACCTTTCATAAATGGTCTTGTCAGCTCCTGATTCAGGCTCTTGCATAATGTCGTAAAAAAATCCACTTGGTTGTTCCCCTGCTGTAGATACCCAAACAACCCAAGAATCTGACTTACCAATATATCTTTCTCCGACTGTTCTAACGATTGAATCATCTCTAAGTTTGAAGAAAGCTGCCTCGTCACCAAAAAATAAACTAACTTTTGGTTTACCTCTTGCTGAATGTATATTATTTGACGGATAACATTTAATTCTTCCTCCATTGACTTCGAGTTCGTAGGCTCCATGATCTACATATCCCAATCCCTTCTTAAGTAAAAAGGCTTTCGATCTGAGTATAAGGTCTTGTGCCAAATCTACGTTTGGGCCTGTAATTATCATTGCCTCTTTTCCCTGAAAGAACTCATCAGTAAAGCATTTCCATAGAGTCCATAATAAAATGAATTCTGTAAGTCCTAATCCTGTTGCTTTGTATACGCAGAACCACTTGCATTTTTTTGTTCTTTCCCTATCTGGAATATCCATCTGCATCTTTTCAAGTATCTCAGTCTCATAAGCATAGCATGGATGATATACTCCATGTCTTTCAGGGCCACCATTAGGATAGAAGATATAATGCCACCAACAACAATCATCTGCAGTTGAAAGAGAATCATAACACCAAAACTTTTCAGGCACAATGGGAGTATCCCTAGTTGTTGCCTCATTGATTAGTGCTACTGTCTCCTTGCTCGCTAACCCCTTCATCTATTACCTCAAGCTCTCCCTGTGGTTTAGGTCTGTATTTGTTTCTTTCAAGTTTTAATTTCTTAATCTGTAATGGAAGTGCAGAGTCTTGTAGCATCTTGAACTTGTCAGTCTTTACCTCATGTCTTAATCTCATTAACTTTATTATAATGTCCTTGTCTGCCTGATCCATTCCTTTTGATTTTTCATGTTCAATCAAAATATCTATGCTTTCAACGTCTTGCTCATATCCTTGCATACCCCTGATAAATTCTCCGATATATGTATCCATTGCATCCTCTGAAATTGTATTCTCAAGATCTTCCCTAATCCTTATAATGTGATAGTGTATTCCTGCAGGAGTTGCCTTTCCAAACTTTGACATTAATTCGGTGCTTCCGTTTATCTTGTTTGCAATCTGGTAAGCGTTCATTCCAAAGAACATCCATTGGTTAAATATATAGTCCTTGAAATCCTTTGATAGTTCTGGGCCTCTATTTCTAGTCAAAGTCAGTCCTCATTGCGTTTTCATCAGTAACGTATCCGTTTAGTGTCCTGGAATAGTAATCAACTAATTTGTCAGAACAGGCATATATTGCCTTGTAGCATTTCATGTTTCTGCAAAAAGTCAATGTGTTTTCCAAAAGCTTTTCACCTATTCCCATTCTTCTGTAATCTGGATCAACGATAAGATCCTCAAGATGTGCTACATTTGAATTGTGTAAAAACTTGGGTTCTATGATTACTGCATGGGTTCCTACAACCATATCGTCAATTATATATACGAATGTCTTTATTCCTTGCTTGTTTCTTAATTCCAAAAGTTCATCAAACTCACTCTGAGTCATTTCTGTTTTTCTAAAGTGATTGCATAATGAAATGAATTGTTCCTTGTCAGATGATCTTAATTCCCTAATCAATTTTATCTAAAAACTCCCTTACTACTTTATTAGGTTCATGTAATATAAGATTTAATTCCCTGTTTTCTACCTGTCCAAGTACATTCCATACCCTCAGTCCTAACGCAAGAGCCTGTAAAGCAGTACATGAAAGGAAAGTAGTAACTTTTGGATTAGGCTTATCATATGTGTACTTCATATCCACATAGTCAGTATAATTGGATAGGAATTTTGGCATATCCTTGTAATTAACCAAGTTGGTATTGTTTCTTTCATAATATTGTGTCTTTGGATATTTTTCCATTATTTGAGGTTCTATGTGTTCCCTCTGGTATCCTCTGTTTAATGCAATCCAGGATTCCTCTTTTGGAAGATCAGTCTTTTGAAACAAGTCATAGTCTATTGGTGCAGGCAGATGGATTGAATTTGGTAAAAGTGACAAAAGATCATCAGTTGTTACAAAGCATTGGTATCCTTCAAGAGCTCTCTTTTCATCATCACTCATCTCCCTTAGTTTTGTTCCATGAAACACAAGTATTACCTTCTTCTTTGGAAAATAAGTCCTAAACTCACAATAGTCATGTATTACAATTTTATCGTATTTGTCTACCAGTTGCTCGGTTCTTTTTAAAAGGTCATAAAGATCATCAAACAGTTCCGTAACTCCATAATATTCTGAAAACCCAAATGGATCAAACTGCCTAAGCTGTAGAACCTTGTCACCTGCTCCATACTTGCACATTATCTCAGCTACACCTGCCATAGAGAACATATGTAGTATTTTCACAACGTTTTTATATGATTGTAACTAATAAACCATATGGTAGA
>Ga0208147_1000813_pt1 | contig 10490 bp, 15 predicted proteins | sample DEB3_08_DNA_FD_184520 | JGI IMG/M metagenome (GOLD analysis project Ga0208147, IMG submission 184520) | Aqueous microbial communities from the Delaware River and Bay under freshwater to marine salinity gradient to study organic matter... | ecosystem: Environmental > Aquatic > Marine > Coastal ... | reverse complement strand
TGCTTGGCGGCGCGCTCATCACCGTTCCTGTGGACAGCATCGAGCCGATCCAAGTCGCGCAAGCGGCGTGACGTTCAAGCACTTGCGGCTGATGGCGAATTGATGTCTATTACTGCGCAGGGCTGTCTGCGGAACCGTAATCGCTTACGCGCAAGACGGACTGGGTCACTCGCCGGGAAACATCGGCTGACACCCTGAATGCGCCGCCACGAGGGCGAGTGCTACGCATTTCAAATTCAGATCGCTAGGCCAGCCTCGTTGCTGAGCCATTGTCGAGAAAGCCTTGAATAGCTTGGCGAGAAGCGCTGTTTTTGATAGTATTTGTCAATGAAACCAAAGGCTAAATGCTCGTTCGAAGGGTGCGAAAAGCCGGTCCATCAGACAGGTTTATGTAGCGGTCACTACTGGCAAAAGCGTCGGCGTGGGCACCTTTCTCCGCTGAAGGAACCGAGCGGGCAAAGCCGATCGCAAGCGGGGATCGATTTCCTGATCGCAAACGCTTCCGCGACAGTCGGCGACTGCATCCTGTGGCCATACTACCTTGATCGGGACGGTTACGGGGTCCTCTACATTGACAGAAAGCTGAGGCGCGCAAATCGCGTAATGTGTACGCTGGCGCACGGCGAACCACCGGCAGTTGATATGGTCGCCGCGCATCGATGCAGAAGCCGGGCCTGCGTGAATCCGGGCCATCTCCGCTGGGCTACCGCGCTAGAAAATAACGACGACAAGGCCGCGGATGGCACCCACCCGAAAGGTGAACTTAACCCGCACGCGAAACTTACAGAGCAACAAGCCGTCGCGATCTTCTTGGATCCCCGGCCGGCGAAGTTGCTCGCTGCCGAGTATGGCTGTCGAGTGCCAGCAATTCGAAAGATAAAGCGGCGCGAGAACTGGGCGCATGTGACTGCAGGTCATGCCCTACCGCCCGCGTTGAAGCGCCGTAGAGCCTAACCAGATTGGTAGCCCTCCGGGGCATTATCCAAGAGCGCCGGCAGACGCCTTAGAGCGACGCGGCCTCACTATTCACGGCGCAGGTTCGCTTAGGCGCCGGCCGCCCACCAACTTCACGGGAGCCACCAATAGGCCCCTACCAAAGACGCCAAGCATCAGTCCGCGTCGCGCTCGTGATCCTAGCGGCAGTGCTGGCGGGGTTCATGCTTGGAAGACTGACGGGTTGAAAACAGGATTCAAATCAGTGCGGTAGGCTGGGGAGCGACCGATGGACGAAGGATCGCTCTGGGTCTCCGGTATCCTGTTCGTTGTGGTCGGTCTTCCGGTCATCATCGCGGTCTGGAAGTTCGGGCTGGAACCTGCCCAGCAGGTCGCAGGCCTCTTCAAGATCAACGATTTCGTCGTCGACAAGATCAGGCTGGCGGTGATCGCCAACTGCCAGGCGATCAAGACAGGTGGGCTATCCGAGGAAGAGATCGTCAACCTGTTCCGTGAAACGGCAAGGCACACGATCGCCAAGACTTTCGCGGAGGTCTATCGCAAGCGCCAGTTCAAGGTCACGAACAGCTGGCCCGATGCCAGCGTGATCATCACGGGCAACATCGCGGTTCTCAAGTTGTGGATCGGCCACGATTTCTCAGACGACGGCGAGGGCATCCGCGCAATCACGGTCGATATCGATCGCAAGCCAGCCCTGAAACTCGACACCCGCAAGACCATCAAAGCTGCCCTCGGGGAATCCCACGGACTTCCCACCAACCGTACAGACACACCCCGCTCTCAAGCGAATGGCGGCGCCAAGCCGGGCGCTCCCGGCGAACGAGCAGAACCACAGAAAGCTTCAGTTCAAGGCTCAAAGCCAGCGCCGAAGCGCGCCAATCTTCGGAAGATTTGAATGATCGGCACCTTCGCCAAACTGAAAGCCCCGCTGGCCGGGGGTCGCGGCCTCGCCCGCGTCGAGTTCTCGAAATCGTTCGCCAAGGTCGAGCCCGAGATCCGGCTATCCATGCTGGAACAGGCGATGAAGCAGATGCGCCAGGCATACCTCACGGCCCAGAACGACAACAAAATCAAGCACACGCATGAAGACGCCCGCAACGCTGAAGCGATCCAGCTGAGGGCGTAGCGGACTCAACGTCTTACGATTTCGACCATCACGGGAAAACAGATGCTCGACGGATCATTCACTGACACCGGGACAAGCCCGGCCTGGTATGCAGGCCGCAGCGGGTTTTCCATCGGCCTCACCATGGCCGGCACAAACTCGGTCACGATCGAGCAGGAGATCGGCGGCGCCTGGTATACGATCGGAGCGGCGATCACGGCTACAACTGCCCGCCATTACATGCCCGGCGTCGATTACACGCCCAGCACCCGCTTCAGGATCAACTGCGGAACGCACGACACTGATCCGATCACCTATGTCGCACAGGGCGACATCTTCGGCGCGGACGTCACCGAAGACATGGGCCTGCCCCTCGAAGATTCCTACATGCTCGAAAACGGCGTGGATTCCTGGCTGCTGGAAAGCGGCTCTCAATGGCTTATGGAGAATGCATAGATGGCCGCGTCTGCAACGTCTGCGCTGACAGCCCTCGCGGGCGAAGCCGTCGCGACGGGAGATCTTCTCCCGATCATCGACGTTTCGGCAACCACGGCGGGGTCCAAGAAGATCACGCTGGCGGAGTTCCACGAAACCTATCCCGTGGTTATCACCACTGCGCTGGCGGGTTCGGGGCTCCACGCCACGGAGGACAAGTTCCCCGTCTGGGACAATGGCGTTCCCAAGTACATCCTGCCGACCGAGCTGCAGAACGGCCTGTTCGCGACAGCAACGGCAATTACCTCCGGCTTCCATGCGACGCAGGACACGCTGCTCTATGACGACAACGGCGCCGCCAAGAAGGTGACGATCCCGGATCTCGTGAGCGGGATCTTCGCGCTGACATCGACCGAGCTTGCGGGCTCAGGCGTGGCGGGCGGCGACCAGCTTCTGATCGGGGATGGAACGGCAGGGTCGGCCACGCCGAAGTATCTGACGGTCACTGGCCTCACGACGGCCATCGCCTCTCTTGGCTTCACGCTGGCGGATATTCCGGAATACGCGGATCAGGCGGCGGCGGCAACGGGCCTCACCGGTACTGGACGACTGTTCCGCTTTGCCACGACCGGCGCGCTCGGCGTTACGATCACCTGATGACCAGCAGAGAGCGTCAGCTGCTCGCGGACAAGCGCCAGCAGCTTGAACTGGAGCGCATGGCGGCCATCGCCAAGGCCAACCAGGCGCAGGGCGCGATCGCCATGATCGACAGCATTCTTGCGATGCCCGACGAAGTAACTGCGCCGCCCGTCCTCAACGGCCACGCCGACAATCAACCCACCGCGTAACCGGGCCTTAGCCCACAAGGAGAACTACCATGGCCCGCCAGAACGTAATGCTTCGCGACGACCAAGCCGGGATCTCCATGGGCGGGTCCTACGTCACGTCGCAGACGACCGGATCGCCCGATGGATACAAGACTGTCCTGACGGTCAATGGAACGCTGCCAGCGATTGCCGGCGGTGCGAACCTGGGCGTCGGCCGCAAGATGCTCACGCTCCCCGCAGGCGAGCGTCAGGTGACCGGCTCGACCTATTCGATGTCGATCAAGCAGACGCAGGGCAACATCACGGCGGACACGCCCGAATCCGGTCTCGGCACGACGATAGCTTCAGGAGCAAACGCCACACTGGGCGATGTCGCCGCCGGCGCTGAGAACATCTCGGAGGGTTCCGCCCATGCAGATTGCAACGGAACCGCGGAAGTCGTGAACAAGACAACCGCGCTCGTCATTCTCACAGCCGACAGTCATGACATCTACTTCAACGTCGCGGACGGCTGGGCGGCTTCCGGCGATACTGGCGCCCTGATCTATGGAACAATCACGATCTGGTGGCGCTAGGCCATGTTCGCCCGCGCCGTCGAAGCCATTTCCCGCTTTGTGAAGTGGATGGATCAGTAGATACTAGCGCAATGCTGCTGACCTATCGTTATAGGATCAAGGATCGCACTGCGAAGAAGACGCTTCGCCGCCACGCGGCTTCCGTCAACCAAGTGTGGAACTATTGTTGCGACCAGCAGCGCAACACCGAGCGTCTATACTGGCAGGGCGCGCCCAAACGCCGTTGGGCCTCGGCATTCGATTTGCACAATTTAACAAGCGGAACGTCCAAGGACATCGGTATTCATTCCGGCACCATAAACGCGGTCTGCGACTACTTTGTGCTGGCTCGGGATAGAATCAAAGGCGCACCGCGCTTTAGACACAGCTTCGGGCCCCGCCGATCGCTTGGCTGGGTGCCGTTTAAAGCCACGGGCATTCGCGGCATCGATGGAAACTCCGCTTGCTTCATGGGCAAGCGGTATAGGTTGTGGCTCGGCAGCAGGCCGATCCCAGCAGACATTCGGGGTGGCTGCTTTGTCGAAGATGCACGCGGACGATGGTACATCTGCTTTCAGGTGGAGGTTGCCGCGATTTCACAGATCGGATCTGGAGAGATCGGCATTGACCTTGGGCTGAAATCGTTCGCAACGGTTAGTGACGGCGAGGCTATCGAAAACCCGCGACACTTCCGCCGGTATGAGCAAGCACTTGGGATCGCCCAGCGCGCTGGGAATAAGGGACGCGCCAAGGCAATCCAGGCAAAGATCGCTAACGCGCGCAAAGACTTCCTGCACAAGCTGTCCACTCGGCTGGTGCGCGAAAACCGACTTATCGTTGTCGGCAACGTGAACTCGGATCAGCTCAAGCGAACGAGGATGGCTAAGTCAGTCTCCGACGCAGGCTGGTCGATGTTCAGAACACAGCTCCGCTACAAGGCCAGCAGGCACGGCGCTGCGTTTGTTGAGGCTGATGAACGTTGGACTTCCCAAACGTGCTCGGCTTGTGGGTGCATTCCCGCGAGCAGCCCCAAAGGCGTGGGCGCGCTTGGAATAAGAACCTGGGATTGCTCAGAGTGTGGCGCACATCACGATCGCGATGTGAATTCCGCGCGAAACATTCTCAGGGTCGGGCGGAGCGTTCCGCCTCCTGAAGAGGTAAGCCGACAACTCGCAGCTTAGCTGCTGCAATCGGATAAACGCGACGCTTCATTCATTGGCTCGGGTAGGGTAGAATCCGGGGATGAAAAAGCCGCCCATCACCCTCCTATCGCAAAGCGGTTGGATGGGCCCAGACGGCGGCGTGTGCGCTGGCCCGGTCATCGTGCATCCGGACTATGAGCGCATAACTGGCGAGAAGCCGCCCGAGGGATCAATCATGGCCCAACCCGGCGACGAAGACACCACCAAGATCGACATCGAACTCATCGCTGATGAGCTGGAGCGCACTGCCAAACTCGCCGGCCGCTTGAAGCAAACCGACATCGCAACCGAGATCGGAGCGCTTGTCGCTAAGTATCGGGAACAGGCGAAGACGCTGGAATCGTGAGCGACGTAACGCAGGCCCTTTTCTCCGCGATCCCCGCTGAAGCCACGCCAGCATCGATCATTGCCTATGTAGAAGACGCTGTCGCGAAGACTGAGTTATCGATCGAGACGCTTCAACAGCACCTCGCGCATGAGCGGAATTCGCTGGTTCAGATCAAAGCTATCCTCGTGGCCGTGCAATCCAGCGCGCTGAGACAGACGAACTAGCGCAACTTCATTCCAACAAATGCTCAGGGCTCACCGCCCGAGCGGTCAATTCTTCCAACTAGAAGCGCGAACACCCAGCAATGGCCTCGCAAGACTGAAGGCTGACGACAGTGGCAAACGGAGAGGCATTCAAAGAGGGCGATATCGTCCAGCTCAAGAGTGGTTCGCCAGACTTGGTCGTGCACAGCGCTTATCCGGGAAACCTGATTATGGTCGCGTGGATCGACGGCGCTGGTCAGATCAACACTTGGCAGGCTCCTACCGTGTGTTTCGTCCGAAGCGAAACGAAGGCGCACTGACATGGCCGGCGGTCGCCCCCCTAAGTACTCGCAAGAGTATGCTGATCAGGCTCGCAAGCTTTGTCTGCTCGGTGCGACGGACGAGGAAATCGCGTCGTTCTTCGATGTAGAGGTGCGGACGATCTACCGTTGGAAGCTCGATTATGACGAGTTTTGTCAGGCCTTAAAGGTCGGTAAGGCGGAAGCTGACGATCGCGTTGAACGCAGCCTGTACCAAAAAGCGATTGGGTATCGTCAACAGGCGATCAAAATCTTTATGCCCGCAGGCAAGGATGATCCGGTCTACGCGCCATACGTTGAGCACATGGCTCCTGACACGACGGCAGCGATCTTCTGGTTGAAGAACCGTCGCTCGCAGGATTGGCGCGACAAGCAGGATCACGAGCACTCGGGACCAAATGGCGGACCCATCCAGGTCACCCGCATTGAGCTGGTAGATTTGGAAGGCAAGTGACAGCGGCCCAGATCGCGCTTCCCGCAAAGCTTCGGCCGCTATTCATTGGCCGGGCGGATGTAAGAGCAGCGAGAGGCGGCAGGGGGTCGGCCAAGACTCGCAGCTTCGCCAAGATGACCGCGGTGCAGGGCTACCGTTTTGGCATGGCCGGCGAGAAGGGGATCATCCTCTGCGCTCGCCAGTTCATGAACTCGCTGGACGATTCCTCGCTGGAGGAGATCAAGCGGGCGATCGAGGAAGAGCCGTTCCTCGCGGAATATTACGACGTTGGCGACAAGTACATCAAAAGCTGGGATGGGCGTATATCCTACGCCTTCGCCGGCCTTGATCGGAACATCGCCAGCGTCAAATCCAAGGGCCGCATCCTTCTCTGCTGGGTGGATGAGGCCGAGCCGGTAACTGAAGACGCATGGCGGATACTGGAGCCGACGCTTCGCGAAGAAGGAACAGACTGGAACGCTGAACTCTGGGTGTCATGGAACCCGTTGCGTCCGAATGCGCCTGTCGAGAAGCGGTTCGCGGGCTCCAAAGACCCGCTGATCCGTTGCGTCACGATCAACTGGGTTGATAACCCGAAGTTCCCGGACAAGCTTGAACGCCAACGCAATCGCGATCTCGAGGAAAGGCCCGAGCAGTACGATCACATCTGGGAAGGCGGCTTCCTCGTGGTCAAAGAGGGCGCCTACTTTGCCAAGGCGCTGGCGGAGACCAAGGCGAAGGGGCGCATCAAGGCGCTTTCGCTAGACCCGCTGATGGCCATCCGCAGCTACCACGACATTGGTGGGGCCGGGGCGAAGGCGGATGCCTACTCGATCTGGATCTGCCAGTTTATCGACAGTCGGATTCACGTCCTCGACCACTACACGAGCCAGGGCCAATCGCTGTCCTTCCACGTGAAGTGGATGCGCGATCATGGGTATGAGAACGCCGAAGTCATCCTGCCGCACGACGGCGTGAACACGAACAATGTCAGCGGGAAGCAATACAAGGACCACTGGGAGGACGCGGGCTTCTCGGTGAAGGTCATTCCAAACCAAGGTCCCGGCGCTGCCATGATGCGCGTCGAGGCGGCTCGCAGGTTGTTCCCGCGCATCTGGTTTGACGTCGATCTCACGCTGGTCGGGCGGACGTCGCTCGGCTGGTATCACCCCAAGATTGTCGAGAGGGAGGGCTCAAAAGTGGATCTGGGTCCCAATCACGACTGGGCGTCTCACGATGCCGACAGCTTTGGCCTCATGTGCGTCGATTATCAGGAGCCGAAAGTGATGGCTGCTGTCATCCCGGTCTCGTCCTTCGGAGCCGTCTGACCTCATGGCCGCTGTCACCAAAGACATCTACCGCGAGAAGGGCGCGGAACCCGAACCCATGCCTGCCAGAAAGCAGGGCAAGGTCAAGAAGGGGCTGAGCGACAGCGAAATCCTGTCGATGCTGGCGGCTGAGAAGTCAGTCTCCGTTGGCTTCGAGAACGGTACTGAACTGGAGCGCAAGCGCAGGACAGCGCTGGAATACTCCAAGGGCGTGATGAGCGATGTGCCCTCGCTCCCGAACCGTTCCAAGGCCGTCTCCACGGATATAGCCGAGGCTGTCGAGACGATCCTCCCGGATCTGATGGACATCTTCACGGGTGGCGAGGACGTCGCCGCCTTCGCCCCGCAAAGCGAGGAGGACGTCGCTCGCGCCCAGCAGGAATCGGACTGGGTGAACTGGACGGCGTTCCAGAAGCTCCCGGGCTTTCTGCTGCTCTATACGGCCATCAAGGATGCGCTGCAGGTCGATACCGGCTGCCTCTACACCCGCTGGCTGGACAACGAAGTCACCGAGGACGAGGAAGTTTTCGGCAAGTCGGCCGTCGAGCTCCAGATGGCCGTGCAGGATGGCGGCGCCGAGCTGGTTGGCCCGGGCAGGCCTGCCGGCGTCTCGCCTGATGGGGTCCCGCTTTTCGACGCAGTCCTACGCAAGACCTACGACAAGGGCTGCCTTCGTTCTGATGCGATCGACCCGACGAACCTGACGGTTGCTCAGGATGCGACGCTGGATATCAGCGCCAACGTCTACATGGCGATCCGGGCATTCCCGCGCGCCCAGTCGTTGCTGGATCAGGGCTTCGACGCCGACAAGGTCGCCCAGCTTGGCGCATATTCGCAGAAATCGCCGGACGAAACCACAGAGCAGGCAAGGGATGTAGCCGGCGAGACGACATCGCTGGTTCAGGCGTCAGAAGGCTCCGGTCCGGCAGGTCCTGACGGCAAGTCCCTGATGCGGACGGTCGAGGTCCACACCCATTTCATCCGTGCCGATATCGAGCAAACGGGCAAATCCCAGCTCTGGCAGATCGAGACGGACAGCGAGTGCAAGGTTGTCCTGCACAAGCGCAAGGTCGGCCGCACCGGATTGGCCTGCGGAACGCCGTTCATCCAGGCGCACCGCTTCTACGGCATGTCGATCGCTGAAAAGCTGATCGAGGTCCAGAAGATCAAGACGGCGCTGCTCCGGCTCATGCTGGATTCCGGTTACTTCGCGATGAACCAGCGCGTCGAGATCGCGATGGATCAGGCGACGGAACACACCATTGCCGACCTGATGCGCAACGAGCCGCTGGTCCCGGTGAGAACCAAGAACGGCAACGGCATCAAGCCACTTCAGGCAGGCCAGCTTGGCTTCGACGTCGGCATGGCGATGGAATACGCCTCAACCATGGGCGAGCTGCGTACCGGCGTCGTCCGCAACGCGCAGGGGTTGAACCCGGATACCCTGCACGACACCGCCAAAGGCGCCATGGCGCTGATGACGATGGCGCAGAAGCGGGTCCGCATGATTGCCAGGGTCCTGGCTGAGACGCTGATCAAGGGCTGGTTTCTCGATATCCACGCGCTGAGCCGGAAGCACGCGACACGGCCCGACAAGATTAGGCTTCGCGGCAAATGGGTGGACGTGAACCCGTCCGAGTTTGGCGATCGCGCCGATATGGTGATCGAAGTCGGCGTCGGCGCTGGCGGCAAGGAAATGGAACTCGCCGCCCTGGGCAAGATTCTGGAGTTCCAGAAGGAAGTCCTGCTCAACCAGGGACCGACCGTCTCGTGGGAAAACAACTACAACGCGCTGAAACGGTTCTGTGAGCGGGCAGGATTCAAGGCGCCGGAGCTGTTCTTCACCGATCCTGCCGCTGAAAAGCAGAAGAAAGAGGAAGAGAACGCCAAGCGCGTAGCCATGGGCCAACCACCGATCGAGGAGCCGCCCGAGCCGCCGTCTCCGGAGCAGATGAAGGTTCAGGGCGAACTCGAGCTTCAGGCCAAGAAGCATCAGGACACGATGCAGTTGGAATCTGCCAAGGCGCAGGCGAAGCAACAGTCCGACCAGGCGCAGTCGGCCATGAAGGCCCAGCAGGACGCGGCACAGGCCGAGCGGGACTTCCAGCTGAAGCAGATGCAGATTGCCGCGGATGAGCGCGCAAAGGCTGCGCAGGCGGCAGCTGACTTGGAACTTAAACGCCAACAGATGGCCGCCGATATGGCCCTGAAACGCGAGCAAATGTTGGCCGAGATCGAACTGAAGCGCGGCCAGCTCAATGCCGAGCTGCAGATGAACATGGCGATCGAGAAAATGAAGATCGACGCTGGAATCTACGCACCAAAGGCGAACGGAGCGGGCGGGACATCTGAGGTCCACATGGGCGGTGAGGCCGGCGCGTGAGCGACAAGGAACAACGCGCCCGTAAAGCCCAACACGAGCTCGATATCACCGCCGAAGCCGTCGAGAAGCTGAAGGGCTTTTGGATCACGGAGGCTGTCAAAGCTGCCTCGGAGGGCAGGCAGTCAGACGCCCACAACCTGCTGCTCAAGATCAACGCGCTGGAGACCATCCGCATGATGGTTCGCACGCCGATTGATGACTGGACTGTTGAGAAGGCCCTCGCGGAAGCGAAAACGCCAACCACCTAGGAACTCTACATGACGCTAGACACACAAGCCGCGCCGGCAACGGCTGCGGACACCGGCCCGTTGACGATTGACCAGGCTGTTGATCGCCAGCTCGCGCGCAAGGCTGCGCCGCCGGCCGAAGAAGAACCTATCCCTGGCGCTGAGGCGCTGAGCGAGAGCCCCGAAGCCGA
>Ga0208147_1000810_pt1 | contig 10511 bp, 16 predicted proteins | sample DEB3_08_DNA_FD_184520 | JGI IMG/M metagenome (GOLD analysis project Ga0208147, IMG submission 184520) | Aqueous microbial communities from the Delaware River and Bay under freshwater to marine salinity gradient to study organic matter... | ecosystem: Environmental > Aquatic > Marine > Coastal ... | reverse complement strand
AAATTTTACTCAAGGTAGTTGTTATAAGAATTAGCATGTGCTAATTTATAAGGACTAGCAAAAAACAAGTAGCAACTAGTTAGCGGCGAAAGTTTGACGGCTGGAAATGTGTTTACATTTTCTGTCTCAAGCTCTGCCGCTAACTGCGTTTCTGGGCTTGGGGCGCAAGCAACAAGGAATAGAAACATGAAGTCTGCTATGGAAATTCGCAACGAACTTTCGGAAATCGTTGCCAAGGCTGAAGCTCTCCACGATCTTGTTAGCCAAGAACAACGTGAATTGAGCGATGTTGAAAAGTCTGAAATCAGCAATCTGTCTGATCGCCGTGAAGTCCTGAACAAAGACTTGGATACCGCCATCAAGTACGAGGCCATCGTAGCCTCCAAGCTGGAAGGCAAGGTACAGGCTCGTCGTGAGTCCAACAAGTCTGACGCTGCAAAGTTGCCAGTGCGTGTTCTATCGAACTTCCGCAAGGGCGTATTTAACTCTGCGGAAGAAGCTTATGACTCGGGCCAATTTCTATTGGCTGCGATTTTCAACAATCGCAAGTCCAAGGAATATTGCCGTGAGCGTGGCCTGATCCGCAACGCCATGACCACCGGCGATAACACCAAGGGTGGCTTTTTGGTCCCTGAACCACTCGAAGCCTCGATTATTGAACTGCGTGAACAGTTTGGTATTTTCGCCCAGTATGCACAACCTTGGACGATGAGCGACGGTGTACAAAATGTACCTAAGCTGTCTGATGAGATCAGTGCTTACTTCGTCGGCGAAAACTCGGCTATCACGACTTCCGACATCGCCTTGAACTTGGTGCGTTTGGAAGCCAAGAAGCTGGCAACGCTGACCGCTGTTAGCAGTGAACTGAACGAGGATTCGGTGCTGAGCGTTGCGGAAACGCTGGCTCGCTCGATTGCCCAAAAGTTTGCCAATACGGAAGATGACTGCGGCTGGAACGGTGACGGCACCAGCACCTACGGCGGTATCGTTGGCGTCAAGTCAGCACTCGCCGCTGGCAGCATCTATGATGCGATCTCCGGTAACAATACCTTCGGAACTTTGGATCTCGAAGATTTCGAGGCAGTTATCGGAAAACGTAAGATGTTCGGCGGTAGCTCGCCACGCTGGTTTATCAGCCAGAACGGTTGGGCCAATAGCATGCTGCGTTTGGCTATGGCTGCTGGTGCTAATACTGGCATGAGCATTGCTGACGGTATGCCGCTGCAATTCATGGGCTACCCAGTAGTGATCAGCCAAGTCTTGCCAAGTGCTCTCACCAGCACCGGCTCGACGATTGCATGCTACTTCGGTGACCTGGCACAAGCTGCAATCCTCGGTCGTCGTCGTGGCCTGAGCATCCAAGCTGATGCCAGCTACTACTTCAATCAAGATGCAATTGCTATCCGTAGCACTCAGCGTTTCGACATCAACGTCCATGACCGGGGCACCGCATCTGCTGCCGGTGGTCTGATCGCCCTGAAGTTTGCTGCCTAATCCATCGAGCCATCGTTCGCTCCGGTGGACCCGCCCTAGTCTAGCTTCGGCTAGCTAGGGCAACTTTAGAATCAAGCTTAAAATCATCATAGGATATTAAAAATGAAACCTTCGCAAGCTGTTGTGCGTTCTTCCGTCCTGGCTCCGATTGCAGCAGCAACGACTGCTCGCACTGCGGCCATTGACTGTCAAGGTGCTGACTACGCCATCATCGTGTTCCACATCGGTGCGGAATTGAATACCAATTCGACCAATGTGGCCTTGAATCTCAAGGAATCTGACACCAATGCTGCCACGGCATACGTCACGTTCAACAGTTCTTTCGCTGTGACCGCAGACAATACCAATGCTACGGTACAAGTGTTCAACGTTGACCTAAAGGGCCGCAAGCGATACCTGCAAGTCAGCGTTACACCTGATACGACCACCAATGGCACTGTGATTTCTTCATGCAGTGTAGGATTGGTCAAGGAAGTCCAAGGTGCTAACAGCGGAAACGCTGACCAAGTAGTCGTTGGCTAAATTTAACACCCATCGGAGCGAACAAGATGGAATTGAAAGTAGCGGCTGTGATGACAGCCCCGCGGTATGAGAATACGACTTGCCGGAACTACATTGAGCGAGCACTTAAGAAACTGCAAATACCATTGACAGTTTCCGGTGGCGTGTACTACGGCCAGTGTATGCAGAAGATGTTTGAGCAATTGGTGTATACTGATTGCCAGTACATCGTGACGGTTGATGGCGACTCGTTTTTTACTGACAAGCAATTACTGCGTATGATCTCGGTGATCCATCAGGAAGATCAGATCGACGCACTGGCCTCGATGCAAGTACGGCGAGGCAAGCCAACGTTGCTAGGTACAGTACATGGCGGTCGCAAGGTTGGCGATGATACGATGCAGATTGACTTTAACGGCTATCCGCTGAAGGCACGCACGGCACATTTTGGCCTGACGGTGCTTGATGTTGCCAAACTGCGGAAAGTCGAAAAGCCTTGGTTCTTTGCGGAACCTAATGCTGACGGTGGATGGGATGGTGACAAAGTTGATGACGATGTGTGGTTTTGGTTACAGTGGGAACGGGCCGGCAATTCGGTCTACATTGACTGCGACACACGCATCGGCCACCTAGAGGAAATGGTAGCCTGCTTTGACAGTAAGATGCAGCCTATGCACCTTTACCCGTCAGATTGGCTGACAGCACATGAAGCTTGAAATCGTTAAACGCTGGGCTGGGTTTAGACTTGGCTCGCTGATAGATATAGATGATGGACTTGCAAATCTGCTAATCCGCAAGGGAATCGCAATTCATGTCGGAAACAGAAACGTCGAGAGCGATGCTGGTAACGGCTCCGGTCAGCGAGCCAATAACCCTAGCGGAAGCGAAGAAGCAGCTCGAACTGTCCCCAACGGATACGGCTCACGACGCCCAGCTAAGCCTACTAATCCAGGCCGCAAGGGAACAATGGGAAGCTGATACCGACTCAGCTTGTCTGACGCAGACTTGGAAGGTTACTGCGGAAGAATTTGATGACGACGAGATATATCTTCCCAAGCGACCTGTGCAATCCATCACGCATGTTAAATACTACGATTCCGGCGATGTGCTGCAAACTTTGAGCACCTCGGTTTATGATCTTGACCAATCATGTCGAGCAGTCAGGCTTAAGAATTTGCAAGTATGGCCTGCTGTATCTGATCGCTGGGATGCCATTACGATTACCTACGTTGCTGGATACGCACAATCATACCTCGTTCCGGCTATTGCGAAGCAAGCCATGCTGCTGCTCGTTGGCTATTATTTCGATGCCAATCGAGGCGACAATGACCGGAACAGCGACCAGCGAGCCTACGAGGCATTGGTGACCAAGTTTATGCGGAGTAACTATCCGTGAGCTACCGTCCATCCAGTTTCCGTTTGGGTTCGATGCGTGAACGCATCACCTTGCAGACGCCAACCGATAGCACTTCGACATTTGGCGATGTTAGCCAGACGTGGGCTGACACGCTGACCAATGAACCAGCGCAGTTTATTTCGACAAATGGCGGCGAAAGCCTACGGGGCCGGCAAGTGGAAGCGGGCATTAACGCCGTGTTCACCGTGCATTACCGCAGCCAGTTCACGCCATCATGCAGGATTCAGCACAACGGCACGACCTACGGAATCGTGTATGTCAGACCTGTCGAAGGCGGCAGGCGATATTTAGAGGTTTATTGTAAGTCATGACCAATTCGCTTGATTTGAAATTTGACTTGCCAACTGATGCTGATTTGGATGCCATGTTTAACATGGTGCCGCAACTGGAAAAGTACAACGTACAAGATAAGGTCATTCGTGCTGGAGTTTCTCCTGTAGTCGCCAAAGCAAGGCAGTTAGCACCTAGATCAAGCGAAAAGTCACGCAATAAACGAAGTCGCAAACAGCAAGCTGAGGCCGATTGGAATTATCCGCTGTGGAAATCCATTAAATATGTTATTCGTAAATATCAAAAGCATGGCGTAGGCGTCATTGGCCCTGAATGGCCTAAAGGCAATAAAGCGTACTTTAATACATCGCCAAAGGGTAGAAAAAGAAAACTATGGGGCAAGTTGCCAGACCCAGAAAGTCCAAAGCCGTTATCATCAATTGCACCGCAAATTCGAAACTGGATTGTTGAAGCCTTTGACACTACAAAGACTCAACAGCTATCGGCTATGAAGGCAAAGATCGAAGAATTGCTGGAACAGATATTTAAAAAGAATGGCTGATGTAATCAAGTCAATTCGAACGTACCTGCTGACCAAGACGGCCATTACCGACCTGGTGGGTCAGCGTATTTACGCTTCACGATTACCACAAAGCCAAAGCCAGACCGCGAATTGCATCGTCCTGCGAATCACCAGCGAAACCTACGACCACGCACTGGACGGCCTCGCAGGCATCGTGGCCACACGACTGGCTGTGGAGTGCTATGCCACCAGCGGCGAAGTCAGCCGATCAATTGCCGATGCGGTCATCTGGTGCGGCATTGATGCAATCAAGGGTACCTATACAACTTTGTCCATCCGGAGCGTCATGGTGGAAGATGGTCGGCGTGAATATGAGGAGGAGGACACCTCGGGCGGTGACTCTCAGCGGCACGTCGTTACGTTCGATTTTATGGTTACTTGGCTTAGGAGTTAGGCTATGGCGCTAGTAGGTGATACCGGCAATGGAGCAACATTCACGCTGACCACGCAAACTGCGGCGGCCAGCCTGAAGGTGGATCAAATTCAAATCGGCGAAATTACGCTGGACATGCTGGATGTGTCCACGCTGTCCAGTAGTGACTTCAAGGAAATGATCGCCAGCGATTTGAAGAACACGCCTGAACTGACTGTCAGCTATGTGTACTCGGCATCAGCAACGGCGGTAACTGTAACCGGCAGCGTGGACACAGCAACGGTGACTTTTCCAGTTGGTGCATCGCAAACTTCGACCACAGGTGCCACCTTCGCCGGAACCGGCATCGTCACCAGCTTCAAGTTGCCAGATTTGCAAAATGGCAACGTGATGAAGGGACAAATCAAATTCAAGTTTGATGGCGACACAGGACCGACCTACACCCGAGGAAGCTAATGGCTGTCCAGATCAAATTAGCTGAATTTACCGTACCGAAAAAAACGCAGTACGGAACAATCGAACGATCAACCGGCCAGGATTATGTCTGGGTTATGAATCCGGACACGAAAGCCTGGCGGCATTGTGGATACCTGGCACACAAAACCAAGGATCGACCTTACTTTTGGTTCAGTCCTCTGTGCGATGTTGTGCCGGAGCTGGTGGAACAGATAGTTGCGGAATGTGCCAAGCAGAAGAAGGCGGAGGTCTTATCTGCTGGGTCCATAGTTGTTGAAGAACCGGAGCAGGACATTGGAGACGATGAAGATGAGTTTGCGTGATCGACTGAAGGAAAAGGCAACTTTATCAGAAGTTGTCGAACTGGGTGGCGAATCGTTCGAACTCCGTGGCATGACAAAACGTGCCAGGGGTCAGCTATTCGCCAAGGCACGACGCAAGGATGGCAGCGTAGATGGCGACAAGCTAGAAGCATTATTGCTGTCTGCCTGCGTGTGTGATCCTGAAACACATCAGCCGATCTTTGCTGAATCTGAATCTAGGGAATGGGATTCCGTTTCAAGTCATATAACAGGGCCGCTGATGACGGGCGTTATGCGTGTGTGTGGTATGGATAAAACGGACCTCGGCCCAAAAGACTCAGACGCAACCGAGAACTGATGCTGGCCTGTCGGTTGTGTCTACGACTTGGAATTGATGATCCGGAACAATGGCTAGAAGATGTACCAGATCGGGTTTATAGCCTATGGGACGCCTACAGCCAAATTGAGCCGTGGTGGTCAGAACGTGAAATGTTGGCACAGCTCGTTGGTCTGGTGCGAATGATGCTGGCTGGCAAGTACAGCGAAGAAAACGTTGAGAAGGCATTGCGCAACGCTGACATGCTGGCCGCGTCGTACATGCCACCAGACTGGGTTGATAGGCTGGAAATCAAACCGGTGAGTTTGGAAGAAACTGAATCAATACTGGCAGCAAGGTTCGGCTAATGGCAACCACGATCAACGCTTATTCAGTTTCGCTTGGCTTGAATGTGGCTGGCCTGGTCGAAGGTGGCAAGTTGGCTAGGTCGGAAACGGCTGCCGTGGTGCGAACGCTAAAAGGATTACAGGATCCAGCAGAAAAGATCGGAGAGCAATTAAGATTGCTTGAAAAAGCATACACGGAAGGTGCTATTGCTGCGGGAGTCTACGAAGAAGCAACAAAGCGACTGCGGCAACAGATGCAAGCAGCAGCAAATGCTGCAAGCGATCATGGCAAAAAGCAAGCTGCCGGCAGTGATGAAATCAAGACCGCCATAAAAGGTTTGGCGACTGCGTATATCGGCCTAGAAGGCATTCGGGCCGGCATCAATGCACTAAAAGACGCATCGGAACGACTGGATCAACTTGACTACAGGTCGCAGCAAGTAGGTGAGTCTGTGCCGAATCTGCAAAAGTTCGGCTTTGCAATGTCGCAACTAGCGAACATTGACGCTGGAACAGCAGATCAGATGCTTCTACGCATGACGCGTACGCTGGGTGCTGCCAAGAACGGTTCCGCTGAAGCTGCGGATACGTTTGCACGTCTTGGCCTAGATATAATGCAACTCAGTAGCATGTCGCCAGTCGAACAATTCAACGCTATTGCTGCTGCAATCGCAGCGATTCCTGATCCGGCATTACGTGCTGCTGAAGCGACGAGGATATTTGGCAAGGAAGGCGTGGCACTGTTGCCTGTATTCAACGAAGGTGCCGATGCCGTAACAAGACTAATGGCAGAGGCCGAACGTCTTGGCATAGTTTTAAGTGCTGATGAAGCGGCAAAGGTGGCCGCCATGAATGACGAACTTGACAAGACAGCCGCACAGTTTCAGATAATCATTGACCGTATTTTAGTCGCAATGACACCAGCCATATCCGCTGTTGTTTCGATGCTGCAAGAGCAGAATGGAATATTGAGTTCTGCACCATGGCTAATTGGCAAAATGGTAGACGGATTTGGATTTATCTTTGCTGTTGTGCAAGAAATCTACCAAACTGTAGTTGATCTTGGTTACGCACTCTACAAAGCCGCACAAGGCGACTTCAGTTTTTTTGGCAAGGTGACTGAGTTTGACAAGATCAATGGGTTTTTGGATCGCTGGGAAGCGGCACAACGTATCCAGGCTCCGCCACCTACTGCACCAGCCGAAGGCGTAGACACAGAAGCATTGGCTGCGGCTGAGGCACACACCAAAGAATACCAAAAGCAAGTCGCCGAACTGGAAAAGCAAATCTTGGTAATGGAGCGTGGCGAAGTTGTCGCCAGACAGATTGAGCTGGCGGCACAAGGCTACACCGATGCCGAAATAGAACGCCTAGAAACACTGCGTGAACAACTGGACGAAATGAAGCGGCAAGAGCGTGAAATTGAACGCATCAACAATCTTGTCAAGCAAGATGAAAAAGACTTTGCAAAAAGAATGGAACAGATTGCCGGCATGAAGATTGAAGGACCGAAAGGACTTAAGCAGGATAGCACTGAGTTCATGGATTTCCTAAAAGGTCAAGGCAGGCAAGAAACTGACAAACAATTAAAAGCAGCACTTGAGCAAAAAGCAGTTCAAGATAAGCAATTGCTGGAGCAGCAGCGTGCCAATGAATTGCTAAAACTATTAGCTGACAACAAGCCAGTGAGGACTCGATAAAATGCGTATCATTGGCGAACATCGAGAAGGCGATATAAACCTCACCAGCAAAGGAAGCGGTGAGGTTACAATTGATGAAACTTACATTTATACAGTGCAGGCCGATAGTAAGTCTGATACGAGATTATATGTATCTGGTTGTCCTGGCTTGCCCATTGTAGGTCAAACATTGTCGGCTGGCGGTCTGGCTGTTTGCAAGTCGGTGCGTGGGCAGCGGCGGCAAGACAATCCATTGATTTGGGATTTTACTTGCAACTTCTCTAGTGAAGTTGATGAAAATAACGACCAGCAACCAGGCACCGATCCAGAAACATGGGTGCCAGTCCGAAAGACTATTTTCGAGAGGCAAGAATATCCATCGTTTGTAGATGCAGAAGGAAAACACTATCAAACATCAGCCGGTGAAGATTTTAGGGATCACATGATGCAGACGAGGTGGCTGCTGTCATGGGAGTTCACTCAATTCGAATCAGCTTCAATAACTGACGAACAATTGATGGATCGCAACGAAGTAGTTAATGAATCTACTTACAAAGGCAAGTCACCTAAGACTTTGCTATGTCGAGTAATGGAATCTTCGCTTGGGTTTTATTATGGACAACGCAGAAGGCTGACAAAATATCGGGTAACGTGGAAAAGCAATAAGTGGACTGACCGTGTACCGGATCGTGGCACTTACTATTTGAATGGATCTGGCAATAAAATACCTTTTGTTGATTTTGCTGGAAACATTATACTTGGCAATCTTGATGGCAATGGAGGAAAGTTAGCTGAAACTAATCCTCCAACTGATCCGGAAATACTTGAATTTGATCGTTATCCAGTTAGCGACTTTGCATTTTTGAGGATATAAAAATGGCCGATCTTTCTATAACTGCTGCCAATGTTGGCGTGACCTCCGGTGCTGTTATTGAATTAGTTCAAGTTGGCGAAAGTGTTACACAAGGCCAGCCAGCGTATAAAAAGGCACTTGACGGACTATACTACAAAGCTGATGCCAACGCATCATCGGCAACTGCTGCTGCTTTGGGTGTATTTCTTACACCAGCATCTACAAATGGATATGCGTTAATTGTAAAATCTGGCAGTTATCTGGCAGGTGCTACACTTACAGTTGGTGAGACTTATGTTGTCTCGGCTACTGCTGGCGGAATTGCACCGTTATCTGATGTGACGACCGGTTGGTACGTCACGATACTCGGCGTTGCATCGTCGGCTAGTACCTTGGCCTTGGATATTGTCCGCAGCGGCACTGCGAGGGCTTAATGGCCGGAGAAGATAACAGAGTCTATGGATTCAATAAGCTTGATGCTGAGCAAGTCATACAAGTTCTGGGTGGCAGCAGTCCAAGCCAAATACTTGATAATGGCAATCGTAGCGTCAACTACATCGCCATGACGCCTGGTGGTGGCATTGCTGCTAGGTCGGGCACGACGATTACATCGGCTGATTGTACGGTATATACAGGCAATGGAGGCACGCTAACATCTGCTGGATTCACTGTTCCAGTTTATAACTTATCCACGACGGCTGTAGGTGCGTCCAAGTATATAGTAGCAACTTGGGCTGGTGGCGTTCTGGTAGCTGTCTGGGAGGATTGCTAATGCCCGGTAAGCATAACGCCGGTGGGTGTAAGTGTTGCGGTTGCTGGGATTGCTCTGTTGAGCCTATTGGGATTGAAATAGACGCTGGCGGAACAAATACGGGTGGGGAAGATTGCTGTCTTTTCCCAACTGCTACTTATTTGCGAACAACTACTGACTGCGACGAGACATGGTACTCCGATGAAAACATCTGGGGTATCACTGGCGGCTATGATATGGACACTGGCTGCTATGATGATTTATGCTACGGAGTTTCTGAACAGTATTTATACGGGACGCAGCTTTATGAGCTTATTGCCATTTGCGGAACCGCAGTTTCTTATGATGGTTGTGGATGGCTGGTGCTTGGCGTTGGTGCTATGTACGATGGCAACGGAGGTAGACCATCAACAACATATCCTCACGATCATGGCTGGAAAGTTACACTACAGCTTTTGACTGGCAAAAAGATTAAGGTAACAGTAGAGCGTGTTTATATAGTTGCACAACCGGTAGATGGATATGACACTACGGTAACTCCTTGCCTAAGAACTTATGCAATACTTTTTGGAGCAACCGGAACTGGCGGTCACCCATATCTAGCTTGGGGGTACACCGTAGATATTTATGAATATACTTTGACAGATTGTGATGACCATGTTGCAAGCATTTCTCACACAAGCAGAACGTCTTGGTGGAAAGATTTAATTAGCAACACAACTGGCTCTGACGACACTATCGTTATCGACGATGGAACTAATACATATTCTTTTACGATGTGCGATTACATACCGTCGGTGAATGTATTATGGGAGTAAAGTGGCAATGTCCGAATTGCATGTTCCAACTTAAAGACCCAAAACCTCCAATTTATTGCAAGTGCGGTTACGTTGATAGAAGGCAGTTTCTATCTAAGCCTCCATTGTGGATGTCCGCCATAGCAACTTTCCGCAGTCCCGAGGACACCGGCGTCGGTGACACGGTTCAGCGTTACGCCGCCATGTTAGGTGGCGAACAATTCAAAGCATGGGCTAAGAAATTGGGCATGCCGTGCGGATGCACGACACGCCAAAAGGAATGGAATCTCAGGTATCCATATACCGCACCGCATGACCAGCAGCAATCATCTTCTCATTGATTGACAATATTTCGTCTTTGTCATTGCTGGA
>Ga0208147_1000809_pt1 | contig 10513 bp, 16 predicted proteins | sample DEB3_08_DNA_FD_184520 | JGI IMG/M metagenome (GOLD analysis project Ga0208147, IMG submission 184520) | Aqueous microbial communities from the Delaware River and Bay under freshwater to marine salinity gradient to study organic matter... | ecosystem: Environmental > Aquatic > Marine > Coastal ... | reverse complement strand
GGGCAGATCGTTTCTGTCCGGCCCGCTGTCAACGGCGGCGGGCGAATCTCCCTCAGAGCCTGCTGCATTGGAAAATGATTTTCAACGGCTGGCCCCCGCAAGCCAATGAAGGCGCGGCAGGCTCTGAATCTTACTCCTGCGAACAGTCACCAAGGGTTCGGCATTCTTAGCAGTCATGCCGAGACTGTTCGCAGGTTTTTCTATCAATGAAAGGACTTCAAATGCTAGTGCTTCGAAGATCAGTCAGCGAAGAGATCATCATCACGGTCGGCGAAGAGGTGATCGTCATCAAGCTGGTCGACACTATCGGAACGAACCACGCACGGCTCGGTTTTACAGCATCAAAGAACGTGCGGATTGATCGCAAAGAGATTTACGACGCGATTCAGGAAACAGGCTTCAATCCAGAGGCTTTTCCAATCGCTCCGCTCGTGCCAGTGATTCGAATCGGTGAGCGACTTCCAGGCGAACTGATGCGGAGAAAAGTGTAATGACACGACGCAAGAAAGCCGGGAAGAAATCAAACAGGCTACACGCTCCAACAGGCCACAAGCCAATGACCAGAGATCCATCATTGGAGGAAATTTGGGGCACCGAAACAACGATCGGGATGGCGGAAATGATTCGCATGGAACGGCCAGATCATCCGGAGAACAAAGGCTTGTATCGGCCTTCACAGATTCGTGAGTGTTCGACTCGGATGCTGCCGGGCGGCAGGGGCGTATTGAGGGGGCGGGGATGAGCCGCAAAGCGAAGACAGACAGAGTCCCTCGAACTCGCGCCGGGGGTGAGTGGACCGAAGCGGCCTTCTGGGGGTTCATCCGCTCGGGACTTCGTCAGTTATCACGTCGCTGGCCTCCGTTAGTGAGGCACGCACTGAATGTTGTGAAGCGTAAAAGCCAGAGCGACAACAAGCGACTGAAGTGGGAATTTCAATGCCAGCGTTGCGACCAATGGTTTGCACGCAAAGAAGTTGAAGTCGATCACATCGAGCCATGTGGCTCACTGAAATCATTTGCCGATCTGAGCGTGTTTGCCGATCGGCTGTTTTGCGAATCGGATGGTTTGAGAGTGTTGTGTTCTGAGTGTCATTTAGAGCGGAGAAAAGAGCAGTGAAGATCTTGAAAGGTAAACAGGGCGGACCACGTCGCGTCCTGTTTCATGGGACGAACTTTATCGGAAAGACAACGTTTGCTTCGCAGGCGTTTGGCGGGGCGTTGCTGGCGAATCTCGAAGACGATCGAGACGTTGATATGGACAAGACGCCCCCGATTCGAACGTGGGATGAGTGGCAGGAATTCTGGTTGCATTGCGACACAGCGGCCGCAAAAGGTGAGTTTCCTTATCGCTGGATTGCCATCGACACAATCGACGCTTTGCAGCGGATCATCGAAAAACAAATCTGCAAAGAGAAGAACGTTGAATCGATGGCCGACGACAAGTTTTCGTACGGCAAGGGCAACAAGTTCATTGAAGCCATGTGGGACAAGATCAAGTTCCAGCTGGACTGGCTGCACACGGAACGCGGGCTGGGCATCATCCTGTTGGCACACAGCGAAGCCGTAAAGATTACGCCGCCAGATGCGCCATCGTACGAACGCTGGGAGCCGTCCGTTTGTGAGTTCGCTCGTGATCTCCTTTGCGATTGGTGCCAGGAAGTTTTCTTCGGATCGTTCCGAACTTACGCAGTCAAAGAAGACACCGGATTCAACCGCACTCGAAACATCGCGGCGGGTGGCAGCGAGCGTTTCGTTAGGACGCAGCCAACGGCGGGAGTCCGTGCGAAGAACCGTTTGAGCATGCCGGAAGAAATGGTTGAGTTTTCGTTCGAGAAGTATGCAGAGTTTTTTGTTCCTACTGAAGTTTTGAAAGGTAATTGAGATGGCTGATTTAGGTGGATATGACGCATCGCAAGTGAAGGACAGCGAGTTTGAGGCTTTGCCTGCGGGCGAGTATCGGGCTGTCATGACCGAGAGCGAACGCAAGAAAACAAAAGACGGAGCGAGCGAGTTGTTGCAGGTCAAACTGCAGATCGTCGACGGGCCGTTTAAGAATCGAACCGTGATCGATCGGTTTAACCTTTGGAACAAGAATCCAGAGGCAACGACGATTGCTCAGCAGCAGTTCAAAAAGGTTTGCGAGGCACTGAACATTCCGAAGCCTCCGGACTCTTCAGCCCTGCACATGAAGCCGCTGATGATCAAGCTGGCCGTGAAGGAATACAACGGCAGCAACCAGAACGAAGTGAAGGGTTACAAAGCGTGCCTTCCCGCGTCGTCTTCTGCTCCTGCGGAAAAGACAGCAACCGCTGGCAAGCCTGCTGGCTGGTAGTCTCAACAACATAGGCGCGGGGCAACCTCCGCGCCTTTTTCGTCGACGGAGGGAATGCAGATGGGCAGAACAACGATTGACCACAGCGGAATTTACGAACAGGAGGAACAAGTGCAAACACAAGAACTCACGATGACAGACAGGGCCGTTCAGGAGCTGTCGACATTCAACGCAATGATTGAACAGGTTTTGCCCTATGGTCTTTTGACCGTGGCAGAGGCCGGAATCGGACAGGTTGAAGAGGCTCACAAGTTCGTCAAGAAACTAAACGCGAACATCGAGAAGAAGCGAAAAGAACTCAAGGCCGATGCTTTGGAATACGGGCGGACGGTCGACAGCATCGCGAAACAGTTGACCGAAAAAGTCGACGGAGTCGAAGCAAAATTGAAGGCCGAACGCGACGCCTTTGACGCTGTCGAGAAAGCTGAGAAGGCCGCAAAGGAAGCGGAGAAAGTCGCGAAGAAACAAAGCCGTATCAATGACATTGTGGCCAATGGCATCGCCATTGATTGGGTCGCCGTAGAGCTTCCGGACGACGAATGGATGTGGTGGTTTTCAAAGGCGAAGAAAGCCGCTGCGGAGCAGGCTGCTGTCATTGCTGAAGAAAAACGCATTGCTGAAGAGTTCGAGGCGAAGCAACGCAAGGAACGCGAAGAACTGGCCGCGAAGATGGCCGAAGAGTCGAAGCGACAGGCCGAAGAACTCCGCATCCGGGCCGGAGAAATGGAGAAGCAGAGATTGGCCGACGAAGCCGCCTTGGCCGAACAACGCAAGGCGATGGAATTAGAACGCGAAGAACTCCGCAAACAGCAGGCGGAAGCTACACGACTTGAGTCGATCCGCCGCAAGCGAATTCAGGACGAAGAAGAGGCCGAGAATCTGCGGAAATGGAATGAGGAACAGGCTGCCATTGCAGCCGAAAAGCTCGCTCGCCTGGAAGCCCTGAAGCCGGAGATTGAGAAGGCTCAAGGCTTCGCCGAGTGCATGATCACGGACGCTCAAGATTCTCTGGTTCGCCTGGGGAATCCTGAGTGGGGGAGTGATGCGATGCACGCAATCAGGAACTGCGGTGCAACCATCATTTCCTTGGTGCAATGTCGATGATCGACGCTTACGAAAAACAGACTGGCGACGGCAATTGGCTGCGCCAGTCTCTTCAAATCTTTCAGGAGTCAATTGAACGTGTTCAGCGAACTAAAAGCCAGATGGATGAAGAAGACCGGGGAGCCAATGCCGGAAGAGATCTTGCGGCTAGGGCTCAAAAAGATCTGCAAAGCCGTGTTGCTGGTTGAGGAAGGTGTCACGGTTGTGGTGCCGAAGGAACTGACGCAAGTCGTCAGCGATGGCGTTGATTCAATCACTGAGTGGGATTCGCATAAGGAGTTTTGAATGCTCGCCCCTCGATGGTATCAGTCACAAGCCAACGAAGCCGTTTGGAAGTATCTCAATGAGAAGTCCGGCAACTGCGTTGCTGTTCTTCCCACCGGAGCCGGAAAGAGCCTCCTGATTGCACTGCTGATTCAGCAGGCTTTGGAGTTCGGCGGGCGTGTTGTCGTGTTGGCTCACCGAAAAGAGTTGCTTCAGCAAAACGCCGACGAGATCAGGGGATTGATTCCGGGCGTCGATGTCGGGATCTATTCAGCGGGCCTGAAGTCAAGAGAGATCCATAACGCGGTGGTTGTCGCTGGCATTCAGTCCGTGTTCCGCAAGGCTGAAGATCTTGGCAGGCGGCATCTTGTGATTGTTGACGAGGCTCACCTCATTAGCGATCTCGAAGAGTCGATGTATGGTCAGTTCCTTACGGCCATGAAGGCCAATGAGGGGCTTCGCATTGTGGGCCTGACCGCGACGCCGTTCAGAACCGGGGCCGGTCCAATCTGCGGACCTGACAGGCAGTTCCAGCGGATTGTTTTTGAGGCGAAGACGGCTCAACTGATTGCCGAGGGCTTTCTTTGTCCGATCACAAACAAGCCATCGGACCTGAAGATCGACACTGACAAGGTCGGACTTCGCGGTGGCGAGTTTGTTGAATCAGAAATGCAGGCGGCATTCGATGTCGACGAAAAGGTTCAGGCCGCTTGTGCGGAGATCATCGAGAAGACACAGGGCAGGCACAGCGTGTTGGTGTTCGCGTCTGGTGTTCATCATGCGGAGCAGATCGCTGAGTTGCTTCCTGACTCTGCTGTCGTCACTGGCGAGACGCTGCCAATCGAACGAGCCGAAACCCTGCGGAGATTCGTGGCGGGTGAGCTTCGCTTTCTCGTCAATGTCGATGTCTTGACCACTGGCTTCAATGCTCGGTGCGTCGATGCCATTGCTATTCTCCGAGCGACGATGTCGCCAGGGCTTTTCTGTCAAATGGTTGGGCGGGGGTTAAGGCTGCATGACAGCAAAGCCAACTGCCTGCTCTTAGACTTCGGCGGGAACATCGCTCGGCATGGCTCAATCGATGACGAGAACTTTGGGCGGTCGGAAGGAAAAGGGCGAGCGGGGGTTGCTGCCGAAAACGGACGCGGGAAGAAATGCCCGTCGTGCGAGCTGGATGTGTCGCCGTCAACGGTCGTCTGCCCTGAGTGCAATTTCATTTTTCCTCGTGAGCGGGAGTTGAAGCACGACACGACAGCGGATGAGAGCAGCCAGTTGACAGGCTCAATGCCTCCCGAGGAATGGCAAGTCAAAGACGTTGTCGTTCGGGTCCATACAAAGAAAGACGATGCCGAAGCTCCGCAGACAGTTCGCGTTGACTACGTTTGCACCAAAGAGGGCGAATCCGGAAACCTCGCAACGATCACCATCGCTGAGTGGACCTGCCCAGGGCATCAAGGGTTCGCACGCTCAAAGTTCTTGGCATGGTGGGACGCTCGCTCGCTCTGCGATCCACCGGACAGTGCAACGGACGCGGTCGCCCTGATCAACATGGGCGTCTGCCGGAGGCCGGTCAGGATCACGACGAAGAAGGATGGGCGCTGGCATCGCATCACGGAGTGTTTTTTTGAGAGTGAGAAGCCGACGGAGTTGGCCGCGACGCCAGAGAGTGGGAAAGTGTTTTCAGGGATTGAGGACGATTGTCCGTTCTAAGGTTTTCAGAAATGTTTGAGCGGATTCCCGAAGAACTTCGAGTCGTCCACCAGTGGCATTGCTGGAAGAATGTTGACGGAACGAAGATACCAATTCAGGTCGATGGGTCATCTGCCAAGAGCAACGATCCGTCGACGTGGACCGACTTTGAAACGGCTTTAGATGCTGCTCAATTTCATTCCGGCCTGGCGTTTGAAATCACATCGCCGTGGACTGGGATTGATCTTGATGACTGCATTGATGACAACGGAATCAAGCCGTGGTGCCTCGAGATCTTGTGCCGATTCGACGGGGTTGGGTTTGCGGAAGTCTCGCCGTCCGGGAATGGAATCAAGATCCTGACACGAGGCCGAAAGCCAGAGGGTTCCAGATGCTCGCACAAGCTGACGGAAGGCGGCGTTGAGTGTTACGACAATCGACGATTCTGGACCATCACTGGTGATCTCTACAACGGGCAGGATGAGATCGGCGATGGACAGCAGGCCGTTGATTGGCTCTGCGAAAAATTCCTTTCGAGAGAAAAGAAAACCGAACAGCCAGTTCTTCCGGCGATGCCACCTACAAAAACCGGTTCGCTTGAAAGTCGCGTTGAATCTTACCTGCAGTCGGTCCCACAAGCTGGTGAAGGCCAACGTAATCAATCGGCGTTTCAGTTGGCTGGGCATCTTCGGAGCTTCGACCATGATGGGCACAGACTCACTGATGATCAGGTTTTGGATTATTGCCGGGGCTGGAACGCGAAGAACGCGAAGCCATTGCCCGACGAAGAGCTGAAAGCGGCAATCAGCTCCAGTGGTCGGAACGGAACGGCGCGAGAAACAAAACCGAATAGACCATTGGAGGAATTCCGGTCATCGGTGGATCTGTCCGGAATCCTCGGGCCGGAACGGTCAGACGACTTCGACGATGAGCAGTTCTGCGTTGACGCGGTCCCTGAATCCGGATTGCTCCGGGAGATCTTCGACTACTACTGCCAAACATCCCACCGAACATCGCCAGTCATGGGGCTGGCCGTTGCGGTCAGTCTTTGCGAAACGATTTTCGGGCGTCGGATTGCCAGCCACACAGACATGCGAACCAATGATTACAACATCATTATGGCCCCGACAGCGAGCGGGAAAGAAGCTTGCGAAACGACAATCACAAAGATCCTGCAGGCGGCTGGAAGCGTTCCTATGCTGCCTCCCGATGTCCAGAGCGGCAACGGGCTGATTAAGGCAATCAGTTCCATTCCGTGCGGGATCTGGTGTTGTGATGAGTTCGGCAAAATGCTCGAAGCCATCATTGATAAGAAGTCAAACAACGGTCACGCGAAGCAGATCGGAACGCATCTGCTGAAGCTTTACTCAAAGTCTTCAGGAGTTTACGGAGGGGCCGCGCATGCTGACGGAATCCGCAATCAGGTCGATCAGCCGCATCTGGTTTTGCTGGGACTGACAACGGGCCAGATGTTTGAAACGATCGACAGCCGTCAGGTTCAGGACGGGCTTTTCGGGCGGCTGGCATTCTGGCCGGTTCAGAATCGGCCAAAGCGAAAAACAGCCAGAGCGATTCCGGTTCCGGATCGGCTGGCGGAAATCGTTCGGCAGTGGATGCAGTGGGAGCCAGTGAGCGGCAATCTTGGGATTCCTGCCCCGGTCATTGTTGAGATGACCGGCGAAGCCGTCAGCCGCTGGGATCATCACGCAGACGCGATCGACGAACGAATGGAGCATGAGAGTGAGTCACGCGCCGCGATCTGGGGGCGAGTTGCGGCCAGGGCGATGAAACTGGCGATGGTCCACAGGGCGGCCCGGATTAATGATAACCCCGGAACAGTTGACTGGCTGTTCCTGCACATTGAAATGCAGGATGTCGACTGGGGTATCCGAGTCGCCAACTGGTTGGCTCGTGTCGCCTGCGCCCTGATTCGCGAAAACGTTGTTGACACCCAGGCGAATAGGGCAAGGCATGTTTTGGAAACTGCTGTCCTGAAGCTGGGTTCAGTGTCGCGGTCTGACTTGCTCAGGGAGTTCAGGTCAATCAGCGGATCAGAGTTTACTGCGGCTTCAGAATCACTTTCCTCTGAGGGCCGAATCCAGATTACACAGGAGCTAACGTCGGGCAGATCTCGCATTGTTTACGCGAGGCCAGAAGCTCAAATTTTATAGTGTACAAGTCGTTTTGGGAAAGAAGGGGTCGTTTACCCTTCTTTCCCGGAGTGGTGTGTAGACATGTCGGAACAATCCGACACATCAGCGCGGGAAAGAAGGGGAAAGAAGGGGCTTCTTTCCCGGTTGGATTGGGAAAGAAGATCGAGAGAAAAAACCAATAAGAATACTATAAAAATAAAAAAAACACTAAGTAACTTTATCTTCTTTCCCTTCTTTCCAGTGGCGGGGGTGACTCCTTGGTTTTCTTAGTGCCTTCCTGGTCTTTCTGTTTTGGGTCGGGAAAGAAGGAAAGAAGGGTCGGCGGCAAGTGTACAGAGGACAATTCCACCGACTCGACATTCCGTATGCAATAAGTGTTGACGCGATCAATTCGCCCGCTATAAAACGTATACGGAAAGTGAAACAAATGGCCAAAGGCAGACCGAAAAAGAAGAAGTCAGAAGTGCTTGTCGTTCTCAATGTCCGAGTTCCGCAGGACGTGAAAAAAATCTGCGTGAAGTGGGGCAAGGACAAGGGCAAGAGGATTGCGGCTGCGATTAGGGCGGAGAAAGAGAAGAACGGTTGACTAGCGGAGTGGAACATTCGCTGTTCATAAAAACATTGGGGAAACACAAATGAGTGAAGTGCCAGAACACTTAGTGTTGGATGTCGAGCGAGCGTCCAGACACGATCTTGAGGGAAGGCTTCCAGTTGTCTTCTGCGGGAAGTCTATTACCGAGTGGTATTCACTCTACTGCCGGTCTGTACTGCGGCTGGCGGAGTCTGATCGGCTTTTGCGGCGAGCCTACGACGGGATGCTTAAAGAGCACTGGGCCGAAGGAGAGTCGGAGTCTGAGGTTTTGGACGCAATTCTGAGTCACTTGGAAAACAATCGCGTCCAGAAGAAGTAAACGCGGTAATTGCATCCGCTGTTGTTTTCATTTCTGAAATAATCCCGAATTGTTGTATTGACAACAAAGAATCACCCGATAACATTGTGTCGGGCGAGAGAAATACAAAACACGGGAGTGAAAAGATGAAAACAAGAACTTGCAAACGATGTAACGGAAGCGGATTTCGAAGCACTCCAGTTCTTCACCTTGGCGTTCCGGGATTGTGCTACGGATGCAATGGCAGCGGTGTTCAAAAGTGGGTTGAAGCTGTTGTGATCACAGCAGAACGGCAGCGATTAATTGACCGACACATCATTGAACTCAATCAGGTCATCGCTGATTGCGAAGCAGGATACGCTCAGGGAACAATTCGCGAACGGCAGTACACGCAGTGGACGACCGAGAAAAAAACACAGCTTGCAACAATGGCGACAACGGCTGAACCAGCAACAAAAGGCGAATGGCGAGCAGCAGCACGACAGACAGAGAAAGCGGGGGTGTGAGATGGTTGGTGCAACGGTGAGACTGGAGCGAAGAGGCGGGCAGACGGTCGAGGTCCGCAATAACTCAGCAGACGACTATCGCCTAAATCAGATGAAAGCACGCGGGTTCATGCCATCTGGAGAATTGTGCTGCCGTCTTGGGATTCCGCTGATCGGAAGTGAAACGACAGAACTGAAAATTGTTGGTGTGGTTGCGTCATGACAAGTTATCAGTTCAACACGAAAGACACAGACTGTGAGTGTCACGTCGTGATTACATCGCCGCGCGGATTTACTCACCGTAAGCGATTCCGCACGGGATACGCGGATGCTCGACTGTCGGCCCGTTCGTGGATCGCGTCACAGATTCAGGATATTGAGACGGAAAGCAGCATCAGCGGCAGGCCATGCCCTGACGTATTCGTCGACGGAGTGCAGGTAGTGTCGAGCAATCCGCCAACAATCAGCGAACTGGTTGACGTGCTAAAGCGGATCACACAGCAGGTTAATGAGCGTGGCCCGGATTCAGGCGAGTTGTTTGAGGCTTCCTGCGATGCCGAAGAACTGGTGCAGCGATACGAGCGGAGTCTACGTGGAAAGTTTCTCCCGAAAGCGGACAATGTGTGAGCACAAAGACCTGAGTTTGGCAACATCGTCAGACTGGGAGACGGTTTGTGCAGCTTGTGGAGAAATCATTGACATGGGTAAACGACGAGGACGCCCCGCAACGGAACGAGGTCCATATAACCCGAATCCAGCTCGTCAGTTTGGGAGGATCTCAGACGAAGATTGGAGCGAGCTGAAAGAGGCTGCTGATGCGGCTGGCCAGTCAATGGTGGAATGGGCGTTGCAGACATTGCTGAAGAAGGCTCGGCGGGAAGCCAAGAAGGCTCAAAAGTAACAGAGGAATTCCGTTCCGGTGGGCGAGGTGCAATCATGAATGTTTATGAGTTTCGCGGAGAAGGTTTAGCACTTGGGTCCGTAGTGGCGGTCATTGCAAAAACACTTATTGATGCAACCGTTGTGGCTGAGTCATGGGCAGCGGAAAACGGCGTAAAGCCAGAGTCACTGCGATACGCTGGGGCAAAACTGATTACTGTTCCGATGGTGGCATTTGGCTGGAATGGTGATTACTGAGATCAACAGCGGATGTCGATGTCCGATCTTGATTCGTGGCAGAGTGGTGAATGCTGAAAGTCGCGGAGCGGCAAACCGGAGAAGCTGGCCCTATATGGTCGCCAGTGTGGCCGGGCATCGTGGGTCCGAATCCCACCGAATCAAATGAACAGCGGTGTGTGGTGTTCGATAGTGAACTGGGAGTGTGGCGGAATTGGCAGACGCGGCTGTACCGAGGCTCGGGGTGCAGGAGACGCGAAACTCTTTCCGAGTACAGTATGGTTTCGCAAAACACGATCGTGCGTGTTAAGCGAGTGCAGGTTCGAAGCCTGCCTCTCCCATTTGAGCAGAGCAATGTTGGTCCGGTAGGCGCTGGGAGTTTGAAATGAGCACTGCGAAAAACACAGAACAGCCACTAGCCTGGACGGACAGTTCGCATTGGGTGGAAACATGCTGGGAGGCATTTAAGCGGGGCAAGGTC
>Ga0208147_1000807_pt1 | contig 10524 bp, 22 predicted proteins | sample DEB3_08_DNA_FD_184520 | JGI IMG/M metagenome (GOLD analysis project Ga0208147, IMG submission 184520) | Aqueous microbial communities from the Delaware River and Bay under freshwater to marine salinity gradient to study organic matter... | ecosystem: Environmental > Aquatic > Marine > Coastal ... | reverse complement strand
CTCTGCAATCCGCCACGGAGGCCGCCTGGCATGACGCCTGCGCAGCAGAGGCCGAAGACGTCGAGGCCGGAGGACTGCCACCAGCATTGACCCTTGGAGCATGGGACTGAATCCTCTGCTAGCCCTAGACCATACGGAGGTTTTGCATGATGACCATTACGAGATCTGAGCGTTGGCGCTACGATCGCGGATTTGACCGCGACATTTGCCCGGCCACGATTCAGCATCCAACCGGCTACGAGCACGGCTATTTGTTCGACGTGCCGATGCTCCTGCATGAATTTCATCGCACGGCAGGGAATCGGGTTCCGATTCTCATCGACGGCGGCGAACAGGTTGTGGGGTATACCTGGCCAATTCGTCTCACGCGTGATTATCTGCAGCACGTGCGGGTGACACGATGAACGCGTGCACGTTCGACTGCGACCGGCTCACGTACGCCTACGCGCTCTGGGCGGTTCTGGTTGGCGGTGGGTTTTTCGTGCTGATTATCGGCGCGATTTTGGAGAGGAGGCGCTAATGACCCGTTTTGTGACCTACATCGACCCCACGTCCGGTTTCTGGCGCGCCGGCACACAGCGCGGCAATGTCGTAATTGGAACCGACGGCCACACGTGGCCCGATTTGCCAGACTCCGACATTGAACCGGCAGTGCGTTTCCTGCGCGGCTATCAGGTCCACTACGAGGAAAACCATGGACGCTGGGAACGCGTCGAGACACTACTGGTACAGATTCCCGTGGCGACGCCGCAGGCGTGTACCGACGCCTGGGCACTGGCTGCGGCGATGATCCGCGACCATTTTGGATTAGTCGAGCGCGACGACGACGGCGGCCGCGACCCGCGAGAGCATCGCGGCGAGGAACCAGCATTCGCAGAGATCCGCGTGGACGTTCGATAACAGGAGATTGCACGATGAAGACCTACACGCACAAGCATACGAACTGGACGCGCACGCGTCTGACTGGCGGCGATTGGCTGATCACGCCCACCGACGACAGCGGCACGCGCACGGTCGCGTTCCTGAGCGCTGGCACCTGGCAGAACTTGCCGAACGATGACACGACGCGGCAGTGGGAAGACCGCGCCGTGCTACGCGAAGGCGCTCCGCTGCCCGATTGGGCCATGTCCTGGCTGACCGGCGCGGCACGGGCCGAAGCAGAATCGGGCCGACGCGCTCTGCGGGCCGCAATCGCTGACGCGGATTTTGCCGCCGACATGAGAGACGGATGGTAGACTAGGGCGATGCTCAGGTCAGACGAGAATCGACTGCTGCTCTCGCACGTCTCAGACGCGATTGGCGAACTGTGCGACTTGCAGGCGAACACGACGGCCTACCGGATCGCGTGTGAACGGCAGGCGTCTGCGCCCGTGTGGTCGGCAACTGACCGGCAGCGGTGGGCGCAGGCGCTCGTGGCCCTGCGGGCGGCAGAACAGCAAGTTGCGCACGCGGTCGAGCGTCTCGCGGGCTTGTCGATCATCGAAACGTACTCAAACGACTGGGGGGTGTAGTGTATTCGTTCATGCTCAAGAACCTGGAGGGCGCACAACTTGAGGTGTTCCAGCAGGCGCAACAAAAGGCGGCGGACCAAGGGCGCACGATGAAGTGGGTGATCCTGTCGCTACTGCACGGGTGGGTGAAAGGCATCTACATGCTGGGGGCGAAGTGAACGCGGACGCACGGGCGCAGCTCGTGAACCTCGCGCTTCGCTACCACAGCCAGCGCATGCTGGCGCGTGACCTGGGCGTCTCGCAGGCGCTCATCTCGCTCCTGCTGGCCGGCAAGCGGGCCATTACGCCCGAGATTGCCGCGAAAATCGACGCGTCGTACCGCGCTGTTGATTAGACCGTTGACAGACGCATGTCATTCTGGTATCGTCTGATTCCTCGACGCATCAGGCACTGGTTCGTGCGTCGAGCGATACGGCAGGCGTTGCGAGACCTCGAACGCCGCCGTTAGAAACGGAGGACCGGGTGCTGGAGGTTCACCCGGCCCGCCTCGCCTCTGCGGTGGCAGGGGTATCCACGCGTAGGTTAGTTGGGATTATAGCGCCCGTGGGGCGCAGTGAGGGGTGTATGACACTGTCTGATTCGTTTGATAAGCTTGCGCCGGCCTTGGTGGCTGTGCAGGCCCATGCCGGTCCCGCGTTGAAGCAGTCCACCAATCCCGCGTTCAAGAGCCGATATGCCGATCTCGCGTCCTGCTGGGAAGCGGTGCGGGAACCGTTGGCGCAGGCACAGATCGCCGTGATTCAGGAAGCTACGCTGACCGAGGCCGGTGTGTCGGTCAGCACCCGCCTGATCCACGCGTCTGGGCAGTGGCTGGAGACGGCCCCGCTGACCGTGCCGTTGGGCAACAAGCGGGACGCGCACGCGGTCGGATCAGCCATCACGTACGCGAAGCGGTACAGCCTGAGCGCGGCCCTTGGCATTGTTGCGGACGACGACGACGGCAATGCCGCCGTAGCTCCCGCGCCCGCCGTGCGAGACATCGATCAGGACGATTACCTCGCGTGGAAGGATCACTTGGCGCAGCAGGCGCAGGACGGTCTGGACGCACTGAAGAAGGCGTGGCAGGACTCGCCCATTGACTACCGCACGTTCCTGATGAAGCGGCCAGCGGACGCGAAATGGTGGCAGGAACTGAAGGTGGCGACCGAGAAGGGCGGTGCGGCATGATTCTCGGGGCCGTGCCTCCCTCGCATTTGGTGCATCACGATGCGCCCCAGCGCACGCCGGAATGGTTTGCCGCCAGGTTGGGCCGTGTGACGGCCAGCAATGCCGCTGCGGTCCTCGCCAAGGGCAAGGGCAAGGACGAAGCGGTGACGCGCCGGGACTACCGGCTGCAACTGGTCGTCGAGCGGCTGACCGGCCAGCCCGCCGAGGACAGCTACACCAACGCGGCCATGGAACACGGCGTGGCGCATGAAGCCGCTGCCCGTGACCTGTTCGCGGCGACCACGGGCCTGATGGTCGTGGAGTCAGGGTTCTGGGCCGACAAAGACTCAATGATTGGCGCGAGTCTCGACGGCTATATCAGCCGTGGCACCACGCTCTTGGCAGACGTGGTGGAGATCAAATGCCCGTTCAAGACGGCGCACCACCTGACCACGCTGCGTGAGCAGACCGTGCCGGCGCAGTACCTCCCGCAACTGACGCATCAGGCCTACGTGACCGGCGCGGACGGGGTGTACTTCGTCAGTTATGACCCGCGTCTGCCGCAGCGGCTGCAATTGGCGCATCTGTACGTGCCAACGACGGCCCTGCCGGTGACGGAATACGAAGCGGCACTGCTGCCGTTTCTGGCGGAAGTCGAGGCCGACACGGCCCAGTGGGCCGCATTTGGAGGAGAGTAGTCATGCAGTCTGAGAACCGAGTGATTCTGGTGGGAAACCTGGGCGGCGACGCCGAACTTCGCACCAATCTGTCCACGCCGCAAGCGTTGTTCACCGTGGCGACGAGCGAGTCGTGGATGAAGGACAACGAACGGCATGAGAAGACCGAGTGGCACCGGGTCGTGGTCTGGGGCAAGACCGCCGAGACGCTGGCCCCGTTTCTGACCAAGGGCCGCGCCGTCTACGTGACCGGCAAGATCAGTTACCGGGACTACGAGAAGGACGGCGTGAAGCGGTATCTGACCGAGATTCGGGCCGACCGCATCATCCTGCTGGGCCACAAGCAGCACGAAGAGGCGCAGCAGGCGTCTGCGCCGGCCAAGCCTGCGCCGGCACGGGCCGCATCGAAGCGTGTCCTCGTGCCGACTGACGACGACATCCCGTTCTAGGGACTGAGACACGACGGTGCAGCCGTCGCACGGGAGCCTCACCTGGCGGTAGCCACTCCGGCCAGCAGGCCAGCACCCCGTGAAGAGGAGCCGAGGCCCGACCGAGGCGCTGCACGCTGATGGGCATGGAGTCGGTCGGAGAGGCGGGGGTGGTGGGGCCACCCGCCTCACGTTACTGGGGCGTCGCACAGTGGGAGTGCAGCGGGCTTTGACCCCGTCATGAGCAGGTTCGATTCCTGCCGCCCCTGCCATTACACCGGAGCACATCATGGATGAGCGAGAGATTGACTGGGAAGCCGTGCGCCAGCGCATGGTGGATATTGTGGACGCCCTTGAAGCCCAACAGGTGCCCGAGGATTTGCTGACCGCCGCCTCGCTGCTGAACTTGGCGTGCCGTTTAGCGCGAGACATCGTGCCCGAGGACGCCGCTCGGGTGTTGTTCCACGGTTGGGGCACGATTGTGTCGAATTTCCCCGCCCTGACCGAGACGGAGCGCACGCATTGAGACCGCCGGTGGATGTCGTGGCCGCGTACGAACGCTGGCAGGCGTGTCAGAAGCTGCTGGCGCTGCCCGACCCGGCGGATTTGTATCCGCGAGGGTGCCGGCTAACGTGCGCCGGCGATCCGGAACGGTTTACGGCGTACCGCGATCTGCCGCTCGTGCATCAGACGCATGTGTTGGTGGACCGCGACGAGTGGGAACAATAGTGATACCGTTGACGTAATTGTTGACGGTATCGATACACCTGTAGACAACGTCATTCAAAGCGACGCAAAGGCCACGACAAAGACGTGCGTCGTGTGCTAGACTCGTCGCGCCGTTTATTCCTTCCTTGCCGGTTCGGGTTAATCGGTTCGTAGGCGCTTCGGGCCGTTGGAGCGGTCCGAAGCGTTAGCTCCATCGCACTTCTTCGGCGGGCGCAGGTCGGGTAGCTCCCAACCTGTTTTCCTGACTCCCTACAGGATGCCCGCCGAAACTTCACGCTTTTAGGGAGACATAGGGAGGCACCAGCATGGCGCGGACGCGTCTGCTTAAGCCCGATTTCTTCACAGACGAAGACCTGGCAGACCTGCCTTTTGAGGCTCGGCTACTATTTGCCGGTCTGTGGACGCTTGCCGACCGAGAAGGTCGGTTGGAAGACCGTCCCAAGCGCATCAAGGCGCAACTGTTCCCGTACGACGACATCAAGATTGACGTATTGCTGAGTCGCCTCGCGTCTGCCGCGTTCATCGTGCGCTACGTCGTGGACGATGTGGGCGTCATTGAAATTCGGACATTTGTGAAGCATCAGCATCCGCATCACAAAGAGCCTGCGTCAGCATTGCCAGGAAATCCGAACAAATTTGAAAAGTCTCGGAAAAGTCGGGGCAAGTACGGGGCGAGTCTAGGGCAAGGTCAGGGTGTGACCCCAACCCTGCCCCAACATGACCCGTCAGATACGGATACGGATACGGATACGGATACCTTAGATCCGGATACAGATACAGATACGGATACGGATACCTCTCCAGCAACTGTCGTTGCTGAGACGTGGCTTGATCGCTTCGACCGCTTCTGGGACGCCTATCCCAAGAAGAAGGCCAAAGCGGAAGCTCTGAAGGCGTGGAAGCGACTGAAGCCGAGCGCCGGCACGACAGACGCCATCCTTGCGGCGGTCGCACGGCAGCGGCAGTCGGAGGATTGGCTGCGGTCTGGGGGGCAGTTCATCCCCTATCCAGCCACCTGGCTGAATCGACAGCAATGGCTCGATGAAGGCGTCGAAGGGCAGTCGCACCTGTCCGAGACGGCTCGACATAACCTCGCGGCGGCAGAAGAAGCCCTGCTGCTCATCCAAGCATGGGATGCGCGACGTGATGACTAATGATGACGACCGCGAACTGGTGCAGCGACTAACAGCCCTCGCGGAATTGTTCGATGTGAAACTGTCCGCCGCACGCATGGCGCTCTACCGCGAAACGCTGCGCGAGTTTGCGCTGCCCGAGGTAGTCCGGGCCTTGACCCATGCGGCCAAGACCTGCACGTTCTTCCCCAAGCCGGCGGAACTGCGGAACCTCATCGTGGGCGACGGAGAAGAGGCTGTCGAAGCGGCCTGGATGGCGTTCAGGGGCGCGATGAGCCGCTTTGGCTACATGAGTTCCGTCGTGGTGCGGGATGCGGCCCTAGGCGAGGCGATTACGGCCCTATTTGGGACATGGGACGCGGCGTGTGCCGCCGACCTGTCGCCCGAAATGTGGGCAAACAAGCGGAAGGAATTCGGACGCGTCTACCGGGTGCTGAAGCAGCGACGCGTCGAAGGCGTGCGGTATCTAGTCGGCGCGGCGGAACGCCAGAACGGCGAACGACTGGACTACATGGCGTTTGTGCCGCTGGGCGTCATTGGCGCATCAGGTGACCTCAAGAGCCTGAGCCGAGCCGAGGCGGAAGTCGAGCGGACGCAGCTTGCGGCTTATGCCCATGAAACCCTACGAGTCGTGTCTGGGGACTGGGTGCGATTGAGCGAAAGGACTGAATTGTGACATTCAACCCTGATACCCGGGACGCCGAGGGGCGCGTCCTCGACGCGTTCACGACGCACAAATGGCGACTGCTGTCCGACATCCTGAACGACGTATCGATGGATACCTCGACCTGCCTCCACACGCTCAAGGCACTAGTGCGGCAGGGCGTGTTGCAGCGCGGGACCGTGAAGCGACAGGGGCGCGGGAAACGGCCTCACGCCTACCGACTAGTGATGCGAGGAAACGCCATGCCGAAAACTGACGCCGCGACGTATAGCCCATCTGCCAGCCCCTACCGCTACACGCTTGGGCTGACGCAGGATGATGTCGAGCGCCTGGTCAAAGGCGAGGTGCCGCCGGCGGTGCAGGACACGCTTATCTCTCTGCTGGTCAGTGCCGCCGAAACGCCGGCAGAGGCGATCAAGAGCATGGAGCGACGGAGGCAGCGATGAGCCTGCGCTACCTGTCGGTCTGTAGCGGCATCGAGGCCGCGACGGTGGCCTGGCACCCGCTGGGATGGTCGCCCGTGGCCTTCAGCGAGGTGGATGCGTTCCCGTCAGCGGTGCTCCAGCACCACTATCCCGCCGTCCCGAACTGGGGCGACATGACCAAGTTCCAGGAGTGGCCGGATGCAGCTATCGATGTTCTTGTTGGAGGAACCCCATGTCAGTCCTTCTCAGTGGCAGGACTCCGAACGGGACTGGCTGATCCGCGTGGCAACCTCATGCTCACCTATCTTGCCATTGCTGGCCGCTATCGGCCCCGATGGCTGGTCTGGGAGAACGTCCCCGGTGTCTTGTCCAGCCACGGAGGACGGGACTTTGCTGCCCTGCTCGGAGGGCTGGGGGAACTCGGGTATGGGTTCGCCTACCGGGTTCTTGACGCTCAGTACTTCGGAGTGGCCCAGCGCCGCCGTCGCGTGTTCGTTGTCGGACATCTTGGAGACTGGCGACGTGCCGCAGCGGTACTTTTTGACCGAGACAGCCTGTCAGGGCATCCTGCGCCGACTGTCACGCAAGGAGAAGGTCCAACGTGGTGGAACGGAGACGCCGTAAGCCAAACACTCGATGCCGTCCTGTACAAAGGGCAGATGATGCCAGAGAAGAATCGCTTCCCGGCGATAGCGGTTGGCGACGAGTGGTGTTCGCCTGCGAGTGCGACGACGACGGCAACTGCCCCCACTGCGACGTGGATTACGCCGAGTGTGGCTGTCCTGGACCGACTCAGGACGACATCTTTGAGTACCGCGAAGACGACGATGGGACGCTCTGGGCGCGTCGGCTTGCGGAGAGTGACGCCGATGGAATGTGAGCGGTTAATGGGATTTCCCGATCACTACACACTGGTCCCATATCGTGGCAAGTCTGCGCCCGACACACCGCGCTACAAGGCGCTCGGCAACAGCATGGCCGTGCCGGTCATGCGATGGATTGGTAACCGCATCGCACAGGTCGAGGCGCTATGACGTTCGTTTCAGCGACTGCCGCCGCGGACTACTACCAGCGCAGGAAGAAGGCGCAGCAGCAGGCCTGGAGAGCCGCTGGACGGTGTATCTGTTGCGGCAAGCCCGCCGTCATCAAGCCGGACGGGACACCCATGTCGCGCTGCCAGCGGTGCCGGGAATCGAGCTCGAGGTCGTCGCGGGCCTACCACGAGCGCCATCGGCCACAGGTGCTGGCGAAATGGCGGGAGCGCCGGCAACGCTATACCGCAGCGGGGAAATGCCAGTGCGGACGCCCGTTCATCCCAGGACTCAAGACGTGTGTGAAGTGCCGCGCCAAGAACGCCAAGTGGGCCAAGATTTACGCCATGCTGAAACGTCAGCGGTATCGCTCCGCCGGATTGTGCTTGCGCTGTGACCGCCCGACTGGTATGAATAGAACAACCCAACAGCATTATCGGTATTGCCTCTGGCATCGGCTGGAACAAGCCACGTACGCCAAGGCGAGGAGAGCGCGATGACCCGCGAAGTGTACGTGATTGAAGAGTACGACCGCGAAACCTGCCAATGGTTCGTTGTGCAGACGTGCTTACATCGGGATCATGCGGAACGGGAATGCGCGAAGTGGTCGAAGCTGCCGGTGCATCGGGTAGTGGCCTACGGGCCAACAACGGGATGGCACCCGATTGCCACCGCGCCGAAAGACGGGACGCCTGTGCTGTATTGGTCTGCCACACTCGGCCACATTGTCGGCAATCATCCAGACGGATGCGTGGCTGGCGGGTGGGTGTTCCGTGATGGCCGGTGGTACGGCAGTGAGGATGCAGGCGCACAAGCCGCGACTCACTGGATGTCGCTGCCTGAACCGCCGAAGGAGGAGACACCCGCATGACCACGATCGGCAAGTTTACGACCGAGGCGTGTCAGCGATGCGGATCTGTGGTGCCAGTCGTTGATCCGCGCTGGTTACGCGCTGAACGCGAATGGGCCGGATTGACGTTGCGTGAGATGGCTTGTCGGTTGGGTGTCTCGGCTACGTATCTGAGTGACGTAGAACGGGGACGGCGTTCCGCGCTACCGCGCATCGTGACGGCATATGACGCCTTGGGTCCGAAGGAGGAGACACCCGCATGAGATGCCGCCATCGCACGTCGTGGCAGCGCTGGTGGGCGTGGTATCCGGTTCGCGTGCCCGGCTACGGGTGGGTCTGGTGGCAGTGGATCGAACGGCGTCCGACGCAGTATCGGCATCTGCCTGAGTGGTAGATGATAGACATGGCATCAGCGGCGTGGATGGTGACACGCACCGTAAACGCGGTATGCGGCGAAAGCCGAGAGCTAGGGGGATGGCCGAGAAGACGCCGCGTCTAAGCCATCCAGCCGGGTCAGAACCGGCCTGATGCCACCTTTTTCTGGAGCAGTCATGTCACAACAGCACGCGTCAGTCCACGGGGTGTTTGCCGCCGTGTGCGTCGATGTCATTCATGCCCGCGTCTTCCATGACCAGACGTGGCGTCCGCTCGTCACGCTGGTGTTTGCCGTGGATGCGCCGGGCCGGCCCCACACGCTGGCCTCGCAGCAATACCCGATGGATTTGACACCCGGCAGTCGCTTGCGGAATGCCTTGGAGGCGTGGCGCGGCGTCCCGTTCACCGAGGCGCACCTCGACGCGTTCGATATCGACCACTGCGTTGGCGTGGGAGCCACCGTGCGCGTGCAGTCGAACCGCTCCAAGTCGGGGCGGCTGTCCGTGTCGGTCCAGCGCATCACTCCGCTGCCGAAAGACGAGACGCCATCCATGCCGCCGGCCTACATCCGGTATCATCATCGTCAGGCCGTCGTGGCCTAGAGGATTCCCGATGCCCACGTCAAACCTGACCACCGTCCTGACCACGCTTGTCTGTAACACCGCCAACTTCTACGTGCAAGCCCATGCCGCGCATTGGAATGTGGAAGCACCCAACTTCGCGGAACTCCATGCGTTCTTTGGCGACCTCTACGCGGACATTCACGGGTCCCTCGATCCGCTGGCCGAATTTCTCCGCACCCACGCGACGGAAGCGCCCTGTTCATTGGCCGACTTGGCCAAGGGGTCCACGCTGGCGAAACTAGACGCCCCGGAAACGGCCACGGGAGGCTACAGGGGCGACGATCTCCTCGATCACCTAGGCTCGGTCAACCGCACCTACATGCAGTCCCTGAAGGCCGTCTACGAGGCGGCAAAAGGGGCGGGAGACATTGGGCTGGAAAACTTCTGCCAAGACCGCATGGCGAAGCACCGCGTGTGGATGTGGCAGATGCGGTCGTTTGGGGCGGAGTAGCTGGGGGCGGCAGGTGACGCGGTTCGGCTTCCCACACCGCTCAAGAGAGAAAAACCACAAAAGGCTCTCAACCCCAGCCCGCATACTGTACCACATGCGCCGTACCAAGACCGTACCAAGACCGTACTAGAACCGGACTGCGCCAATGCCGACCAGCCGTTATCGCCCACGGGCGACCGCAGACCTGACCGATGACCCGCTAACCGTGTTTTGTCAGGCGCACCGTTTGCCGGCACCCGTGCGGGAATACCGATTCCACCCAGTGCGAAAGTGGCGGTTTGACTACGCCTGGCCTGAACAGCGCGTGGCACTGGAGCAGGAAGGCGGCGTGTTCATCCGTGGCCGGCACTCTCGAGGCGTCGGCATGGTGAACGACATGCACAAATACGCGGCGGCAACGATTCTCGGGTGGCGCGTGTTCAGGGCTACGCCGCAGATGATTCGGTCAGGGGTGGCGGCAGACTGGATTCGGGACGCCCTG
>Ga0208147_1000803_pt1 | contig 10558 bp, 19 predicted proteins | sample DEB3_08_DNA_FD_184520 | JGI IMG/M metagenome (GOLD analysis project Ga0208147, IMG submission 184520) | Aqueous microbial communities from the Delaware River and Bay under freshwater to marine salinity gradient to study organic matter... | ecosystem: Environmental > Aquatic > Marine > Coastal ... | reverse complement strand
TACGCACAGGAGTTGATACTAGAATTGCTGCCTGCTGCACAGTCATGCCAAGGGTTTGCTCGATGGCGATGTCATATGCTGCCAACTGCTTACACGTCTTTTTGAACTTCATGTGACCGCCGAGCAAATCCCTCCATTCCTGGGAGCCTTTCTCCAAATCTTTCGGCCATTTTCTGCTGTATGGTTTAACGCTGGTCTTTAGGTCCGCGAGCGTAAGTTTGTTATTAGCGACGGCAATAATATCAGGGGCACCAGCCCAAGCACGACCTTCTGAGTCACAACCCCAAACGCGAGCAACGTCATCAGCACCAATAGTGAAGTTAAACTTATCCAGAACAGGGGACTCGGCCCAAAGGACCTCCTCAAATTGATCCAGGATTGGCGGCATACCCGCCCAAAAGTCTGCATATTCATCTTTGATTTCTGGATTTTTGTTTCCCTTGAGGTATTGTTCCATGCCGTAGTGGATAGCAGTACCCCTTTCGGCAGCAGCTTCTTTAACGCCTGGGTTAGCTTTTGACCACATTTCAAGCTTCCGTTTATTTGCTTCGGAAGCTGTCTCGCCAATGATAGTAGTTACAGACGGCGCAGGCCCAGTGGGTAACGGAGTTGTATAGTGACGTTTTCCGTTAAGCGTAATTCTGGCTGCGGTCTTATTCAGCGACCGCATCATTTCTGGTTGCTTGTCCTTAGCGTGGATCCAAGGATCTGATGTATTCAGTTTAGCAACCATTGATGGTTTTGTATATTGATGCTAACTTAACATACAAACCAACCGTGTAGCATGCAGTCTTTTAATTACGCAATTATCACAATCCTTGGCGCTATGCTTGTGGTTATTAGCATGGATGCTTACCTGTTCTTTATGGAAGTTGCATCTCGCCAATGAACAAATTTTTTCTTGGTATACAGGGCTATTGGTCGTGTTTAGGCTGGGCTCTTCTTGCTTTATGGACGTGGGTACTGGAAATGTTACCTGATCTTCGTTTTTGGAAGTTGCATAACAACCTTGACGATCACCTTTGGTATGCCGAACGTGTCAACGGTCGTCTTGCCATGTTGGCACTGACCTTCCTCTTCATCTGGTGCACCACCCATGGGATCAAACTTAACGCGCTTTTATTTTGAGTTTGATGACGACTGTCGTACAGGTTGTTTTGAAGGCTTGGCTTTTGAAGATATTGAAACCATTGAGGCAGACGTTTATGAAATAGAGCTACAATCCAAGGAGATTCCGTACACTCGAGTTGATCTGTAACATGACACGTACCTGGGACGATTACTTTAACCCCATCAAAAACAAGCTGGGCGCACGTCAGCACACCTTTCAAAAGATCTTTAAGCATTTAGATGAGTGCCATAATCCAATCATCATTGAGACTGGTACATACCGAGAAAAAGACAACTACACGGGCGATGGTTGCTCAACCCTTCTGTTCGATAACTATATCGATATCCGTGGAGAGGGGCAGCTGATTTCAATTGACATTGATCCAGGTGCCTGTGCACTAGCAAAACAAGCAACCAAGCATGCCGAGATCATTGAGTCTGATTCCGTAGAAGCTCTTGACACCTTTACAGGTGCATGTGATCTGCTCTACCTGGACTCTTATAACATCACCGATTGGAACAATGATTGGGCACCGGCTGCCCATCACCTCAAAGAGATATTTGCAGCTTATTCTTTGCTATCTCTTGGGACCTTGATCGTGATTGATGACAACATCAGAGCTCCTGACGGTCGTCGCCATGGCAAGGGACGGCTTGTTTACGAACTTATGGAATCTATTGGTATTGACCCCTGCTTTGATTCATACCAAATTGGCTGGCTCTGGTACTAGATATCCGTACTTTCCAAGTCTTTCAACTTAGTCCATAATATAAACAGCTTAGAAGCTGTTATGTTTACTATAGTAAGAGGACCCCGTAGTTCCGAAATGTCTCTTTCTACTCAGGTTAAGGAGTCCATTGAGAACGCAGCTAATTGCATGCGTGATGCATTGGCGTTTGCTGCACGTACTGAGCATCCCATTACGATTACTACCATCTCTGACATCTTGTGCCGCCTGGAATCTTTGGAGCAAGTTGATGATTTAATGCAGCAATTTGCAAAGAAAGATGACAACAAGACGAATTATCACCGAGGCTGAACGCCTTGAAAAATATTTAACAACATTACCCATACCTGAGCCAACTCCCAAAGAAATGGAGCAGGTATTATTACGTCTGTGTAAGTGGGCTAAAATATTAAAAGAACGTAAGAATAATCCTGATGGCTCAGGAGGACAATAAGTACACAAAGCCAGAGTTACGCGAACGTATTAAAGATCGTGTGATGGCTGGCTCTGAAGGTGGCAAGCCTGGTCAGTGATTTTGTGCTATAGTAAGAAAAGCACAAACCAACCAATGCAAAAGCTTTGCCGGGAATGCGGAACTAGAAAGCCGCATGAAAATTTTGCGAACAAAGGGTACAACTCAGCCGGTAATATAAAAAGAGACAGCGTATGTAAGGATTGCAGATCTTTAGTTAATCGTCGATTTAGACTTTTGTATGGAGCAGATGGTCAAAAACAATGTTCTAAATGTGCTCATTATTTAGATTGGGATTGCTTTAGAAGAAGAAAGCAAGACGGTAAATTATATCTTAACTCCTCATGCAAAGCCTGTAATAAAATAATCTGGGATAAATGGGTAAACAATAACAAAGAGCATTATCAAAAAGTCAAGAAACAAGGGCAAGATTTATTACATCACAATCACAAAAAATACGAACGCAGAGGAATAACAAAAGCACAATATGATGTTGTGTTTGAGGCACAGGAAGGTTTATGTGCAATTTGCCAAGATCCTCCTAAAGACGGGCACTCTTTGGCAATGGACCATAACCATAAAACTAATGAGTTTAGAGGCCTGTTGTGCAAAGAATGTAACAGGGCTTTAGGTTTATTCGGTGATAATATAGATGTATTGACAAATGCAGTCATTTATCTTAAAGAGCGAGGAAGTTATGGCTGAAGACAAAAGCAAGTACACCAAACCAGACCTGCGTGAGCGCATCAAAAACAAAGTTATGCGTGAAGGCCGTGGTGGTAAACCAGGAGAATGGTCGTAGCCGTAAGGCTAACTAATTATTTCGGCTAGAAAAGCCCAGCTTGTCGCACAAGAGTACAAGGAAGCCGGCGGTGGATACAAAGGTGGCAAAGATGAGAAGCAAGAATCTCTCGAGAAGTGGGGCAAAGAGAAGTGGATGACAAAGGACGAATATGAAAAACGTGGCAAAGCTAAAGCTGCTGCAAAAAAATACAAGGAGAATAAGTAATGGATTTATTTCAGCAGCTTTTAAATAAAGTTAGCCGTGGTTACGGCCAAGTAGATAAAAATGTATTCGGCGGACTGCTTCCTGGTGGAGCCGCAACACCTATTGGTGCAGCTTTTCAACGCTCTGGGGTTCCTAAAGAACAGCAACCTTCTGCTTTTGATAGGCGGAAAGCAGCTTTAATTGATGCAGCAGCTACTGGTATAGCCAAAGCTCAGCCGTTTGTGGAAAAAACTGTACAAACAGCGCCACCAGTGGTTCAACAAACTGTGTCAAAAGGATTAAACGCCTTACCTTTCAGTGCAAATCTTTTTGGTAGATACTATACAGGACTTGGTGCAGCTGGCCTAGAAATACCAGCAGCTATAACAAGTCAAGTTGGAAAAGCTATAGATAATCCCAACTACTTTAAAAAACTTCTTGCTGATTCTATTGAAGAAGAAAAGTATTTGAATGCGATATTAAACAATCCTAATGCAGTAGGGATGAATGAACCTAGTGTGCGTAAGTATGCAAATGATGCCCTAGCCGAAACAAGAAGCAGAATAAAAAGGATGCAGACAGGTGATGTTCCATACACACCTTATGCAGCTCAAGGACAAGAAAATCCTTTAACTTCTCCTGCTACTTCATTTGGTAATGTTTGGTTTGAACCAACCAAAGATGGCTATACAGCAAATGAAAAATATGATTTTGTTTACGGAGCTGCAGACAAAAAAGTACCAATGGTGCAGCTCCCTGGTGGAATTGTTCAACTAAACCCTTCACAAGAAGCTGCGTTAACTTCAGCGGTTGGTATACAAGGCCCCAAAGGGGTAATTCCCTTGGCATCAACTCATCCTCTTACTTTTTTTGGGCGCTCAATTGTAATGAAGATGCCAGACAAATCGTTTACCTATCCCATTAACATTCCTTAACAATGGCAGACAAAGCAATTCAAAAAGGCTATACCAAACGCTATCTACCAGAGAAAGCATGGGCCTCACTCTCTAAAGAAGAACGTGCAGAGACAGACCAAAAGAAAAGAGCTGGCAGCAGACAAGGCAAACAGTTTATTCCTAATACTGAACGCGCCAAGAAAGCTGGACGTGCTGCTCGTCGTTATGAACAAGGTAAATAACTTTATAATCAATTAAGACACATTAATAACATGGCTGACGCTAAGAAACCTGCAGGCGGCAAAGCAGTTCCCCCTAAAGGAAAACCCGTACCTCCCAAAGGCAAAGCTGGTGGCACTGACAAACAAGCTGCTGCACGCGACAAGTTCAAAGCAATGATTGAAGCAAAGAAAGCCGCAGCCGCAAAAAAGAAAAAATGATGGTATCCTGACACACGGAGCAATTCTGCTCTGGGACCAATAGTCGAAAGTCCCTCCACGTTACAAATGTAGTGCTCAGAGCTAACACTTGAGTGGGAAGGAAGTATGATCCCGGTTATACCGGGATTTTTTGTACGTGGCATATTTGAATCACAACTTGCCCGACTGGTCTTGTTACATTCGCAATGAGTTTCTTTACAACCACACCCAAGGTCATGATGAGGTTACCAAGTGTGATGTGCACTGTGTTGCCAGTATTGAGAAACGTGTGCCGCTCTTTGAAGCTTTCCTTGAGAATGGTGTGAACTGGACAAGGCGTCCACTCCATGCGTTCTGCTGGAAACCTGATGCACCTATTGAACCGTTAGAGGATGTGATGTATTGGGATTGTTTCTCTCCATATATTGATGTACAGAAACGTGCACGCCTTGCCGGTTTGCAAGCAGAGCTTATCAAACCCAACGGAGACAAAGCCCTTGGTACCTACATGTTTACCCTTGATTGGTCATGGGAAAACAAAGGAGTAACTGATTGCAATTTTTCAGAAACACCTGAGCATAAGTGCGCCCATCTTTTCAAGATGGACAGCGGTAATTACTATGCGTATCCCAATAACCGAATCATTTGGTACGATGATGCTTGGATTTTTAACCGAATCAAACAAAACCCAGGTTATCAAATTGATATGACCGTGTATTCCGTAGAAAACAAAAGGAAGCTGGAAACTTCAGACTATTACATGTATGAAGTAAAACATGTAGAATAATTTTGTTCCCCCTCTCTTATGATGGGGCAGAAGGTCGGTAGTCTAGTGGCCAGGACACGCAGACAATGCAGTTGGAGTTTGGGTTCGATTCCCGACCGGCCCTAAACAACACCCCCTATGCTTAGCTCTCAGACGTAAACCATATTGTTGACGTCAACAATATGGTTTATAGAGATGATGCACAAACCAGGGGGTCACTCGGGGATTAGCGCAGTTTGGTAGCGCATCTGCTAAACTGTTTATCCCCTCTCCGGGATGTAGTAGAAAAGTATCACACTGCTTTTGGGAAGCAGAGGAGAAGGGGCAGTACCTTCCATCCCGATTAACATGGCTTCAAAAATTTCTGACTACAAAAAACGTAGGCAAAAAATGCTTCAGTATTTAGGTGGTCAATGTAAACATTGCAACTGTTTAGATAATCTTCAATTTGACCATATTGATCACAGTTTAAAATCTTTTGACATTAGTTCTAAGTGGTCAACACATTGGGATCTTCTAACAAAAGAACTTGATAAATGTCAGTTACTTTGTAAAGCTTGTCATAAAGAAAAAACAAAAGAAGAAAAGAGCTGGTCCAAAAGTTGGACAACTCAACCTAGGCAAAAGCATGGGACTGTTTGGTTGTATGCAAAATACAAATGTCGTTGTGATCTTTGTAAAGCAGCCAAGAAAGCGTCAAATAAAAAGTAAGAGCAATGGGTCGCAGGTTCAAATCCTGCATCTCCGATCAAAATATTTTAAATTTAGATCACTTAAAATATTTTTAAGCGATCTAAAAAAATGTTTAATCCTTCTTTTCAAGGTATTAATGGTGGTTTTGTTGGCAATATTGCCGGAATGCAAAAAAGTTTTTTAGATCGCCCTGATCTTTTGGCAGCGGAAGTGCTTGTACCAGATATGAATTCTGATGGTTCATTTAAGGTGGCCCCTCCAACTCCTTATCGCCCTGAAGCTTCGGTTAATACATTTAATGTAAGAAAAGATTACCCTCAATTACCTGATGTAGGAACACCTTATCGCGCATTTGGCCGATTTGGATCAGGGACCCCTAGTGTTATTGGTGATCCATCTAATCCTCTCACGACTCCTTCATTTCTTGACAGAGGGCAAATTCGTGGGAGGATGAATTTTGTTCCTGGAGGAATTCCAGCATCGCCTGGTTTTAATTATGATGCAAGCTTACAAACCTATCCAGATGAAATGAAAGGCATTAAACGAGGTAATATGCCAGTTTATTACTCGCCCTTTTAATTAACGTTATCTTAAATAAAGATTTTTAGTTAATATTCTCGATCACCTGGTCCGCGCTAATTGGATAAGACGGTTACTGCCGCTGCAGGACGTTGTAGGTTCGAATCCTATCCAGGTGCTATAAATAATTAAGATTTACTTAAATCACATGGACAAACAAACGTACGACAACTGGAAAAAAATAAAAGAAACCTTGGAAGCGGCTGGAAAAACTGATTGTCAATTTTACAAACGCGCTCTTGCAATTTTAAAGTTTCCAGTAGAAACTGCAAGAGATCCGTTTGACTTGTGTTCTTAATACTTGTATTCCTGATAAACGCTATTTATTCGGAATCCTGATAAATTATATTTACGTCTGACAAAAAACTATACGTGACCTGGGCCACTGACAAAAAACGTATCCAAAAGAATCGACAACAGCTTCTTGAATACAAACAAGCTTTGGAATGCCAGCACTGTGGAATAAGTGATCATCGAATCCTTGAGTTCCATCACGTTAAAAACAAAGATCAAAACGTATCACGGATGGTGAGCACAGGATCGAGCTGGAATCGAATTAAAGATGAGATTAATAAATGTATTCCCTTATGTTGTAATTGTCACAGGATAGAACACACTAGACTAATACAAACGGAAAAAACAAATGCTGTCGACCGATACACGTCTAAAAGTCCAATTTATTTGCGATTGTATTGGTAAAGGTGCACCAGTTGAATTAAGGGATATGGCGTGGCTACAAAAACTTGCAACGCGCAATTCCACAGTTGATACGTGGTTAAGACAAGCAAGACGCAAAGCAATACAAGGTGACCAGCCAACCAGTGATCTAGATGAATTTTGTAATGCCTTAGATCTTGGTGAACCAGATCCCAGTGATCACCTGGTGGGGCCACAGAATCCAGTAACGTTAGCCGAATGGTTTACCGGAAGACAAAAATGGTTTCGCGGCCAGGTTTAAAAATCAACAGCAAGACGCGGTAAATTAAATTTAATTTTTACTGAAGCAGGATTAAAAAATTCCATCAACCATTCCGCAACGTAGCTTTAATAAACCAAGCAGCTTTAAAGGCCTGACCACAAAGATCAGCCATGTAGTTTTGGATATCAATAGCACCAACCTTGGCAGCAATGGGTTCCAGCTTTTTGGACTTCATGCCCAGCTCTTCCAAGTTTTTGTAGTACGTGGCAAGTTGATCCGTACCTTTGTAGCTGGTAACATGCTGAATACCAGGGCCAGCATCCGCTAGTCCCCTGGCACACATTGGCATCAGGTAGTCCATGGACCTGATGAACTCAGCTAACGTATCAAATTGAGTCTGATGAGCCTCGTACTGATCTCCAAGGAAAGCATGCACCCCGAGGAAGTTCGCCCCCTCATAGTTCAAGTGAATCAAATGGGCTTGTGTTTGAAGTTCCTTGAGGTAGGAACAGAGGGAGATGCATTGCTGGATAAAGCCCCCGACATCACCATTCTTTGATTTACCAGGAGCCTTGGGCTTGGCCTGTGGACCTGGAGTCACCCCAGAATTGAGTGGTTCCACCCCCATCTGGGGTGGTTGTTGCGTTTGAGGCCCAGGGGTATACATGGCGTTTATGCAGTATTACCAGTCTATCAAGTTGTAACTTCTTCCCAATCTATTGCACCAAATCCTGTGTCGCCATTAGTCTTTGCTTGTACAACCAAGGTCAATTCAACAGGTGTTGATGTAAACGAGTTGCGTTGCAGTTGATATTTAAAAAGATCAAAAGTAGCTAACTCCAATGCGTTAGACCCTTGTGTGTTAGCAGAAACATACCCTTGCGCAAGGACTGTACCACCAGAGAAAGAGGTGCCACTAATGTTGTATTCAACAGAAGAACCAGAACTGGGCGTTGTCCATGTACCACCAGACGTTGTGCCACTTGATACTACTTGCCAATTAAAGATTGCATTGTTACCTTGTCCAATAAAAGACAATGCATTGGGAATTACAACAGAATCAAGTCGATCAGGTGACGCCTTTAAACGTACAGAAACAACAGGATATGATACACCACTAGTCGTAAATGTATAAGGGCTAGTCACTAAAGTACCTGTGGTCCGTGATTGACCACGTACTTCATAACTAGCTTCTGACATAACTGTGGCACAGATTTCTTTTAGTGTGGCTCCTGAGCTTAATGTATTTAATGCTTCAATTTCATAACGCACAGGCAGTGTTGCAGTAGTGATATAAGTGCTATCGCTTGTGTTGGCATGGTTAAAAGAATGGCAAACAATAAAATGTCCATCAATAATAAAGCCAGTACGTACGGTACCAACACCTAGCCATTCAAAGTCAGACCAAAAGATTTGCGCCTTAGTTGGATCTAATGTGATACCAGAATTACCAGTGCCATTCAACTTATCGCCATTCCAACTTGCTTGTGGAATTGCTGTATTAACAACACTACCACTAACAGAAGAACGTTTGACAATTGAATACGTACTACCTGATTGTTCAAAGTAAATGCCATTGTTTGCACCAAAGTACCCAACCCGCTGACGCAGGTTGGGTTGATCATCGGCCATTACAAATGTAGCCATGAACAAAAGGGATTTCCCTGGTTGATAAGGAAACACCTTATTGGTTTCACGATAAACCTTGGAGCCAGATGAGGTAGTTACCGCAAGCTCAACGAGCCCCTGGTTGGCATCGAATGCAACAGTACCTTCTGTATCACTGCTTGTGCACCAATTTCCATTGACAGTAAAACGGTGACTTGAATCAAAAAGCGTTAATGGTTGTGATACACGTTGACGACCAAAAGCATCTGCTGATGTGCTAGCAGGTTGTATATAAAAAATTGTACCACTTGTAGTCGTAACTTCAAGTGGCTGCCCACTACAGGTTTGTACTTTTACGACGTCATAAATAATCCGCCCATTAGACTCTCTATAAACAGGCATTGCTCTAGTTTTTGTTGTCTTTCTTTATTATTGCAGTTCTCCATTTTGAGTTTAGGTGTCCATAATCACGTGGCTCAGTGACTGCTACATCTGTTGCACCACAAAGACCACAAGCCCCCTGGTGGTAAGTGGAATAGTAATGCGGTGGTCCCACATAAGTTCCTTTTTTGTACCATGTGCCATAGTTTTCGCCACAGCAGTGACAAATCCACTGGGGGTACTCAGGGTCTTTAGTACGTGACATCAATCTTAACCAAGATGGTGGTAACGCAACATATCAACTAGTTCTTTAGTTTGCTCATATTCTTTATGAGCACATTCCATTGCTTCAACTGCTGCCTGGTAGAAAGCTTTGTAAAAATCTTTACCAGAAAGTTCGTATTGATATTCGGCAAGCGTGTCAGCAAAGTGGTCTTTTGCTTTTTCCATCCACGTGGTTTTGGCAGATGCGTCTTTTAGGCTGTCAATTACATTGGTAGTGTTGTGCATGTTTTCACGTGAGTCTTTGGTTGCAAGCGGTTCATTCATTTCGGCAACAATTTTATTTTCTTTGTACCACTTTTGCCATGCGTCAATGGTTTCCATAGGTTTTTTAGTGTTGTCCATAAAAAAGAAGACGTACCACTAGTGTGGCACGTCTAACAACAAAAGTGTGTTCAGTGTAAACCTTAAGAAACAAGTTGAAGCTTGCCTTCCTCGTAAAGACGAACAGCCTCCATCATTTCAAAGTAACGGTCACGCATTACAGGGCCAGCTTCTTTAAGGCAAAACTCTTGCCACAATCTGGTATAAAGGCCAACGATACCAGGCCCCCCGTTGGCGCGACCTGAGCACTGATACATGTGCTCCATGAAGTCAGCTTTTTGCTGTTCTTTTTTAACATCCCAGCCGGCTAAATAATCAGTGTTCATCATGACAGTTCTTCAGTTGAAATGGATGTGCAGCTGCTATAAACACTTGTAACTTGTCTTAACTCAA
>Ga0208147_1000801_pt1 | contig 10561 bp, 6 predicted proteins | sample DEB3_08_DNA_FD_184520 | JGI IMG/M metagenome (GOLD analysis project Ga0208147, IMG submission 184520) | Aqueous microbial communities from the Delaware River and Bay under freshwater to marine salinity gradient to study organic matter... | ecosystem: Environmental > Aquatic > Marine > Coastal ... | reverse complement strand
CAGATCATGGAACAACTCATTATGGTCGATGCTCTCAAGCGAGCATCAGCAAAGAGAATTACGGTTGTCACTCCGTTCTACGGTTATGCGCGCCAAGACAAGAAACATCGCGGTCGTGAACCTATCTCTGCGCGATTGATGGCAGATCTCTTCAAAACTGCTGGCGCAGATCGTTTGATGGTGGTCGATCTCCACACCTCACAGATACAAGGTTTCTTTGATGGCCCGGTAGATCACCTCTTTGCGCTACCTCTTCTTGCAAATTATGTTGGAAGCAAAGTAGATCGCTCACGTTTAACTATCGTCTCGCCAGATTCTGGCCGAGTACGTGTAGCAGAACGTTGGAGCGAACTTCTTGGTGGTGCACAAATTGCGTTCATCCATAAGACGCGCGATCCACGAGTTCCTAACGAAGCAACAGTTGGTCGCGTTGTTGGTGAAGTGGAAGGACGTACCTGCGTAGTTATCGATGACATGATTGATACTGCTGGAACTATTACTAAAGCAGTGGATTCACTCCTTGATGCAGGTGCGACCGAAGTAATTATTGCTGCAACACATGCGGTGTTCTCTGGACCTGCAGCAGAGAGACTCCGCAATTCCAAAGTTAAAGAAGTGGTCGTTACTAATACTTTGCCGATTCCTGAAGAGAGCCGATTCGATAATCTCACCGTGCTCTCCATTGCACCGCTTCTCGCGCGCGCAATCAGGGAAGTCTTTGAAGATGGTTCGGTAACGAGCCTCTTCGATGGCCACAGCTAAATCTCCGCACGAAATTGCCATAACGAATACATAGCGGCTAGCCTTCCGTCTGTTCCGGCGAGGGACCACAGTCCGTAATCGACGTATAAGGAGTAAGTCATGGCAGAAATTTCAATTAAGGGCACCATGCGCACCGAATTCGGTAAAGGCGCAGCTCGAAAAACACGACGCGAAGGTTTAGTACCAGCCGTTATCTACGGTCATGGCGAAACCCCAACTCATATCTCATTGCCAGCTCGTGAAGTTGGTGTCGCAATTAAAACTGCCAACGTACTTCTCGATATTGATTTAGGTTCAAAGACTGAACTCACACTTCCAAAATCAATCGTCCGCAATGCACTTAAAGGAAATATTGAACATATAGATCTCGTCATTGTTCGACGTGGCGAACGCGTGAAAGTTCAAGTACCAGTGCATGCATCAGGTGACTTTGATCGTGAAGGTATTCTCGAGCACGTTCACAACACCATCGAAGTTGAAGCACCTGTTACTTCTATTCCGGAATTTCTCGCACTCGATATCACTGGCCTTGCTGCTGGTGATTCCAAGTACGCTGCAGATGTACAACTTCCAGAAGGCATCACACTTGTTAGCGATCCAAAGATGGTCGTTATTCACCTCTCCGTACGTGCTGCTGTTGAAGAAGTTCCAGTCGCTGCTGCACCTGCTGAAGGCGAAGCTGCTGCTGCAACAGATGGCGCAACACCAGCTGCTGGCGAAGCAAAGGAAGAGAAGAAGTAATCACGTAGCCTTGCGCTATGCGTTGGCTTGTTGTTGGTCTTGGTAATCCAGGAACTGAATATGAATCAACGCGCCACAATGTTGGTGCAATGGTTGTAGTGAAAATCGCTACTTCCGCTGGCGTGAAATTTTCTTCTCATAAATCGCAATCACAGATTGCAGAGATTAAACGCGGAGTTGGCGTCGATGTACCGACACTTCTCCTCGCCAGACCTCATTCATATATGAATGAATCAGGTGGTGCAGTTGCTGGACTCTCTCAATATTTTGATATCCCAGCAGAGCGAGTGATTGCGCTCCACGATGAACTCGATATTCCATTCTCTGCAATTCGAGTGAAATTTGGTGGTGGCGATAATGGCCACAATGGACTCAAAAGCATCACGCAATCTTTAGGTACTGCGAATTACTATCGAATTCGACTGGGAATTGGTCGACCACCAGGCCAACAAGATCCAGGAGATTTTGTGTTGAAACAATTCAGTAGCACAGAGAAGAAAGAACTGGATCTCTTTCTTGCCCGCGCAGAGGATGCGATTGATTCGCTGATTTCAAAAGGGTTAGAGCGAACTCAGCAGGATTTCAATTCCTAAATCAACCGGTATTGCGAAGTCCGGCAGCAACGCCATTAATTGTAAGTAAAAGCGCTCGTCGTAAGAGTGGATCGGTATTACCGTTCCGAACTTTCTTTAATAATTCAATCTGCAAGAGGTGAAGCGGAGCAAGATATGCATCGCGAACTTCAAGAGTTCGAGCAAGCAGTGGTTGATCGCCGAGGAGAACCTCTTTTGAAGTGAGGTTTAGCAGTTCATCTTTTGTTAATTGAAATTCCGCTTCAATTGTTGCCAGGAAATGATGCAATGATGGATCCACGAGAGATTCAACATAGGTGCGAGCCATAGCTAAATCGGTTTTAGCAAGCGTCATCTCTACATTGCTAATAAAGGTTCGAAAGAAATGCCAGTCTTTTAACATCTGACGAAGCGTCTGACCGTGACCGTTCTCGCGCGCGCTGCGTAAACCGGATCCCACTCCAAACCAGCCGGGAATGATTTGGCGAGATTGTGTCCAACCAAATACCCATGGAATCGCGCGCAGACTCTCTAAACCACTTGAAGAATCTGGCCGACGCGATGGTCGCGAACCAAGGAAGAGATCACCAAGTTGTTCTACAGGTGTGGATTGGTAAAAGTAGGAAGGTAAATCTGGATGATCAACGAGTTCACGATAACGCGCGAATGCAGCGTTGCTGACTGCATCCATACTTCGATTCCACTGTTCTAAATCTGCCGGCGATTGACGTGGTTTTCGATTGAGAATGGTTGCTTCGAGCGCAGCCGCGAGTGTGAGTTGTACATTCTCTTTTGCTAAAGCAGGAAGTGAATATTTATCACTTATGACCTCACCTTGTTCAGTCATCTTGATTTGGCCATCAAGCGTTCCCCAGGGAAGTGCAATGAGCGCGTCATATGTTGGCCCGCCACCGCGTCCCACCGAACCACCGCGACCATGAAAGAGTCGCAATTTCACACCATAACGCTTTGCTACATCTCGTAATTTTCGTTGGGCCTGATGAATCTCCCATTGGCTTGTTGCGATTCCAGCATCCTTATTCGAATCAGAGTAGCCGAGCATGACTTCTTGAATATCGCCACGAAGTGAGAGAAGTTTTCGATAGATAGGCGTACTTAATAGTTCATCCAAAATGTGATCTGCAGTTCGAAGTTCATGCACGGTTTCTAGAAGTGGCGCAAAACCTATGCGCGCAAATGCGTTCTCGCTCTTGAGATCGATTAATTGAGCATGTTGTGCGAGTACAACTGCAGCCAGAACATCGGATGCACTTTGAGTCATTGAAATGATGTATGTCTCGATGACATCGGCATCAAATGTGTCGAGCGATTCTCGGATTGCGTGAAAAGTGTTTTGAGTTTTAGCTAATGGGTCTTCGAGATTTTTCTTAACCTGCGTGTTATTGATGAGCGCAGCGATGAGCAACTCTCGTTGTACCTCCGGGCTACTGGTTCCATACTTTTCGCCAGAAAAGAGCTCTGCTAGCACTGCGTGATGTGCCTTTGAATGTTCTCGGATATCGAGCGTTGCATGGTGAATACCAAATGCAGCCACCGTGCGAATCGTTCGTTCAAGTTGCCCTTCGGCGATTAATTCACCATTGTTATTTTTGAGCGATCGGTACATCAACATTAAATCATCAAGTAATTCACTGGTATCTCGATAATCACGACCCGGTACGTGAGCCTTACCATTGGCATGTCGGTCGCGAGTAATAAGCAATCGGTGCCGAATGGCAGTGGCTTTCAAACGGTATGGCTCTTCCACGTTGTTTCGCTTAAATCGATCTTCAATTTCAGGAAGAGCAGCAATGTCTCTCGCCACTGAATCCTTAAGCTCTTGATCAGCGCCAGCTAAACGCGTCGAGACAGATAACGCTTGTCGCAAGTCGTCGAGCGCTTCCAACGTCACCCGAATTGCGTGGCCCATCTGTAGGACTATGGCTGACTTTGTTATCTCAGGCGTGACATTGGGATTGCCATCGCGATCGCCACCTATCCAACTGCCGAATGTGAGTGGTCGTGCAATGGGCGAGAGAGTGACACCTAGTCGTTTGAGTTCATGTGCAAATTCATCGAGCACATCGGGAACAGTTTGTCGGAAGAGATCGTCGAGGTAATAGAGCGCATTCATCGCCTCATCGAGCGGTTGCGGACGTTCTAATCTCAATTCATCAGTCTGCCAGAGTAAGTCGATAGTCTCTTCAAGTCTTCTAGTACGAACTTCCGAATTCGGTGACTCTAAGAGTTCTGAAACGGTTTTCATTTTACTTAGGACGGATCGTCGAGCAGCTTCTGTGGGATGTGCAGTAAATACTGGCCTTACCGAGAAATTTTCTAACCAATGTGTAATTTCAGAGAGCGAAAATTCGCCACGTCGAAGCGCACTGGATATTCGATCGACTGCTTGAGAAAGCCATGAACCATCACGATGTTGCTCACGTGAGATTGTCCGCGAACGATGAACTTGCTCTGCAACATTGGCTAAATGGAAATATGTACTAAATGCGCGTACGAGGTCGACGCTCTCTTGGACCGATAGCGTAGAAAGTGTTTTGTTTGCGCCACCTTCGCGAACTTGTCTTCGCACAAGTTCCACCACATCAAGAAGCTTTTGGCCTTCTTGTCTTACAAGAGTTTGGCCAAGAAGTTCACCTAATCGCCGAACATCGGCCCGCAGATCTGCATCACCAGTCATTGACTCAGAAGATGCCGAACCAGAAGATGCTGAGTCGGGCTCATTCATGACGTAATTCTCTCAGGTGTCACTCGATAGAATTACCGCGTAAGCCCCCGTCCTTTGGACGTCGGGGCCAATTGACGTTTTCTACTTAGTGAGAGAAATGGCAACGTAGGCGTGAAAAGAAAGGAGACGCAATGAGAGCACTCAATGATGTACTTGGACTCTCGCACGTTATTGGCGATCATGATCGAATCGTTGCTACACCTGCTCTCAATTCATTTCTTATTGCATCGTTACACGAAAAATCTCCCCTTTTAGTGGTCACTCATTCAAGTCGCCGTGCCGAAGAGCTATTCAATGAAGTAACTGAGAGCGTCCCAACTAAAAATGTTTTTCTCTTCCCTGCATGGGAAACCCTGCCGCATGAAAAACTTAGCCCTAAGAGCGACACGGTTGCACAGAGAATTAGAACTCTGAACATTCTTCAATCAATAGCAGATCCACATAGTGCAACCGATTTTCCTATCGTGATTGCGCCAGTCAGAGCTTTTGTCCAACCCATTAATACCCACATTTCACATCGAGACGTTCTCAAACTATCTATTGGCGATGAAATTTCACTTGAAGCTCTTACTCAGTACCTGGTTATCAATGCGTATTCGCGAACTGATCTCGTAGAAAAGAGAGGCGAGTTTGCAGTACGCGGTGGAATTGTTGATCTCTTCCTGCCTTTGATGGAGCATCCAATTCGATTGGAATTCTTTGGCGATGAGATTGAAGAGATGCGATATTTCGCAGTCTCTGATCAACGGACATTTGAACCGGTTGTCGGTGGCATCGAGATACTCCCGAGCAGGGAATTACTCATTACTGATGAAGTAAAAATTCGAGCCGAAGATCTCTCTCACAAATTCCCGGAGCTACAAGAGATGTGTGGCCGAATAGCGAATGGAATTTATGTGGAGGGCATGGAATCGCTTTCAGGAGTCTTAACCGAAACTGCTCCGCTCATGACATTTCTTCCCACTACAACGCGAATTGTCTTGATGGATGATGAGCGAATCAGATTGCGTTCAATTGATCTGATTAAAACTGCAGAAGAATTCCTTGAAGCAGCGTGGTCAAGTGCGGCAAATGGTGGTGCTACGCCACTGCCTCTCCACGATGAATTAGAGCGTGGTTCATATACGTCCCTTGATGTAGCGCTTGAAGGCCATGAAAGAACGTCGATTAACACCTTCGGAGATGAGAGTTCATTTTTCATCAATGATTTTTTACCACTTGAGTCATATCGCTCAAAGCATGATCAACTTTTCTCAGATATTCGGCGGTGGATTCATTCAGATTATTTAGTCATCGTCAGCGCACATAATCGAGGCCTATCGGAGCGAATGAGAGATCTTCTGAGTGAAGCAGATATTCCCGTGCGTCATCATGAAGAACTTCACACAATTCCCGTTCGTGGCACTGTCGCAGTGACAACATCTGCAATCACTCATGGATTTATCAATGAAAAAATAAAAATAGTTTTTATTACCGACCACGATATATCCGGTGTTTCGTCGAGCCAACAAGAGCGAATGCCGTCCAGACGGAAGAAAGCAATTGATCCACTTGAGTTAAAGCGTGGTGACTACGTCGTACATGAGCATCATGGCGTTGGCCGATACATTGAATTAGTTGAGCGAACAATTTCTGGCGCAACTCGCGAATACCTGGTGATCGAATATGCGCCGTCAAAACGTGGTCAACCAGGTGATCGAATCTATGTGCCAACGGATTCACTTGAACAAGTCACACGCTATGTAGGTGGTGAAGCTCCAGCAATTCACCGAATCGGTGGCGCTGATTGGATCAAAGCAAAATCACGCGCCAAGAAAGCGGTAAAAGAAATAGCTGGCGAATTAATCCGTTTATACGCAGCGCGTACAAGTGCTCCTGGTTATGCATTTTCACCCGATACGCCATGGCAACGCGAGTTGGAAGATGCATTTTCTTATGTAGAGACTGCTGATCAACTCTCAACAATCGAAGAAGTAAAACGAGATATGGAACGCCCCTACCCGATGGACCGATTAGTGTGCGGCGATGTTGGCTATGGAAAAACTGAGATTGCGATTCGCGCTGCATTTAAAGCAGTACAAGATGGAAAACAAGTCGCAGTCCTTGTTCCAACAACGCTATTAGTTCAGCAACATCTCGCAACGTTCACGGAACGATATACAGGTTTTCCTATCAAAGTAGCTGGGTTATCTCGCTTTAATACCGCGAAAGAGAACAAAGATATTTTGAGTGGGCTTGCAAGTGGCGCAATTGACATCGTTATTGGAACACATCGATTGCTTTCAAGAGATGTTGTAATGCGTGATCTGGGATTGATAATCGTTGACGAAGAACAACGGTTTGGTGTTGAGCATAAAGAAGCGCTGAAAAAGATGCGAACAACGGTAGATGTATTAGCGATGTCAGCAACTCCGATTCCTCGAACACTAGAGATGGCAGTTACTGGAATTCGAGAGATGTCGACGATTACCACACCACCTGAAGAGCGACATCCAGTGCTGACTTACGTCGGTCCATATGATGATAAACAAGTGACTGCTGCGATTCATCGTGAGCTTTTGCGAGATGGCCAGGTTTTCTATATTCACAATCGCGTCGAAAGTATTGATACTGCAGCTGCTCGACTTCGTACGTTGGTGCCAGAAGCGAGAATTGCGATCGCTCATGGACAGATGGCAGAGAACGTTCTCGAAGATGTGATTCTTGCCTTTTGGAACCGACAGTTTGATATTTTGGTCTGTACAACAATTGTTGAAAATGGCATCGATGTTCCCAATGCGAATACATTGATTGTTGAACGCGCAGATCTCTTTGGGTTATCCCAACTCCATCAAATTCGTGGTCGAGTAGGACGCAGTCGTGAGCGGGCGTATGCCTACTTTCTCTATCCAGCTGATAAGCCTCTCACTGAATTAGCGCTTGATCGTTTAACAACTATTTCAACCCATACAGAGTTAGGTTCAGGAATGCAGGTTGCGCTGAAAGATCTTGAAATTCGTGGCGCAGGAAATCTTCTGGGTGGTGAACAAAGCGGACATATCGCTGATGTGGGATTTGATTTATATATGCGAATGGTTGGTGAAGCTGTAGCTGAATATAAGAGTGGTTACTTTGATGAAGCAAAACCTGATGTTGAATGTCGAGTTGAACTTCCCGTCACTGCACATCTTTCACCAGAATTTATTACAGGGGATCGACTTCGATTAGATATTTACCGACGGCTAGCCGACTCGCGTTCCACAGCCGATATTGAGTCGATACGAGAAGAACTAATTGATCGTTTCGGTGACCTTCCAATACCGGCACAAACCTTGTTACATGTTGCCCAACTGCGCGTGCGAGCGAAAGAGTTGGGAATAGCTGAAGTTGTGTTGCAAGGAAATTTTCTTAGAGTTGCAGAAGTGGAACTTAAAGATTCTGCACAATTGCGAATTCAACGACTTTATCCAGGTTCGCAAATCAAGGCTGCTTCAAAGAACGTGTTGATTGCTCGACCAAAGACTTTCCTTGAAGGCTTGATTTCCTCCTCTGATGCAATAGAAGCGACTGAATCGGAGGATTCGGAGAAATCGGAGGGGATACGGAATACTGCGCTCATTACGTGGACGCTAAACGTCCTCGATGACATAACTGGGAAAGTGAGAAGTTCGTGAAGAAACTACTGACAACGTTATCTGCGGGGCTAGCCGCACTTGTGCTTGCTGCCTGTTCTCATATGAGCGCAGCTGCAACTTATGGTTCTTCAGAAATCACTTTGAAAGATGTCGAAGCGAGCGTTAACCAGGTACTTGCTGAGCGTCAAGGTGTTGATACGTCACAAATGCAACTCACGACTGGTGCTGATCTCACACGTGGACAATTGCAATTCCTACTCACATCAGCGGTTATTGAAGAAGTAGCAAAGATTGAGAACATCACAGTCACCGCATCTGATGTTGAGAAGTATCGAGCAAGCATTGTGAGCCAACTCGGTGGCGAAGAGAAATTGAAATTAGTTTTAGTGCAAGCCGCGATTGCAAGTAAGGATATTGAATTAGTTCTTCGACGAGATGTCATCGTTCAGAAACTGACCGATGCCATTATCGCTACTGGAGTCGCACAGACTGATGCAGCTTCTGTTGTGCAAGAAGCAATCTTGGGCACAGCGAAGAAATTGAAAATAACAGTCAATCCGAAATATGGAACATGGAATGCGACGACTGGCATGATTGAGGATGCAACTGCTGCTGGAGATGCAGTTCAGCCGTAACGTATTTCTGAGATGACCTACTCAACTGAGCAATTACTACGCTTAGCGGAGGTAATGGATCGGCTGCGATCACCAGGCGGTTGTCCATGGGATGCTGAACAATCCCATGAATCACTTCTGAAATATCTTCTTGAAGAAGCCTACGAATATATTGAAGCAGTTGAGAGTGGCGACGCAGATGCGATGAAAGAAGAGTTAGGCGACTTACTCTTGCAGGTCTATTTTCATGCACGGATTGCGGAAGAGCGAAGCGATAAACCATTCAACGTGAATGATGTTGCAGAAGGCGTTGCAGAGAAACTTATCAATCGCCATCCACATGTATTTGGCGAAGCAAGTGCAAAAACAAGTGATGAAGTCAAGCAGAATTGGGAAGCGATCAAGAATGCGGAGAAAACGAGAACGTCTGTCATTGATGGCGTTCCACTAGGTCAGCCAGCGTTACCTCTTGCCGCCAAATTAATTCATCGAGCAGGAAAGAATGGCGTGGAGCTGCCACCTTTTGAGTTGCAAGAAATTCAACGAGGTGAGGTCTCTGAAAAATCAGTCGGAGATGCGTTAATGGCGATTGTTGAACTTGCCGATAAAAATAATATTGATCCAGAATCTGCGCTTCGTAGCGCAGCGCTCGCATATGCTGAAAAATTACGAAATTCTTCGCCAAAGTAATAACCCTGTAGACTTTGTGAAACTTTGAGTACAACTGGAGATTCTTGTGGCAGCAATTGACATTATCGGCGCTCGCGAAATCCTTGATTCCCGCGGCAACCCCACTGTTGAAGTAGAAGTTATTCTCGACGATGGCACAGTGGGACGCGCGGCAGTTCCAAGTGGCGCATCAACTGGAGCATTTGAAGCTGCTGAACTTCGCGATGGCGGAAGTCGATATCTTGGCAAAGGTGTTGAAAAGGCAGTTGCACATGTCATTGAAGAGATTGCACCAGAAGTAGAGGGTCTTGAAGCACAAGATCAACGCATCATCGACGAAACGATGATTGCATTAGATGGCACACCAAATAAATCTCGGTTAGGTGCAAATGCAATTCTTGGCGTATCACTTGCTGCTGCAAAAGCTGCCGCAGAGAGCGCCGACCTCTCGTTCTTCCGCTACATCGGTGGCCCAAATGCGGCGACATTGCCCGTTCCCATGATGAACATTCTCAACGGTGGCGCGCACGCAGATACCAATGTTGATATTCAAGAATTCATGATTGCCCCAATTGGTGCTCCAACATTTCGAGAGTCACTTCGATGGGGCGCAGAGATTTACCACAGCCTTAAATCGGTGTTAAAGAAACGTGGTCTTGCTACCAGCATTGGTGATGAAGGTGGCTTTGCACCTAATTTAGATAGCAATAGAGCTGCGCTAGATCTCATTCTCGAAGCAATCGAAAAGGCTGGATTTAAGACCGGGTCCGAGATTGCACTCGCGATGGATGTCGCTGCCACAGAATTCTATGAAAGCGGAAGTTATTCATTTGAGGGTTCAAA
>Ga0208147_1000800_pt1 | contig 10565 bp, 17 predicted proteins | sample DEB3_08_DNA_FD_184520 | JGI IMG/M metagenome (GOLD analysis project Ga0208147, IMG submission 184520) | Aqueous microbial communities from the Delaware River and Bay under freshwater to marine salinity gradient to study organic matter... | ecosystem: Environmental > Aquatic > Marine > Coastal ... | reverse complement strand
GAACATATTGACGCTCGGCGCATCCGCCCCATCTAACGTCAGGCTGAACTGCACGGCGTCTTTCGTCACGCGCACGCCGTGATCGTTGCTGCTGACCACCATGCTCTGCACGTGCCGCGGTTTCCCGCTGGCCGCATCTTCCGGCCCATACTCGACCGTCAGCACCGTCCCCGGCGCAAGCTTTTGGATGTACGTCTGCACGTTCGCCGCGTCATACATCAGCGTGACCGACATGCTCACATCGTTCAGCCCTGCCGCGCGCATGTTCCAATCCACGCCGCTCCCCGCCGTCGTGTCGACGGTCGCATTCGACGCGGTCAGCGTCACGTCGACGAAATAAGCATCGACTTCCGTGGAGTCAAACTTCAGAAATACGGTGTTATCCGCATACGTTGCCATTACACTCTCTCCATTCTGAATCGGAAGCGGTGCCCGGCGTGGTAGATCTGCCCGCCGTCGACCGTCTCCAACATGTGTACAATCCCCTCTTGCTTCACATTGAGCACGTACCAGTCCGCGCCGCCGTTTAGCGCCTCGCTGCTGCTGTAGTCCGCGTCATTCAGCAGCGTGCTGATGCGCCCTGCCCCGGCGAACGCCTGCGCCAGTTGGTCCGTCACCAGCTTGACCTGTAGCACAATCTCGGCGTCCTGCTGCACGCGCGCGTTGATCTCGCCGCCGCCCATCCACGCATACACCACGTACGGCTTCTGCGTGCCGCTCGGCGCAAGATCGGGGAACACTTTCGCGCCCCACAGCTCGCCGCTGTTTTCCGTCAGCCGTGCCTTGACCGCGCGGTACAGAGCCGCCAGCGCCACCTCAGCCATTAGCGGAACACTCCAAAATCTCGCGCATACGCCGCGAATTTACGCTGCCGCCACACCTCAAACACCGGCGTAATGAATGGACGCGGCCCCATGTTATCCGTCCCAAATTCGAGCCACTTCCCATAGGTCACGCCGTCATGCACGAACAGCCGCAGCGGTGTATCCTCTGTCCAGCGGATTGACGGGCGCAGCGCGTCCGTGTCCACATTCGGCGGATAGCCCTCTTGACTCGCCACATGCGTCACGCTGCCCCGCTGATACGACTCGCCCGGCGGTGATGTGCCCATGCTCAGCACAATGTCGCCGACGATCTCCGTCGCCATCCCGCGCAGCATCATGTTTGCCCGGCCCGGCGTGGTGCGGATGAGCTGATCCAGCTTGCGCTTGTTGATCTGCACGGCCATCTAGTCGCGCCCCTGGCACACGGCCTGCTGAAACACTTCATCGGTCAGCTGCGTCTCAATCCGGGTGATGTCATACGTCACCCCATTGACCGTCACGCGCATATCTACCGCCAGTGACACGCTCGCGCCCACCACCAGCCGATACTCACGCTTCATGGTTTCCGCCGCGCCTGCCTCCGCCACGCCGCCGCCGTAGCGCTGCCCCAGCATGATCAGTCGGCACGGCACATCGCTCGCCGTGACTTCCCACGCATGGATCGGTTCGCCAAATTCGCCGCGCGTGCTCACTTCACGTTCCAGTAGACACGTATGGGTGAGAAACGTCCCGGCGACTCTTTGCATCATGGCGACGACTTGGCTTGAGGCAGGCATAAGACCCTTTCTATCAACCTAGTCCGACGTATGCTGATACGTCGGCTCTTCGGTTGCCAAACTATCCACGCGATACGTATTGACCACCGTAGCCGTCACCGCCGCCACGCCGAGCTCGTGCCGCTTCTCCGCCAGCAGCTTCTCAAAGCCATCCCGCGCGGCCTTGTTATCGACCTGCAGCCAGTCCGCCTTGAAATTCGGCTGACTCAGCCGCGCCATGATGAACTTGATCCCGGCGATCACGGCCTTTTGCCATGTGCCCTCTTGCGCGAGGATCATGCTGATTTCCTCGTCACTGAGAAAGCTTTCAGCCTCGACCGTCTGCCCGGTATGGAAGCGCACCAGCGTAGCGTCGCTCGGCGTGCTGCTCGGCGTGTAGGTGAACGTCACAGTTAGCCCCCGCTCATCAGTGCGATGCTGATCGTCAGGTCGCCCACCGCGGTATACGTCGGCGTGCCGCTGCACACGAAATAGCCGTACAGCACGCCCGCGCTCACGGTAAAGCTCCCGCCCTTGATGCCGGATCGGTCGTCGACCAGTCCCAGCGCGTTGCCATTCAACGTGGTGTAGTCTGCCGCGGCGATGGCGACGCTGGCGACGACCTTGCTCAAGTCGCCGATCACTGGCTCGAATGCCGCATTATCGGCAAACGACGTGGGCGCACTGTTGAACAGATACAGCGAGCCCGCCGCCTTCACGTTGCCATCGTCGACCAGCCGCACGCTCTTGAGCAGATACACGCCGCTCGCCGCCTGCACGCTGAAGCTCAGCCGCCCGCCCACCACGTCGCTGGCAGAATACGCCCCCGCGGTAACGGTCGGCGTGACCGACGCTTCGACCAGTCTGATCATGCTCGCCATGATTAGGTATCCGCCACCGGGTCAAGAATACCCGCCGTGTTGACCGTGTTGCTCGCGTAGTTTTCCGCGCCATACGCCGACGCCAGCGCAATCGACCCGGCCAGCGCCGTCTTGCTCGAATGCACGTGATTGAAACCCGCGTAACCCGTCGTCCCCGAGTACAAGGAGATGGGGATGTTGCCCGTGCTGTTGAGGATCACGAAGCGGTTGCCGACGATTTCCACATCCAGCGACGCAGTCGTCGCGCCGACGATCACGCCGTTCGCCGGGTTGCCCGTGGCATACCCCTTGAGGTTGGCGTAGTTATTGCGGATCTTCGCGCGATCCGCGCCGACCAGCCCGATCCACGCCATCGTCGCGCTGGCTGCCGTCTGCGACTGCACCCACGAGCAATTCTGGATCAGCAGGTCATCCGCCGAAGCGTTGGTGAGCACGAACTGAATCGCCGCCACACTGGCCGTCTCTACAAAGTCGACCGCGTCGAGCGTCGCGCCTGCCGCCGTGATGTTGAAGCACTTCACCACCGCGTCGACCGACACGGCGATGCGCAGATTACGAAACGTCACATTGGCCGCGCTGATGGCGATGGTCGTCGCCGTCGACGCCAGCGTGATCAGCGGACGCAGCCCGCCCCACCCCAGCCCGACAATCGACACGCCCGCCACGTCCGCCGTGATCGCGCCCGCCCCGCTGATGCTTTCGCTGTGGCCGGGCATCACGACGATCATGTCGCCTTTGCTCGCCGTGCACAGGCCAATCGCGTAATCAATCGTCTTCAGCGGCTGCGCTGGCGTCAGCCCACCGCGATCCGTGTTCGTCCCGGTCGAGTAGTGCACAAACAGCACCTTGCCCGTCGTCGGTTGCATCCCCGGCAGGACCGGCAGGCCAAAACTCGCCACGCCGTTGGGAAAGTTAGTTAGGACCATAGAATGCCTCTTCTCTTATCGCTTAGGTGAGCGGTCCGCCGGGCGACGTTAGTCCGACGCTGCCCGGCCCCCGCTCATGTGTCCTGCCGAAAACTAGCTCGGATTGCTGCCTGCGACCCACTTCCAGTCGCTGAAACCGTAGCTGAAGCGCTGATACGCGCGCCAGTACGCCTTCACCGTACGATCATCGCCTTCACGCATCGCCACGCTGAACGGCTCACGGTTGAACCAGTCAAGGCTCATCCGCATCATGGCCGCGTCGATCATGAACCATGCGTTGGAGTCGGTGAGGTAATGCCACGTGACCACCTGAAAGCGGCCAAACTGGGGGTTGATGGTGTTGTTCGCATTGTCCGGGTTCAGCGTGCTGTTGACGATTTCAATGGCATCGTCTTCCAGCGCCGGCGGCACCAGCAGCATGTTGGGGGTGATCCCCATCTTGTTGCCGTTGTCGTCGGTGAACGCCATCATGGCCTCGCGCACCGTCCGCACATTGGCCTTGGTCAGCGCCAGCGCGAAGTTGTTATCCTGCGTGACGCCCGTCTTCTGGGGGCTCAGCGGATGCGAGTCGCTGCACAGATACGTCCCGTCGGCGCCACTCGCCACCGTGAACGCATTGTTGAAGATGCTCGCCGCTTCCGTTTCGCGGAACAGCGACGCGCTGTCGCCGATGCGATCCACCACGCGGAACACCTCAACGAAGTTGTTATCGGCGATGTCTTTGCGCTCCACGCCGAAGTCGACCGCGTATTCCTTGTGGGTATACGTCTGCTTGTATCCCTGATCGAAGTCGACTTCCGGCACATTCTTGCTGTTTTCGTAATTCTTCCACGCATCGATCCCGATCGCTCCCACCCCGCTCACCTGCTCGCGCGTCCGTGCGCTCGTCTGCACGTTGAACAACGTGGGGATGAGCGACGCGCGCCGCATGAACGCCTGATCCGCGCGGTATTGCACCGTCGGGTCGAGCAGATCCGCCCAGTTCGATCCTGCACCTGTCACGATTGGCATGTTTGATTCTCCCTTTGCCTAGTCTATGCCTGTTGCCTTACGGCTTAGGGCTGCTGCCAGTGTTCGCCGTGCGCGATCATGACGAGCGTTTCTTCCGACGCGGTCGAATTGGCGACGACGATCAGATCCACGTTGGAGCTTGTGGCTACGGTCATTGCGCCCGTAGTCCCTGCGATGTCCAGCGTCGCGCCAATCGCGCGCGCATTCGGGTCGTACACGCCATACACCGCGTCAAAGTCGGTGATGACTTTGTAGGTGGTGGTGCTGTCCGTCCCGGCCTTGGTTTCCTGCACTGCGCCGACCAGCGCCGTGTCGTTCGTGGCGGCGAGGTCGATCTCGCCCGATTCCAGATTGACCAGATCGCCCTTGGTCAAGGTTTCAGTATCCTTGATCGTGAGCGTCTGGATCGTCGGCGGTTGCCCGCTCAGACGATAACGGAAACGGAATCCCAATGAAGTGTCTGGCATTTTTCCTTACTCCTACATGACTGGACTGGTGGCGGCCTTTAGCGCGCCGCCTTTTTCAGTTTGTACGCCGCGTATTCGTCGGGTTTCATCCCGGCCATACGGGCAAGCTCCAACTCTTCCGGCGATAACGCGATCGGCGTCTTGCCTCCAGCGCTCGCCCCTGCCCCCGCGTCGATATTCGGCGGCGTGGGCATCGTCAGTCTCGCCAAGTTAGCGTCCAGCCATGTAGCGAGTTTTTCTGGCGGATAATCCACGGGGATCAGTGCGCGCATGTCTTCCCGCACACTAGCGATCCGTGACGAATTCGACTCACGGATCATTTTCTCCAGAACTTCGGCCCGTTCCTTATACGGGGCGATCTGGGTGACTTCTTGCGCCCGTTGTTCCGCCAGTTCCTTCCAGTTGCCTTGGTCAGCAAGACGCTGCTGTTGAGCGTCCATCAGCCGCTTGAGTTCCACGCGCCGTTGCGCTGCTTCCTCGCGCGTGTTGCGGATGATGTCTTGTGCCCATGCCGGAAGGTCTTCAATACGCCCCTGTGTTTGCGGTTGAGGCGTGCCGCTCGTCCCGGCGTCTAGCCCGGTCGGTTGCTGCTGCTGTTGTTCTGTCTGGTCAGGCATCTAGCCGACTCTCCAAGTGATTACATTCTCTAAGGTGATCATGTCCGCACTCAGCGGAGATAACGCACATTCTGCCAACCCAAATTTGGGATAATCTCTACACTTCTTCAAACAAGCCGATCTGCTTCCAGCGTTCGCCCTCTTTGACGCGCGCAGGCATCAACCCCAGTTCGGCTCGGAACAGTTCATTGAATCGCCGTTCCAGCTTCTTTTGCAGCAGCATGCGGATGTCCTCATAGCTGTCGCCTTCCTCAATGCGGATCTGCATCTTCACGTCGATCACTTCCGTGACCTCGCCCGCCTCAATGTGCATCTGTTTCTTGATTGCTGATTTCGTGAGTTCCATGTTTCCCCGTCTCGCTTTCCTTTGCCCTACTCTGCTTTTACGCGCTGTTTCGTCGTTGGAATGGCATAGACCAGAATGTTGCACTAAGTGAGACTTTGCACACGTTAGCCTCAATGCCTAAACATCTATCGCCAATACGCCATCCGTTTGTGCGAACTCTGATAACTCCCACGTCTTTCAGTTTCCACGTAGGGTAATAGCCAACACTCAGCGATACACGATCACGAAATAGCCATATCGACTTACTCATCTCCCCAGCATCCCCTTGACACTCGCCTCCCTGACCATCTCCCCGAACACGGGATCGGTGTACGGCTGCACAAAGTCGCGCAATTCCAGCCGACCGCCGCGCCACAGCTCATACGCGCTGTCCCCCATCTGCGCGCGCTGCCGCTCTTCCCCCAGCCCGGCAAACCATTCTTCGCCCGTCTGCACCTCGCGCGGACGCCCCCGCACCACGCTGATCGACGTACACCGCCCATTGTGGTGATCGTTGATTCGCTCATCAATCGCCAGCCGCGTGCCGTGTAGGGCGACGCACGCCATGCACGTCCGGGCATCCAGCGCGGCGATGCGGATCTGCTCCGTCAGAATGTCCTGATTCGCCACGCGCTGCACCACCGCCGCATCTCGATACGCCTGTAACTGCACCGTCCGCATCAGCGTGTTAGCCTGCCGCGCTGGCACGCCCTCCGCCATCTGCCGGATCATGCGCGCGGTCGTCAGCGGATTCCACCCCTCGACGATGCCCCGCACCGCCTGATTGCGCACCGTTTCCAGCACGCGCTCGGGGAACGCCGCCAGCTCATCCGCCCACGCGCTCGAATTCACATAGCCGACCAATCGCCCCACCGCCTCGGGATCGGGGACATTCCACTGCACGCCGATCAGCCGCAGTTGTTCGTCCGTCACCCCGGGGATCGCCAGCTCGCGCGTCAATCGCGCCGCGGCCTCAATCCCCCGCCGCTGAGCATCCGCCGCCGCCGCATCCACCCGCTGAGCGATTCGCCCCAGTTCCGTGTCGAGGTCGGCGACCAGCGCCCGCAGCACCGGGTTATCCGCGCGCAGCATCTGCCCGGCAGCTTCCAAACGCGCCGCCTCGGCTTCCAGTTCCGCCAGCCGCTGCTGGATCACGCCGCTGCTCAGACTTCCGCCAATCGCGTTGAGCGTCTGGCGCGTGGCCTGCTCATAGCCGCGGTCGAGCAGCTGCCGCGTCAGCTCGCCGATCCTATTTGTACCCGTACCAGGTTGCGTCATGCCCTTGTCTTTCTCCCCTCGCCTTTAGGAGAGGGGCCGGGGGTGAGGTTGTCCTACGTAGGGGCGAGGCGTGCCTCGCCCTTTTCTGCTCACGCCAGCGTTACGCCGTCAACACTGCCGTGCCGCGCACAATCTTGAGGTTCATCTTCGTGGTGCTCTTCGCCACACCGATGATCACCGGGTACATCGCCGCCGCCAGATCATCCATCGGCGCAATGCCGCCCGCCGTCCCACTGAGAACGTACACGCCGCTGTCTGCGCCCGCGCTCAAGCTGAGCGTGCCGCCGGGGGTGAAGTCGTCGTCTTCCGTGACGATGGTCAGCGGCTGCCCGTCGGATGCCCCATGCAGCGCAATGCCGACCGGGTTGGCCGTCGCCGCGCTCGCGTTCGCATCCGCCAGCTTGAAGTCGCTGCTGTCACTGCTGTCTTCATAGACCACCTGCCCCGCCGTGATGGTTGCGCCTGCCCGGCCTGTCCGCTTCTTGGCATTCGCCCCTGCGATCACATTGGCCGCCGTAATGCTCACATCTGACATCTGCTATCCCTTCGATTAATCGACCGATCATGCACTTGCTCACGTGATCTGTAGCCTACCCCGCCCCGCCCCACCTAACGCGCAGAATCAAAAAGCGGCAGGTTTCCCCACCGCTTGAGATCATCCCCCTTCTACCAACCTACGCAAACAGTGGTAAGTTCTCAATCCGGGACACACTCGGAGAAAGCCATAGGCACTCCGTTTGCATATTGGCGTTGAGATCGGCACTCTCCTTTGTGACACACTGCCAGTCATGGAATAGCTCGTCATACAGGTCACACGGATAACCGCTGACAATGACCATTCCCTGCAGCTGGCGCGCCGTCTCAGCAAAGTGCCGGTGGTCAGCATCAGCCATCTCGTGCTGATACCCCTTACGGTGGCTGCTCTCGTACCGCGTCGAATGCACATAAGGCGGATCAAGGTAAAACAGCGTCTTGGGTCCGTCGTAGCGTTTCATCACCACGAGTGCATCATCGTTTTCAATCTGGACGAGCTTTAACCGCTCAGCGACAGCCCATAGATGCTCGGTGCTATTCCAAGACTTGACCGCATCGGCGCGCCCGCTTTCGTTTGCGCCTTTTTGAAATCGCCAGCCAGTAGAAATAATGCCTGTCCCGGAACCAAACGATTGCCAGCAGCGCACATAGAACCGCCGTGCACGCTCAATTGGATCGGCGGCCGGCTGCTGATCGCGCGCTCGTCGCCATTCCTCACGCGAATATGGTGTAAGCCAGATCGCCCGGATTAGCTCCTCAGTCCGGGAGCGCAGCATATCGAAGAAATTGATAACATCACCGTCTAGGTCATTGAGAACTTCAAAGCTCGTGTGGGGCTTCTGCAAAAGAACAGAAGCCCCTCCGGCGAACGCCTCAACATAGCAACGATGTTCCGCAGGGAAGTGCTGCATAATCCAGTCGGCTAAACGCCACTTGCCGCCGAAGTATCGAACTGGCGGACGTTCAACCTTGACCAATTCGGGCTTATTGCGTAACACGTCAGCGTTACGTAATGCCTCAGCTTTACGCTGACGATAGGCTTTCTGTTTTTCTGCCTTGCTTGTGTATTTTCGTTCTCTCGGCATTCCGATTTATCCCCGCTTTCCATGTGGGTTGAAATGAGTTGGTTTCTACGACCCGTCGCGCTGCTGCCGTTCAAGCCAGATTGTGTACGGGATCGGAATTGCGACCTGATGGATGATCTTGTCGGCATATTCGATGTAATCGCGCTGCCACTTGATCATCATATTCGCGGCGTAGAGATTGCTTCGCAGGCGGTCAATCTCGGCCTGTAATTCTTCCTTGCTTGTTTCGTGGTGTAGATGCTTGTTCATTTCATCCCTCTCAATCGTTTATTTGCATGTCCTGAGCGATTAACCGTAACGCTGTAGGATAGTCCTTAAGTCGCACTGCCTCGATCAACCTAAGCTCGCTCGTTGATAGCATGAGTTCAGTAGCGCCGAAGAATTCTGCAAGACTGAACCCCATTGCCGTCACAACCTTTGCCAGAGTTTCAATGGTCGGCTTCGATCTGCCACGTTCAATATCTGACAGATACGAAATAGATAATCCGGTTTCCTCCGCTAACTGCTTGTACGTCTTACCCGATTGTTCGCGGTATAAGCCAATTGTTTGAGCTATGTTCATGCTTGCTCCTGATAATTGTTTTTCTAAAGCCCGAGCATGGGCTGACTGTCGGTTTGGGCGCGTAGCAGTTTTGCCACATTCACCGCTGACGCTTTTTCAAGCTCCCAGTTTGGAGTCCGCTTGTCTCTGAGTTGTATCCATTTCGATCCATCGAACCATTGCCCGTGTCCGGCTTTCATTGACAGATATGAGCCGTCAACGCTGAATATCTCGGCACCAACGCCGCGCAGCTTGCGAATGAGATCAGCTTGAGTCTCAGGCCGTCCGCCCAGCAAATGGATCTTTCGCCCGGTTAGCTCGCGCAGGTCGGGCAAAAAGCCCGCATAGCTGGGCGCAGGTACAGACACGGCTACAATGCAATCAAGCGGGATGTGACGAACCGCGCCCACGAATTTCGGGCATACCAGCACATGAGACACGATCTGCCGTAGATCCTCAATCTGGCGGCTAAGGGCTGTCCACTGCCAAGCCCATTCATAGTCGGGCGCAAGTGCCATCATGGGCGCGTGCTGGCGAACGATGTCAAGGTACTGACGCCAGTCATACTTAGTCCACTTGATGTCGATCATCCACACATCACTATAGGGCTTGTAATCGTGGCGCATGCCGTAATGCATCCCCGCCGCTTTTGCGACTTCGGGCGCGTGTTTATCTCCGCCACGTATGTAGACAATTTCCATAGCTTTACTCAAGGCACTTTCTATAACCAGCGTAGATCGGCGCGGCGATGTGTTAGCGCGTGTTCCAAATCTCGCACATTGCTTGACACTAACTCATCCTTTTGGCGGCGCTCTTTGATCGTGTCCATCCACCAATCAAACAGAGTTTTCTTGTCCCATGCCGACATACCACGTTCGCCACGCTGCAAGCGTTTGATGATCGCGCTTTGGAAGAACTCTCCTAATTCGCAGTACCAGAGGTACACCTTATAGTTAGGCTTGAGAGTCGCTGCGACTGCTGGCAATTGCTCACGGTCAATCAATGGCATGAGCTTAGAAATCTCAGCCTTGACCAGTGTCAATGCTTCATAAGCAGCTGTGCGCTCTGCGCTTTCATCTTCACACCATTCACAACTGCCACCGTCACAAGGACAGTCAAAACCAATTGGGTAATGGAACACGCTTTCGAGTTGCTGTTCGTATCGCAGCAGGCGGATCAGTCTGTGAGAGTTTAGGTATTGTTGCTTGTTCATTTCATCCTCGCTTGGGACAACTCTGTTTCTACAACCCGTTCCGCTCGGCGATCAGCTCTTCCATGTCACCCATCGCTTGATGCAAGCGCTTCGCCGCATCCCACAGCA
>Ga0208147_1000798_pt1 | contig 10605 bp, 15 predicted proteins | sample DEB3_08_DNA_FD_184520 | JGI IMG/M metagenome (GOLD analysis project Ga0208147, IMG submission 184520) | Aqueous microbial communities from the Delaware River and Bay under freshwater to marine salinity gradient to study organic matter... | ecosystem: Environmental > Aquatic > Marine > Coastal ... | reverse complement strand
ATTGGTATGAAGACAAATACCGTCAGCTACCACAAAGTCCTGAACTGGATGCAGACATCCAGGCCATGACTGACATCCACCATGCCATCTGGGATTTGGAATGGCAACTCAAATCTGGTGTAGAGCAGATGTTGAGCCTACAAGAAATTGGCCGTAGAGCTATTGCTATTCGCAACTTCAATAACCGACGAATTGCTTACAAGAATTCCATTGCCAGCATTTTAGGTCATCCTGTGCGTGAAATTAAACAAGACCACTTGGCAGATGGTGAAGTTGACACTGAATAAAATTCCTGCTACAATACAGTCATTGGGCTGGTAGCTTAGTGTCCCAAAGCAGTGTTCTCATAAAGCATTGATCGTGGGTTAGAATCCCACCCGGCCCACCAATACCAAAGTAAATTTACTGGGAATACCAAAGAAGTTCACGACGAAATCTTTAAACGGATTGAACCCTTGACTCGCATGGTCATGCAATATGAACAAGAAAAAAATAGTAAATAAAATTTCTGGCGTTAGTACAATGGATAGTACATGGAGCTTCTACCTCCAGAATGTGGGTTCGATTCCTGCACGCCGGACCAAGGATTACAGTACATACATTGCGAGTGTGGAGAAATAGGTATACTCAGCGGGCTTAAAACCCGCCCTCGATAAAAAGAGATGCCGGTTCGACCCCGGCCACTCGCACCAAAGGAACAACAATGAATCGCAGTCCTGAACGCAATACTTTCCAACTCAAGAACTACCTTGAACGCTGTGAGGCTGACGGTAAGGAACCACGCGAGGATTATATCAATATATACAAGCAAGCCGATCAGCGCGACCTGCAAAATGAAAACGAAGCCAAGTGGAAACTAAACAACTTGGAATACGATCTTCGTAGCACCAAGTGGATCTGTGACAAGGCCAAGGCACGAGAAGAATACGCACAAAACATCTATGCTGCCTTGTGCAACCAAGACTGGCAACGCAATGATGTTTGGCCACTGTTGGCGGGGCAAACCTACTCCTGCTCATGGCGATATGCCGGTGGAATTGTGGCTGACATGCGCGAAGAAGGTGACTACATTGATTGGTACTGTTCGGGTATTCGTGGAGCCGATCTCTCTGATCAAGATCTTGCAAGTATGAGTCCCCAAGACATTGAACGCTATGAGTGGATGAACACGCATTTTGTTAGTGAAGGTCATGTCACTAACGAAATCCGCGAAGATTTTTTCACCCTGGGTTGGATTCCAGTAAGTAACAACGAATGAATGTTTTACTAGAACAAAACGACAAACTGGGCTACTACATGGTTGGTCCCAGTAAACACTACATCAAGCCACAGGCACTGATTGAATCAACCAAAACTGGGCATTTTCCCGAATGGAATTTTAATCGCAGTGTGTTTGATGTTTTTAACTGGGCATCAGAACCTAGCATTGGACTGCGCGAACTCTATCGCATGCGGGCTCAACAACTCAGAGACCGTTATGACTACATCAGATTAGAAGTATCGGGCGGAGGCGATAGTGCTACCGCTGCCTATAGTTTTATCAACAACGGTATTCACCTTGACGAAGTTGTATTCCGATATCCCAAAACCGGCGAAAAAAATGTTACCGATGATCCATTTAACACAAAGCCAGAAAACACATTAAGTGAATGGCGTTATGCTGCCATGCCTTTGCTGAAGTGGATCGCTGATCATGCTCCAGCAACAAAAATTACCATGCATGACTACAGTGAAGATATGTTAACCTCGGGGCACGAAGAGGACTGGGTCTTCAGAACCAAAGATTATTTTCAACCAGGGCATGCATTCAAACACACAGTTGATGCTGTAGATAGTCACAAACACACACTAGATCGTGGATTAAAAGTTTGCATGCTATGGGGAGTAGATAAACCCAAGGTATGCATCAAAGATAGCAAATGGTATTTGTATTTCATGGACGTACAGGCCAATAACGCCAATCCCGAAGTTGGACAGTGGTCCAACATCACTAACGAATATTTTTATTGGACCCCAGATCTTCCCGAACTTTTGTGTAAACAAGCACACACCATTCGCAAGTGGTTTGATTTACCTCACAACAAATATCTACAACATTTAGCTCGATGGCCCAATTATAGTTTTGCTCAGCGAACAACTTTTGAACATATTATCAAACCATTACTGTATCCTGACTACGATCCTGCCACGTTTCAAACATCTAAACCTACCAACAGTTTTTACAACGAAATGGATCATTGGTTTTACACAAATTTTCAAGATACGCATGCATATCGTGCGTGGAAAGCTGGCTTGCAGCATTTGATAGACAACATCGATCCTAAATTTTTTAACAATGAAATGGGTAAACCAGTGGGCTTTGTGAGTTTTATCTCGCCTTTTTACTACTTAGGCGACGCTGCCTATATAGATTCAGGTATTAATTCACACTTCAAATTCTAGCATAAATACTCGTAGCAACGCCGGCAAGGGCCGACGTCGGATCAAATCGACGCCTGGAGTACACTACTCCTTTACCAACATGCTATGTGTGGAACGCCGACCGTAAGCACATTTTTGTGCGAGCCTAAATTACCATAAGGAAACAACAATGAACAAGTCTAGAACTATTCGTTGGGTATTGGCTCATGAACCCTACGATTTATTTTTAAGAGCAGCCGAAAAATTCAGCCAAGAAGTTGCTGAAAAAACAAACGGTCAAATACAAATTGAAATCATGGGATTGTCAGAATATGTTGAGCGTTATAACAACAATCAACCCCTGGATCGATATCGCATACGTGAATTGGTAGATGCCGGTGTGATTGAAATGAGTCAGATGTATACTACCACATTAGGCTTGGTAGATTCTGACATGTTTGTGTTAGACATGCCTTTTATCTTCCGTGATCATGAACATGCGGCCCGAGTATTAGACGGCGAAATTGGTCAAGAACTCATGACTAAATTGGCTGAAAAAAGCAATATCAAAGGTTTGGCATTCACTTATTCAGGTGGTTTTAGAGCAATCATTGGCAACCAAGTGATTGAAAGTGTGGATGACATGGCAGGTATGAAAGTGCGTGTGGCTCACTGCCCTGTGGCCGAAGACACCATGCGAGCGTTTGGTGCAGAGCCTGTGGTGCTACCCATTGAAAGTCTGCGAGACGCACTGGTCGAACAGCACGTTGACTCAGGAGAAAGTACATACCCACGCATTTACAGCATGCGCCAAAACGAAGCCGCCACAGTGATCAATCATACCGAGCACAGCTTGTTTTTAACCACTATTATCATGAACAAAGGTTTGTGGAATGACCTAACAATTGAACAGCAACAGATTTTCAATGATGCTGCGCTGTCTGCTGCTCACACTGAGCGTGCCGAAAGTCTGGATGACATTGGTATTACACAACAACGTGCGGTAAAAGATGGAATCAAAGTCAATCACCTGTCAAATAGTCAACGTGATAAATTCAAAGATAGTGTTGATTCTGTATATGAAAAATATCATGATTTTTTTAACAACAATTTGATTCAAAGAATACAAAACTCTTGATAAATCATGCAAGGCCGTTGCATTGGCCTTGCATTTTTGTTAAAATATTATTTTAAGGATTACTATGAAAAAAATCATTGCCATTCTCTTGGTATCTCTAGCCTTTGGCGTCAAAGCCAAAGAAAATATTGTAATTGTTTACAGTTGGACACCTGCTGATGCAGCAGCCAATTTTCACCGCACTCTAGCAGACGAAGCCAATAAGATTCAAAGTCGCTACAATTTTATTTTTGATGCCAAGCCTGGTGCCGGCGGGAGTATTGCTGCCAATCATGTGTTAAACCAAAACAACACTGTGTTGGCCACTGCATCGGCATTTTTTATTAGACCCAACTTCTTTCCAACTGAAAGTCACGATATCTCTCGATTCAAATCACTGTTTCCGCAGTGCTCTGCACCTGCAGTGATTACCAGTAAGAAATATCGAACCTGGACCGAAGTACCCACTAATCGGCCAGTGACCATTGGTATGAGTGGCCTAGGTACCACTACTCATCTCATTGCCACACAGATTGCAAAGAAATATCCAAATCTGGTGATTGTGCCGTTTAAGAGCACGTCTGAAGCAATTCTCAGTGTGCTCAGCGACAGCACAGACATGGCAGTGAACTTCATGGGCGACTCAGCACAGTATGTTGAAACCAACAAACTAAACGTTTTGGGCGCCACAGGTTCTAAAATCGTCAACGGTGTTCGACCATTGAGCTCTCAGGGATTTACCAGAGACTTGGATGTAATGGATGTGCCAGCACAACTGCTGGTGCCTGTAACTTTTCCCGAAGCCAAGGCCCAAGAAATCCGAAACATATTTGTTCAGGCCGGCAAACGTCGGGCAGTTCTTGACAGCTACAAACCTGACTATTGTCAATCAAACAATCAAATGAGTGACCAAGATATTCAACCGTGGTATGCCAAACAGACCGCAGACTGGCGACGTTTAACACAAGGTGTAAATCTCAAATAATAAGGAGTCAACGTGAAAGGGATTGACATGAAAAAACTATTAACTTTCTTTGTGGCAGTACTGGTATCAGTCAGCGCCTGGGCCAACTATCCCAACAAACCCATCGAACTGATTGTCGGCTTTTCTCCAGGCGGTTCCAGCGATGTTCTTGCTCGAGCTCTGGCCAAAAGTCTTGAACCCATACTCAAACAACCGGTGATTGTAAAAAACGTAGCAGGTGCAGGCGGCACCATTGCAATCAAAAATACCATCAACGCCAGCCCCGACGGTCATACCTTGGCCATTGGATCTATTACAGTGTTGAGCCTGGCGCCACATTGTATGGATCAATTGCTGTATGATACCACCAAAGACATCACGCCAATTGCCATGTTTGGATATGTGCCCAACATCATGGCAGTGAACAACGCATTTCCTGCCAATGACTACCGATCCTTTGTGGACACAGTCAAAGCCAATCCTGCAAAATTCAATTATGCTGGTCAGTTTTGCACACAGTACTGGCTCATGGGCGAAACACTCAAGGCCAGAAACAACATGGACATGGTATATGTTCCAGTCAAGGCCATGACGCAGGCACGTTTGTATCTCATGAACAATGAGGTGCAAATGATCTTGGAATCTTCAGTGATTGTGCCCAACATCAAGGCCGGACAAATGCGAGCCATTGCTGTGGGATCCAATCGTCGACTGCCCGACTTGCCAGACGTTCCAACATTTGCCGAGCTCAACATGCCAGATGCAAACATAGTCAGTTGGTTTGGTGTAGTAGCACCGCCGGGCACCGATCCGACCATTGTTGAAATTATAAACAAAGCAGTGAAAAAAGCCACTCAAGACCCTGCGCTGATATCTGTTTTACAAACTTTTTTAGGCGACGTTAACTATATGGGACCCAAGGAATTCACAAAACACTTGCAAAATGAGTGGATCAAATATGGTGCCGCTGTAAATGCTACCAAAAGTAAGAGTTCTAAATAACAGCTAGAGATGTTCAATCTAGAAAAATCTCATTTTGGCTATTGGAGTGTAGGCGACTACAAAACATTTAGCAAATTAGAGGCTCTAGAAATACAGGCAAAACTCAACCAACCAATCAAGTATCATTTCAATGACGAAGTGTACGGTGCCATTGACTGGACTCAAGAGCCTACGCAAAGTCTCACAGAAATGTACTTTGAGCGGGCTCGTCAAATTCGTGCCAAGTATGATTATATTGTGTTGTTCTTTTCTGGCGGTGCAGACAGCTACAACGCTTTGCAGGCCTTTGTGCATGCAGGAGTAAAAATTGATGAAATAGCGTCGTTGTCGTATGCACAGGCAGATGGCCGCAAAACGTCTTTCATGAATCGAGAAGTCTACGAAACTTCGCTGCCCATTGCACACCGCCTCAAAGAACAAAACCCCCTGTACAAAGATCTTGTGATACGTGAAATAGATCTAAGCGAACACACAAAAAATGTGTTGACCAACAACTTGTACGACATTGAATATTTTGGGAATACCACACCCAGCCCATGGCGGCAGTCTGGCAGCATGCACCGGGACTTGATCCCAGAATACAAAAAATTATGTTCGGAAAAACGTGTGGTGTTTGTGTATGGGCATGAAAAAATCTCCAATGTAAAATTTAATCAGGGCCAATTTTATTTTGCGTTTCATGAACTGACCAGCAGCATGGTGGATGTGAGAACCCAGTATCTCAATCGACCCACAGACCATGACGAGTATTTTTATTCAACCCCTGACGCACCACTGATACATGTGAAACAAGGGCATGCCATAAAAAATTTCCTAAAGACAGCACCCGCAGATCATCCTTGGCTGTCCAGAACCAAGTCCATGCCCTATGGTTACATTCCCAAGTGGCACGACGGACGTTGGCAAACACACTGGCTTACCTACGTAGGTCTACACAGCATTGTATATCCATGGTTTGATCCTAAAATGTATGTAACTCCCAAGATACAAAATATGGTTTTTAGCGACAGAGATAACTGGGTCTACAATGATTCAGTGTTGGGTCCTAAATATCGATCTTGGGTGCAAAGCATGGTGAACAAATTTGGCAACAAATGGATGACCGTTGTCCGACCGGGTGTGGCGCACACTGGACATCACTTTGGTACTACCTATTGCCTGGGCAAATAAATATACAATACAAGTTATTGCTGTATGAAGGTGATAAAAAAGTGTTCTGGACGCGGGTTCGACTAAGCCTGTTTTACCATGAAACCACCATGTGTCTTATTGCCTCGCAATGACGCATTGGCAAAAGCGTTAGCATTGTATCCGCGATCCATACACCATTGACGCAATCCTTCTACTCGCTCAATAGTTCCGTCCGGATGTGTAACATCATACACTTTTCCAGTCCAAGTTTTACCCCTTGCTTGTCGCTTGCTCTTATACTTTTGGCGTAGTTCAGTGGCTCGTTCAGTTCCGAAGATTTCTTCCCACTTCTTGCCCTTTCGCTGTTTAATGTTTGTTTGTCCACCTTTTCTGGCACCCGCCATGATTGCTTCTTTAGCGGCATCAAAGTTAGCATCAAGTTGGGCAAGCCCCTGCCAAGCAACATAGTCCTGCCAATGCCCATGTTGTTCATACAATAATCGGTGTGCTTCGGCATGTTCGCCCGGAGTTAGTTCGATTAAGTTGCTTGGATCGTCTGTCCCGCCCATATGCTTTGGAATGATGTGATGTTTGTGCTTCATACTATTATTTAGTCGAAACCATAGAAAAAATGCTTGACAAAGGTTTCGACATGTGTTATTCTTATAAAAATATTTCAGAGGCAGACAATGATTGATTATTTCCAAGCACTTAGAGAAATGCATCAGGGCAATGTGGTCAAGTATGTTGGCACGGTAAATGGTAATGTAATGAGCGATAATGGTGCCAGTTTTTGTATGTGCCGCGGTTGTATCTTTCTCTTTGATGACGGAGTAATCAAATGGAATAAGTTGGGATACATGGTTTACGATCCAGATTACAGATACGAACTAACCGGCGAAACCGTAGATCCAAGAGCCTGGAAACCAGAAAAGAAAAGCAGAGAACTCAAGTCAAAGTTAGGCTATAGCAGAATAGGATTAAACAACGTATGACCGAAGGAGAACGAGCGGGTTGGTGGGCTATTGTGTATCTACTGATTGTAGGTGCGGCTGCTTACTTTACAATCTTTGCGGTTATTTTTAGTTTTTTAAAACAGATGTGTTGGAGTTAAAGAATGATAAATGAATATTTCAAATCACAGATAGAAGAAGGTGCTACAGAAATGTTCTTCTATGCTATCGAGCGTGAAGGCAACTTAACGATTCAACGACATCGTGGCACACTGGACACTTTTCCCGAGTTAGAATATGTTCGACACTTGACTGATGGTGTGCCATTGTTTAAGGAAGCAGAATGAGCGGAGATCACAACATGTATCAATGCGATGTAAACGAACAACAAAAGACACCACTTAATCCACCTGTCAATATAGGAACCTATAATCAAGGTGTTATGGCAGAACGCCAGCGTATTGTAAATCTTCTAATGATCCAACATGAAGCAGCCAAAGATCGGCACAACTATTGGAAAGTGGCGGCCGAATTAATTCAAGCAGATGTAGCGAGTGACACATGAACCAACGAACGGTGCATTACATTGATGTGAGCAAGATGACCGAAAAAGAACTATGCAAAGTATTGAATATTAAGTATATGCCTTGGTACCGGAGCAGTTTGTTTTGGTCGTTGGCATTGTGTTTCAGTTTACCTAGTGTTATAATGATTATGGAGATGATATGAAAAAGATACCAATGTTAGAACGGTTTGCCGCACAAAGTCTTGTTGAACACGACGGTGAGTTGATTTTTAGCAAGGAAAAGTTCGCCGAGTTGATTGTGAGAGAATGTTTGAGTATTGTGGAAAATAATAACCCTCGTCCACCAGGCACTACTATAATGTATAGTTTGTCCAAGGATGAATATTTTGACACAGGTTGGCAAGTGGCAGTGGAAACTAAATCCAATCAGATTAAACAACATTTTGGAGTTGAAGAATGAACGAACGAATTAAACAGTTAGCCGCAGAAGTTGGTATCAGTGTTGAATACTTAAACAATACCAAACAATGGGCATTGATTGAAACATTAGCCGAACGAATTGTGGGGGAGTGTATCGGATGTTGTGAACAAGTTATTAGTGATCCTGTTCCTGAATCAGTTGATACTTTTGAACAAGGTGGAATTCATTGTATAGATGAGATTCGACAGCACTTTGAAGTTGGTATGACTACAGAAGATAAAAAGAATCTAATCAAAGAATTATTGGGAGTGAATAAATAAGAGTTATTGCTGTATGAAGTGAAGTGAAACAGGTCTTGGACGGGAGTTCGATTCTCCCCACTTCCACCAAAAGCACATACATCGCTTCTCACCTGAAATAGTGCGATGGTACAGATGATAGTGGTGAAGTAATATCTGCTTATGTGTGCTTTTGATGGGGGTGACTGGTTTCGACAGGGCAACAAGTATTGAAGTGGACAGCACGGTAGCGACACCGTTAAAAGAAGAAACCAAACTAAACGCAAATGATGAGCGTTTCTTGATGGCAGCGTGAGCACCATCGGGGTAGGACTTACCTGGCAACAGAAATAACCAAAGGGACCACGGTCCCTTTTCTTTTTTGTCAACCAACTTCCGGGCTGGTGCGTTAAATTAGTATTAACATTGATTCAACGATCATGCTGCCAAAAAAACACAATTGCGAAAATGAAAAGAAATCCAACAAGGATATTGCAGATGGCAAAGATATTTTTTTATCTTCAACGTCAAAGGTTAAGACCTATCTCGAATACGATAAAAAACGATCTAAACCCTATATTAGGTCTGCTAATAAAACATCGTAACAATTGACAAAAATCATAAATTTTGCTACAATTAACATCTTTTTGCCCGCAATAAATAGTATTATGCTAGTCACTGTTATTGCTTGGGGAATTTTTTGGGCTGTGACCTTTGCGCCCGAAATCCTCGCAAATTTTTAATACCCAAAAAATTATGTTAGACCCGGAACAAGTTCAACAACAACGGGCGGATATGGCATTGATCGAGCAACAATTTTCTAGTATCGCTATTAACATTTCTGAATTGTGGGGCACACGAGACTGCCTCAAATACCTAGATGAACTGGCCATAGGCCATCACGGTGGTAGGCAAGAATTTCCCAAAAAAGTGTTTTTGGCATTGGCTAGAATAAGGCAGTTCCACGCAGGAAAACACCCTGGAGTTTCCTATACCGATATTTGGGCATTAAACGACAGCGAATAGCTGGTTGACTGTTATTTCAATTGGTGCTACAATAAGCAAATAAATTAAATTATAGGTAAGCATACTGGATCTGGCGAGCAGTGATGTGTCGCCTCCACCGGATGCCTAGAGTGAGCCAACCCAACTATCTGGTCCAGTATGCTTACCTATTGTTTATTTGACAATAAATCAAAATTTTGCTATAATTATTCTATAGTGTTAGTTGTTTGATGTTATCAAGGTATCGTGTATGGACGCATACACTATGCGGGCCTAACTGTGCGAGGAACAGGTCCTGAAATAACTGCTATTCGCTTGTCAGTGCTAATTACATTTTTGACAAATCGGCGCGATAACATCAAACAATTGACATTATATCAAAGCACATTGGAGACCGTGTGGCCTAGTCGGTCTTAATAAGGTTGGAGCCACCCAGTACGACCCACCAGTGTGTTTTGATATGGTTTTAGACGGGGGATTAGCGGCTACTAGATCCTGCAACTCGCTTGGATACTTCGCGCTAATCTTAAACGACAGCAATCTGTGCCCCTTTAGTAGAATTTGGAGACGTGGCAGAGCGGTTGATTGCACCAGACTGTAAATCTGGCCTCTAAAAAGCACGGTGGTTCAAATCCATCCGTCTCCACCAGATATAGAAAAGAATAATGCACCGTTCATCTAGAGGCCTAGGATAGTGCCCTTTCACGGCATTCACAGCGGTTCGAATCCGCTACGGTGTACCAGTTTATCTCGGGCTGGCCGAGCGTCCAGGCGGCGGTCTGCAAAACCGCCCAGGCAGGTTAGACTC
>Ga0208147_1000796_pt1 | contig 10609 bp, 10 predicted proteins | sample DEB3_08_DNA_FD_184520 | JGI IMG/M metagenome (GOLD analysis project Ga0208147, IMG submission 184520) | Aqueous microbial communities from the Delaware River and Bay under freshwater to marine salinity gradient to study organic matter... | ecosystem: Environmental > Aquatic > Marine > Coastal ... | reverse complement strand
GGTTTCGGCCCGCCGCCTTCGTACTACTACGAGCTTCAGCAGGTCACGGTGACGCCCGCCATCGACGAGCAGCGCGACCCGACCGACAACTCCATCATCGTCGCAGCGCAGCCTGCAAAGACCAGCGTTGTGGTGCTGAAAAGCGGCAACGTGAATATGCCGCAGGAAGACTGGAACAACTGGGCCGCTGGGCTGGGACCGGATGGTGACACGGAGTACCAGCTTTTCTCCATCTCCACCGCTCTTGGTTTGATCCGTGTCTGACCAGCTAAAGGCTGCGTTCACCAAGTTCCCCTACTGCCTAGCCACCTACGTTTGCCTGATAGGCGCGGGGTGGCTTTTGTTTGTAGGATGGGAGCCTGTTAAGGACAACCCTCCCGTCTATGTCAGGGAGGTGGAGATAAGGGCTGGGGAGCGGGCTTGGCAGGTGAGCCATACGGGTAGCATGAAGCCCTTCCTTCAGGGAGGGGAGTATGTCGTTACGGTGGCTAATTACGACGCCATTAGGCTTGGTCAAATCTTGGTCTATCACGCTCCCTACAACAAGAGCCCCATAGTCCATAGGGCTGTCCAGAAAGACAAAGATGGGTGGATAATGTCAGGCGACGCCAACAGGCACACCGAGTCTTGGTTTCGCGTAACTAAGGACAACTACTTAGGAACTGTGGTGAGCGTCTACAGGCTTGACAAAACCAAAGCTAATTAGATCAATAAGGCGATGACTACTGAACAAGCCCTCAATAACCTGTATGCCGCGAGCCGCCGGGCTCCTCTAACTGCTGAAGAGCACGAAATCCTCAGAAAGTCGGCAGAACTCCTATTAGAAGCGATTAAGCCAAAAGAGGATGGTAATGTAGCGGAATTCCCCAAATCGCCTTAAAACGCAAGGAATGGCCGTTTAAAGGGCATTCTGTAACGCCTGATAGAATAGTCTTTATCAGACGTAAAGGCCCTTAACGCCCAATCTAGCAGACATTATGGACCTATCCACCCTACTTGCAGGACCGATAGGGTCCATTCTAGGACTAGGGGGAGCCATTTTCCAGAAATGGCTCTCCATGAGGGAGGCTAGGGAGAAGCATCAGATGAGGCTGGAGGAGCTTAAGCTGGCTTCTCAAATTGACCTCCAGAAGGCAGACATAGCGTTACGCCAGTCCATTGAGGAGGGGAACGCTTCCACCTTTGGCAAGGCCATAGACGCTCAGGCTGGTTTGAGGGCCAATTCAGGCTGGGCTACGGATGTCATAGCCCTGTTTCGCCCCGGCCTCACTTTGGCCCTTTGGGTGAGCTCAATGATTCTCGCGATATGGTATCGTAATACCAATCCAGAGCTTATGAGCTTCATCATCACCTCCACCTTTGGGATGTTTTCCATCTCAGTTGGCTATTGGTTCGGAGTTCGAACAGAACAGAAGATGGCCATTAGGAGCGTCAAATGAACGTCCCAACCAGACAGATTAGTAGCGATGTGCTAGCGATGTTGAGCGCGACAAGCTCCATTGCAGCTTGGCAGGAACAGCTAGATTGGGCTCTCCGCATCCTAGCCTCCCTTTTAGCCATTGCGGCTGGTGTCTATTCCATTGTGGTACGCTATCGGAGAAACAAGCGATGAATCGGAAGAGCAAAGCCGATATGCCCTGCAACCAACCGATGAAGAGTTGGAGGCCGGGGAAGAAGAAGGTGGTGAAAGCCTGTGCGAATGGGCAGGAGAGGATTGTCCATTTCGGTGATAGTTCCATGCAGGACTACACCCAACATAGGAGCAAAAAGCGTCGGGAATCCTATTGCGCTAGGTCTGGTGGCATCAAGGGCGGGGAAGGAAAGCTCTCCGCCAACTACTGGGCTCGTAAGGTATTATGGTCCTGCTAGGACGCCTCCCCTAGCGGGGAGGTGGAGGGGAAATCAATTTTCTGTCAACACCAAACTTATGAGCAAATCAGGCGAACGCTACAAGTCGAAGAAGGCAATGGCCCGTCACGAGAAGGGTGAGAGCAAGAAGGACCGTATGCTGGAATACGGCTCCATGAAGACCAAGAATCACGGCACCAACCGTAAGATGTGCTGACAATGCCCCTCACCAAAAAGGGCAGGAAAATCATGTCCGCCATGCAGGAAGAGTATGGCAAGGAGCGGGGCCAGCGGGTGTTTTACGCCGCTGCCAACAAGGGCTCCATCAAGGGCGTGGACTTCAAGCGCAAGCGGCGCTAATGGTAGGATAGGCGTATGCCTGTCCTTTCCACAGTTGGCGCGGCAAGCCTCCGCGCATTTGGAGCTTTCAGACCTTCTGGCGTGGTAGTGACGTTTATCTCTGCCACGGGAGGAACGGTTACAACTGATGGTGATTACAAAATCCATCAGTTCAATTCTTCGGGCACGTTTACCATTAATTCAGCGCCCACATCAGCAACGGTTGAGGCAATGCTGGTTGGCGGCGGCGGTGGAGGAAGAAGTGGTGGTGGCGGCGCTGGCGGATATGTTTATTCTTCTTCCGTTCCCGTTAGCACCGGAAGCTATTCCATTGTTGTTGGAGCCGGTGGAGTTCAAAACAACGGAGGAAGCTCTTCGTTTAGCACGCTAACTGCCATTTATGGCGGAGCTGGTGGAGAAGCTGGCGCGGGACCAGCGACAGCCGGAAGCTCTGGCGGCAGCGGAGGTGGTGCTGGCGGTCAGGACCCAAATTTTCGTTCAGGTGGACTTGCGCTTCAGCCGACATCTTCAAGCGGCGGGCTTGGCTATGCTGGAGCATCGTCAGTATCAATCTACGGCGGAAGAGGCGGTGGCGGTGCCGGTAGTGCCGGAAATGGAGCCACGGCTGGAAACGGAGTTTCTGCCCAGATTGGCTCAGGAACATTTTGCGTTGGTGGCCCTGGATACAATAGCCCAGACGAAGGGGACCAGACCAATGCCGCAAGTAACACGGGCAACGGCGGACCCGGCCATGACAGCGGCGCTGGAGGAAACGGAGGAAGTGGCGTGGTTCGTATTCGTTACAAATTTCAATAATGGCTCGCTATTCAAAATACGGGGCGATTGACACGCCTATAGCCACGGATGGTGATACGGCCTTCCTGAAGATGAACAATCGTCTGCGGCCTGACCAGCTTCAGGCGGCGGAGGTGGCCTATTCATCCAACGGACGAATGGATGTTGACGGAGCTTGGCAAACCCGCAAGGGCATTGACAGCTTTGGACCCACTCTGGCTGGCAATACGGAGTCGATTCGGCTTCTGCCCACCCCTACTTGGAAGCTCTATTCCGGTACGGTGAGCATTAGCTCAGCAAGCCGAAACAATGCCACGGTGACGGTGGATACGTCCACCAGCCACGGCTATTCCTCGAATACGCTGGTTTACATCTCTGGCCTTACGGGAGCGGTTGATCCGAATGGCAATCGCCTCATCACCGTAACGTCGCCCACGCAGTTTACGTTCACCATTACAGGGGCTACTGGAACTGAAACCTACTCTGGTGCTGGAACTAGTCAGCCAGCCCAGCTTTCCGCTGCATCCGTAACGGGCGTCTTTGGATCGTGCCTTTTCAGCAATCCGAATACGGCCAATGACAACTACATCATTCTGGCCACCAACCTGAATGTTCAGGCCATCAAGCTGTCTGATGGTAGCGCCACCACCATCACCTACCCGACAGGGGTTACGATTGCATCCACCGTCGAGCTCCTGCACGCTTTTGACAAGGTGTTCATCTTCAGGAATGGGCAGCAAGCCCTGCAATGGAACGGCGATTTTAACGGGTCGTTGGCTTTCACCTTGGTTCAAGGGGGAGCGTATGCTGCCTCAACGTACATAGACAACTCCAACAACACGGTTGTTCTTGATGGAGTTGCAACTGTTACCACTCCTTCAAGTCACGGACTGTCTGTTGGAGATAGGATTTACGTCGTTGATAAAGGTGCTGGCAGCTTGATTGAGCAGGGAGAGGGCTACACCATTGCTAGCGTTACAACTTCGCCTGCACACACGTTTACGTTCTACACCCAGACGCCTGACGACGCCACCCATAAGGCGGTTTATTCCGTTAGGCAGAGCCAAAGCCTTGGTTTGATGCATATGCCAGCCCCAGCTTGGGGTGTTCAGCATCAACGCCGTTTGTGGCTCCCGTATGTTTACGAACCGGGTGGGACATCGGGTAGCCCCACTTACACGAACAGGAACATTTTGGATGAGGTGGTTGCTTCCGACATTCTGGACAGCGACACCTACGACAGGATTCAGTCGCAATACCGCATTAGCGCGGGTACGGCTGACAGCTTGGTGGGAGTGGAGCCGTTTGCCGAGGACAACCTGCTTGTCTTCATGCGGCACTCCATCCACCTCATCAAGGGTATATCAGGAAGCCTACTGGACACATCAGTCAATCTAATCACTAAAGAGGTGGGATGTGTGGCCCGCAAGTCCATCGTCCAGATTGGCAATCAAGTGTTGTTCCTTTCGGACAATGGTGTTTACGCCGCAGCCTTCGGCGACCTCTACAACCTACGCGGAGCAGGCGTTCCCCTGTCCGAGCCTATCAATCCCATCATTGGGCGGATCAATCGTGACTATGCCAAGAATGCCGTAGCGGCTTATTACAACAATCGCTACTATCTGGCCGTTCCGTTGGACGATTCAATCGTAAACAACGCCATATTGGTGTACAACTTCCTCAATCAAGGATGGGAGTCCATTGACACCACGGGACTTTCCCCTTGGGAAATAAGCCAACTCATCGTTGGAGACACGGGAGGTATTTCCAAGCTCTACGTCGTAGGCAGCTTGGGCTCCATTCACATCATTGATGGCCGCGAGGACAACAAGGACAACCTCACGCTGTATGCGGGTATTTCAGCTCAGGCCTACCCCATAAGCTCCTACGCCACCACCCGTCAGTACACGATGGGAACCATAGATCGCAAGAAGTTCTCATCTTACGAGCTTCATGTCGAGTCTTCCGCTAGTCAGGCTTCCAATGCTTCCATTGCCGTGGAAACGGAGAATTTGGACTCGGCAGAAACCCTAACCAGCATCTACAGCTTGCTTGGGAATGCCAATCTGGATGTGGCTGAAGATGCCTCCTTGCGTGGTAGGATTGGCAATAAGCGGGGCTATGGGGCTCAGCTTACCTTCACGCCAACCTCTGGAAGACCCAAACTACGGGCCGTAACGCTAAATGCGGCCATCACCAATCTCGGAATAACCCAAGCCACCTAACATGGCCATTCTAGCTACAGGCAACACTTTCAATACGGGTGACAGCGTTACAGCCACCATGCTGAACAACTCTGTCAACAATGCGACGTTCGCCAGCGGAGCTGTGGATGGTGTCACCACCCAGCTTTCTGGCGGGGCTGTCATCGTCAAGGACGGTGGTATTACTGCTGCCAAGTTGAGCACGGGTGGCCCGACTTGGACTACATCAGGAGCCCTCACCGCCATATCTATTCAAAATACTCCGATTGGCGGAACATTTCCATCCAGCGGCACCTTCACTAGCATATCCCTAAGTGGTCAGATGTCGATGCGAGGTGCCATTGAAAGAACTTCCATTGACACTACTGTATTAGACAGCACCTTCAACTTCAACTGGGCAACGTCTGCTGTTCGTTACTTCACCAACAACGCATCCGGTAACTGGACTTTGAATGTGCGGGCGTCGTCAACGTTGACGTTGAACGATACGATGGCGAACGGGGAGTCGATTAGCTTCACCACACTCTGCACGCAAGGCAGCACGGCCTACTATCAGTCGGCCATGCAGATTGATGGCAATGCCGTCACGCCCAAGTGGGCTGGTGGCCCTCCGGCTCCTTCGGCTGGCAATGCCAACAGCATTGACGTATACGCCTTCACCATCATCAAGACGGCACCTGCCACCTTCACCGTCCTAGCCTCACAAACCAAGTTTGCTTAATCATGGCCTATCCATTTGACGGTGCAATAGAAGATGTTGGATTTGCTGGCACAGTAGGGGGAAGTCCCAACGTCTATTCGTCCTACAATCCTTTGGGCGGATTAAGCCAGCTTCCGGGCCAGAGCGGTGCTCCCGGTCCGTATGTCGTCAATCCGGGTCAGGCCATCAGCTCATACATGGGGGCATTCACCCCCGAGCTCATGGGCAACATCCTTGGAATGGAAAGGACATATGGTCCCCAATTCAAGGAGCTTGATCTGGCCAACCTTTCCAGAACCTTGGCCGGAACCACGGGGATGATGACAGACCTCACCCGCAGCACGGGTGGAATGTACCGTAGCGAGGCCGACATCAATCGTGAGTTCCAGATAGATCAGCTTAACAAGTTTGGGTATCCAGCGATGGATGCCTACATGAGGGCCAATCCCTACCTGAAGTCTGCTATGGACAGGGCTGATGCGCTTGGTGGCGTGTCGGCCAATCAGGGGTATGAGGCTCTTTCTAGGGCGTTGTTAGGTGGGGCTCCTGCTGCCCAAAACCTCACTCCACAGCAGGTTGCCGCTGGACAGCTTCAGGTTGGAGGGACTCTCACGCCAGAGCGTGTGGCTGCTGATCGCATCTCTGCCGAACGTATTGCGTCTGGTCAGGTATCCGCTGGTCAGGTGGGTGCTGGAGCTCTTGGAGAATCCCTTTACCAGCAGGCCCTTCGCGCTGGTCAAATGTCTCCTCTTTCTCAGGCCCTCCAGCAACGCGGCCTGTCAATGGCGAGCGCCCCGGGCCAGCTTACGCCCGAGGAACTTCGTGCTGCCACGCAGGGATCGCGTGAGATGACGGCTGGTACGGGCCGTTTGGAGAGCGCGGCTGGCATTACGGGCGAGGCCTTGGCTCGTGCGGGTGCTGCTCGTCAGCGCACGGCTGAGGACATTGCGATGGCCCAGCAGATTAACCAGCAGCTCCTTGGGGCTCAACAAGCTGGTCAGCAACTCGCCACAGATGTGCTCCGTGCGGACATTGCCCGTCAACAGGCTAATGTCGGAACGGCCCTTCAGGCTGGTACGTTCAATGTTAGCAGCGCCCTTGAAGCCGCTAGGTCCAATCAGGCTACTGGTCTTGATGCAGCCAGAGCCAATCAGGAGGCTGCTCTTCGTGCCAACCTTGCCAATCAAGCTGCTGGTATGGAGGCTGGCAAGTTCAACATTAGCAACCTTCAGGACGTTGGCCGATTTAACATCGCCAATGCCATGCAGGCAGGGATGTACAACGCTGATACGGCCAATCGCATGGCCGAGTCCAACCGTGCGTTCAACTACGGCGCTGGTCAGGACTATCTCAGAAACCTCGGTGTCCTCGGGACGATGGGTAGCAACATCCGTGAGGCTGATCGCGCCTACAACCTCAATCAAATGGGGGCCTACGGCAACATTGGCAATGCGGCCCTCGGTGCGATGGGGTACAACCAGCCGCCTCCTAGCGTTGCGCTTGGCATGGACTACTACCGCATGGGCTCAACGGCTCCTTCGGAGCGTATGTTTGATCCGAATGCTGGCATCAATTTGGCGCTCACCAATGCGTCCAACTTGAGCAACTACTACTCAAACATCTACGCTGCGGATCAGGCTAGGGCCGGTGCCCGTGAGGCTGCTTCTGCCTCAAAAACTGCTGGTGTTGCGTCTGGTGTTGGGTCATTGCTTGGTGGAGCCGCAGGTGCGGCTCTCATCGCGCTATGACCTACGATCAGAAAGTATCACAAGCCCACAGTTTAATTAAGTCGGCCTTGGAGAACTCCCGCAACCCTGCGGTGATGTGCTCCTTTGGAAAGGACAGCATTGTTGTGCTGCACATGGTGATGCAGTACAAGAAGCTAAAGATTGTGTTTCATCGCCATCCGTTTCAGCACCATAGGTATGAATATGCCAATAAGGTCATAAGCGAATGGGACCTTCATGTCATTGACTACGCTCCGGCTGGTACGGCTATGAGCGAAAACGAAAACGAGACAAACATTGTCAGCTACTACCAAGTAGGGCAAAAACCAGTCTATCTTCCAACTGGGCTAGTCCAAACAGACTGCGGGAAAAACACGCTGTGCGCCCTTGATGAGATTTACGGCCGGCCAACTGGTACTTTCAACTACCCATTTGACTTGGTGTTTCATGGACATAAAAGCGTGGATGTTGACCCTGTTCTAGGAGGAGTTCCTCTTTTTACGGATGTAGCTCTTAACGTAGGCTCCGTTTCAGCCGCATACCCAATAAGGCACTTCACCAACGAGGATGTCTGGTCCTACATCGAAGACCATGACATTCCGATAAACCACCTTGCCTATGAGCGCAAGGAAGGCAAGTGGGTAGCAAAACAGGACAAGTCTGGAAGCCCAGACTATCTGTCGTGTTGCTTTTCGTGTCTTTCGACAAAGACAGGCAATAACGTCCATTGCCCCAAGTGGGGAAGAACTGTCAGCAACGTCTCAAATCAGGTAAGATGGGCAAATAAGCCCGATCTCAGCTATTTGAGAGGGTAGAATACCACCATGCTCACCTATGGCTCACAAGTGAACCCCTCGCTGGGGCGTGTTGACTACTCCCCGCTTCTCCAAGGGGCAATGGCTCGCGCTCAGGGCACCCAGCAAGCCGGACAGGCGTATGGTCAGGCGTTTGCCAGCTTAGGCAAGGGCATCGCTTCCGGTATCGACGAGTACCAGAAAAGGAAGATGGCTAACGACATTCTCGAATCCGAGAATAGGTCGATGCTTAGGATTTACGGCAAGGCTCCTGAATTGAAGGAGTTTGGTCCTGAAAACATAGACAAGTATTTGGCAAAGGTGGAGTCTGGCGGGCTTTCTGAAGCTGAAAACCGAAAGATACACTCCGAGCTCTCAAGCGGAATTAAGGTTGGTTCTCAGTTGATTGGAATCCGTCAGCAGCAGATTTACGCCAACGCGCAAAAAGCTGTAACCGAAAGGACGTTGGCGGAAAATGCCGAACTTAACAGGAAGATTAAGGCTTCACAGGATTTTCGCACATTCCTAAACCAAAATCCAAACGCTAAAGATACGGAGCTTTATCAGTTTGCCTCAGGATTAGGCCTTCCAGCGGATGAGCTGAATGCGTACATGAGTGGCAGGTTTAACGCCGGAATGTACGCCGTTCAGGGTGAGGTTGCTAAGGCCAACCTTCGCGGCCAGCAGTTGGCCAACGACGAGGCCGTCAGAAGGGCCGAAGTGCTGAAGCAGCAGGCTGGCGAAAACTATCAGTCAACTAATGTTGTCAGGGACCCTAATACGGGACAGCCCATTGCGTACAGCGTTGTAACTGTCGATAAAATTACGGGAAGGCCAGATTCCCAGATTGTAAAAATACCAGAGCACAAGCCTCTTCCCGGAGAAAGGGCAATGGCCCTCTTTGGTCAGTTTGCGGATGCCCAAAGACGTGGCGATCAGGCCGGAATGCTGGAAACTGCCGTCACCTATGGCAAGGAGGCTAATTATTCTAATTTCAGCCCCGGTGCCTTGGTAAACATGATGACCGAAGAGCTTGCCAAGAATCCAGTTCTTGGTGGCACGGGCAGGGTGACAACCAGTAGTGGGCTTTCGGTCACCGGACGATCCATTCCTGTTAATAGTGAACAGAGTAGCCCGGGTGCGGCACCAGCCCCTACGGGAGCAGCCACAAACGCTGTAGTTACGCCCTCTAACAGGGTTGTTGCCACGGAGACGATGCCTCCGCAGCCTGCCGCTCCTTCCACTCCTCCCGCTCCAGCCGTGGAGCCTACGGGTTTTGGGGCCAATAGGAACCTTCCCGATCCATTCGCACAGGCTACCTACTTCCCGACAACCGAACAGCAAAGGCTTGAAGCTGGTTATCCGACGCAGGATGAATTGGTTCGTGCTCTTGCTATTTCCGCTCCTCCACCTCCGTTGGTTGACACCAACATAGTGCCCGCTCCCGCCCCTGCGAGAGGGCAACCAACCTCAGGCTACAACTATCCCGCCTACTCTGTGCTTGGCATTGCCGAGCGTTTGAGTGCTGAGAGTGCCAGAAAGAGGGCTGAGATTCAGGCGCAGGACCAAATGCTGTCGTCTGGAGCAGGACGGGGCTTGAGCCAGATTCCAGAAACCCTGCTACGGGCCGGTGAGGCTGGCATTGCTGGTGTTATGACCGGCGACTACTCCATGCCTGAAAAGAGCGGAGTGGCGCGTCTGGGAGAGGCTGCTGGCGAGGTGTTGTCGGGCAGCATGGCGTCTGAAATTCAAAGGCTTCAGCGCGAGGATGAGGTGCTTCGCTCCCGTCCCAATTCCATTGAGGCCTACGACATCCGCCGCAGTCGTGGGTTGCCGGGACCGGCTAGGGAAGGCGCTGGCTATACGCGCAGCTTTACGGCTGAAGAGATGGACATGGTGCGCGCTGGCCAAGCTCCCGTTGGAAGGGCTGAGGCGGAGTCTCAAATTCGCCCCAATGTGTCTCGCGGGCTGATGGAAATCATCTCTCCAAGGCCGAGCCAGAGGGTTAAAACCGAAAAGCTGACTAAGGAGGAGGCCAAGGCCGAGGAGGCTGTGCGTCAGCCGCAAGGTGGCGTTGGCCTTGGCTTGGAGGTTCTGCCGCAGATAAACCTTTCCAAGGACACCAAGCGCATTGCTGACCTTCTGCTCAAGGAATACGAGAGCAACAAGAAGGGACAGCCCTCGTTCACTATCACGGCAAAC
>Ga0208147_1000795_pt1 | contig 10610 bp, 12 predicted proteins | sample DEB3_08_DNA_FD_184520 | JGI IMG/M metagenome (GOLD analysis project Ga0208147, IMG submission 184520) | Aqueous microbial communities from the Delaware River and Bay under freshwater to marine salinity gradient to study organic matter... | ecosystem: Environmental > Aquatic > Marine > Coastal ... | reverse complement strand
GGTGCGTTAGCACGTAGCCATGCGAACACGTCACCGTTATTTACGTCAAAGTCCTGGGCAACACCCCAACCGTGCGGGCTGTACCCGGGTGTTGCTGACGGTGACTTGCCGACCTTTAAGTACCATTTCCCACCGTTGAAGTACCGAGTGACTTCAGGCTTACGGCCTGTGGGACGGTCGTCGTAACGGTCATAAAACAACGCTTCTTGGCGTGCATAGGACCTGTAGCCCTCTGATACGGCTTTGAGTGTGATACCTGCTTTGCGTGCGTCGTCGTACATGATGTTGCAAGCGAACACGAAACCGCCACAGTGGTTGGGGTCGAACCAGCCAGTACCTCCGCAGCTTAACTTGCCTAGTACTTCGCTGGGTAGTTTGCCGTTGATTGGCAACCAGTCTTTAGGCACGTTTAACGCTTTGTAGGGATACCCGAGTTCAGCCATCTTTGCGCCCAATGATCGGTTGCACTGGTTCACCTTGTTTAGCTGCAATACCGTTGCCGACCGCATAGCCAATAACGAGGGTAATAACTGGCATGCCTTGGCTGGTGTCAAGCTTGTCAAGGGCCATGAGTACCGTTATGCACACCAGCCCAACTAAGGCTATAAACGCTTTGCTGGGGTTTGCGATCTTCATTATGCGACCCGGTAGCAAAGGTTCATAGATAGTACGTCTGTGTTTGCCCATGTGGTTGGGACTGTGGCGTTTACTACGGCCCAACGTGTGTACCTGGTGTATGTTGCGCCGTTGTCAAATACTCGTGGTGCCAACGTCAGGTTGGTTGCGCCTCGTACTGCTATGCCGTTGTAGTTGATGTTTCCAGTCGTGTTTATCATTAGGCAGTTGCCAAGCACTACGTCGGTGTTTGCTATTTCAAAACCTGCTGGCAACGTAAAAGTAATGTTGCCCGACGCTGCACCGCTGGCTGTGGCTTTGATCTCCACAAACGCAATTTTGTTAAACACGAAACCTCTAGCTGCCACAGTGCCAGTAAAGTTGCTTGCGGTAACCGTAATCGTGCTCATTACGCCTAGGTCGTTCATGTCGCCTGCGGTGAGCACGTCACCGACTGCAAAACTTCCAGGTGCTGTCATGTTGTGTCCTTTCTAAAAACCGAGTTTATTGCCCGGGTAGGTACCCGACGTGCCCAAAGTGCCAAAAACAGCGTTGTTCAAAATGAGGTAGTTGTTGTTGTCGTACGCACTGAACGTAAACCTTGCCCTAGTTGACGACGTATCTGCGTCAACTTGTAAACCCTCTAACACGACGCTGTACGTGTTGCCTCTAAACACCAAGGTAAATAACGCACCCGAAAAACTAACTGTGTCGCTAATCATGTCACGAAACTCGTTTTGCGAAAATGAGGCTTGTGACTCGTAGTCACACGTTAAAGCGTGTGGCGTTGAGGTGCTCGAGTTGTATTGGCTTACCAAATACTGGGCATGATTTAACGCTTGGGCCGTCGTGTAATCCACTGAGTTTTGGTTAAGTCCATAAAAGCCTGAGCCTGACTGCTGGCTGGCAAGGCCCACAGGGTTAATAGTGACTTCGGTGTAATAGTTTTCTGCAGCTGACGTAAACTCTATTTCGTTGTATTTAATAGTGTTTGTGGCACCAGTATCTGCAAACGAATACCCGGCTGACGTGTCATAGTTTCGTGGGTATAAAACCGTGTATGGCATGTAGGTACCCGATACAACACTGGTCTCAGATACGTGCCCAACTTCGGTCATTACCACCTCGTTCAATAGGTCTAGGCCGTTACCTGTGTAGGTTTGTGCGCTGGCAGTTGACGAACCTGTGCCAGTTGTAGTTGTTGACGCGCTCAACCCAGTTGCCGTTGCCAACGTACTCAACTGTGTCAACGTTCGAGCCTGTGCAATGCTTCGGTTATTGAACTGTCGCCTACCCCAGCGCGACAACGGACCTTCACAAGTAATGATGGCCGTATCCAAGTTGGCAACTATTCCGTATTGGATTTCAACGTCTTTTATGTATCCACCGAAGTTTGTTACGCCACCATTTGAGACACCTATGAGGTCACCAATTTTGGGGGTCGTTGTCCAGGCTGCAATGTTCCTGGACCTGATAGTGCAGCTTGCTGGTGAATACGGGTCGGTTGCCCATTCGCGGCCACGGTTCCACGAAATGGACTGCACGTCGTTTAATACAAAGCCACCAGCTAGGAGACTTGTGCCAGCAATTCTCACTGTGTAATCCAATGGGGTGGGCATTAGAACGAACCTGTAACAGCAATGGGCAACGGCCCCGAATTACGCCCGTATTGTCTCAACCCTTCAACAAGTTTTTTGGGGTCATTGGTCTGCACATAAACAGTGCCAATAGTGACACCAGTTGCCTGACCTGTAGCCAGCCCGGCACCGACTTGCCCAGCGACAGCACCCACAGCGGTATAAGCCTGGTTCAGTTGGCGTATGTCCCTCAACGCATTTGACTGTGCCAACAAATCCTCAGCAAACTGCGACCCACTAGCCAAGTCCATTTGCATAATCCCTTGGATCGCCAACGGCCCCAAACCCATGCCCTGCAGCTTGAGCAAGTTTTTGCCATAGTTCTTGATTTGCCCAACCATGCTTTTTACGTTCTTCATAAAGTCGGGGAAGTTCTTTGAGTCCCGGTATGCGCCACCTAGGTCAAACAGGCTTGTAAACGTGGCTGTGATTTCTTCTTTGATTTGGCCCAAGTTTTTGAGGAACCTTTCCAGTGGTGTTTCAATGTCCACCAATGCTGAGCCGTAACTGCGTGTGGATTTTTCTAAGCCCTGAAACAACTTGTCAAAACCGCTAAACAGTTGTGTGCCACCAGGTTGCACAAACACGGTATTTACGCGCTCAAGTTCGTCAGCAAACTTGCCTACGTCGTCGGCAGTAGCGCGAAAGTTTTTGCCAATAACTGGGATAACACTGAGGATGGTTCGAAATACCGACGGTGACTCTGCAGCTTTATCATTGTTTTTTTGCAGTGCGTCACCAAGCAAATTCAACGTTTCCACCGCTGGATCGAGCACGTCAATTAGATCGGAAATAATTGGGATAAATACTTTCCCAATGGCTTCAGCTGCTTCCTGCAACTTTTGTGTGGTAATAGCTAACTTGCCTGCGTACGTATCCGCTGCGTTAGCTGCAGACCCACCAAACGTGTCGCTGAGCACCTTCGTCGCTGCGTCAAAGTCCTTGGTTTTGACAATGTTTTCGTCAAGCGGAATACCTAAGCGTTTTAGTGAGCTCAGGTTGCCCTGGTATGCCTTAGCCAACGCCAATGTGACAGTTTCAAGGCTTTTGCCTGAACCGACGCTTACATCTGTTGCCAACGTCAATAGGTCTTGGGCTTCGGTCACGTCTTTGGTTGCTCGTACCAGGTTCTGAAAACCTGTGCGCAATTCGGTGTCCGAGATACCCGCAGCCATTTGCATACTGCTGATTAGGTCCTCAACGCTGGCGATTTGTTTGTCGGTTGCCCCAGTGGTGTTACGTAGAGCTGTGGCAAGAACTGCCTGACTTTTCTGATCCTCGGCTGCAGCCTTTGACATGTTAAAGATCGCATAAGCAGCCGTAGTCGCTGCGCCAGCAATAGCGGTCAACCCTGCAGGGCTTGTCGCTTTCGCCATGATGAACTGAAACTTTTGTGCTCGAGTTTCAAGGGCTTTAAATTGCTTGATTGCGTCTTGTATGCCCTGCTTCTGAAACGTTGAGATAATCGGAATGTTGATAGCCACGGTTAGCCCCTGTTAATTGTTTTCATTGCCAGGATACGTTGTGCTTCTAATTCGGCTCGTTTAACAATGGGCATACAGTTACGAGTTACTTCGTCTCGTGTTTCTTCAGCAGCTGGCCACATAACACGGGAAGCCACACGCCACCGGTCGTTTAGGTTTTTGACCATAAGGTCACCCCGCACACTGCTAGGTTCGTTTCGTCGTCCTGCCATGTCAAACACTGAAAGCCCGCGTTGCGTAGCCTGGACCACAACAGTACCGACGGACTCGTACACCAGGCCTTTTTCCAAATTGCGTCGGCGGGCACGACGAGTGTTAAGACGTAGTTTTATACGTCGTTCTTCTTTGCCGTCCCACAAAGGTCGGTCGTTCCAATTACGTTCCCACCCTGACAATGGAGGCACAGTCGGTACGTTCGCTTTAGCTGCTTCTACAGTTGGTGCTACGGCTTCTTTAAAGTCACGCGTAAACGACTTGCGTAACGTCTGGTCAAACCTGCCCAAAACTTTCAGCGTTTCTTTAAGCCCCTCAACCTTGGGTGGGGTCATGTTCGCTACAGCTCTAGGCACGGTTGCGCTCCTCGAGCACGCGAACAACCGTCATTAACTCGGGGTGCTCAAATTCCACGTTTGGAGGCCAGTACCCGGTAGCCACGACAACCTGCGCTAGGAGGTAGCCGACGCTGCCGGGTCGGTAGGGTTTCGGTCGTCTGCCTCGACGATCTCTGGCATGTTTTCTAACTGGTCAATGAACTGGTCCAGGGTTGCTGGTACGACTATGCCAGCCTGGCGTGTCGCTTCATACGCAAAGTAGGCAAGGTCCTCTGCGCCTATGCCGTCACCGATTTGTGAGATTTTGCGCTTGTATAAGCGTTCCCATTTGACAAGTGTTGCCAGGTTCGTTTGTACCTGGCGTGAGTCGCCGTCAATGGTGCGGTAAGCAAGGGTCAGTCTCAAGGGTTTGTCCTTTCGTCGGGCAAGGCTCCGCCCATGCGGGCTTGCTTTGTTTTACTCTCAGCCTGAGGCTGAGAAATCACGTGGTTGCTTTAGCGAGGGTGCCACCACGGAATGTCAGCGTGACTGTGCTGAGCTCTCCGAGGCTGGCTGCAATCGGTGTGTGGGTTTCGAGGTATGCGCCTGTGAGCGTGTAGGACGGGTTAGTTGACGACACTGCACTGCTGCTTGGCTTGAGCACAAGGTTCGTGGTAGTGCCGACAAGGGCATAGATTGAGGCTTCAGTCTCACTGGCTGCATACGACTGGTACAAGGTGACGGTCACTTCATTGTTCTGCAGACCGCTGGTGTACTTACGGGCCGTGTCACCAAACGCGGTGGACTCAAGGGCCTCAGCCGTGTAGGTCAATGTGGCGCTGGTGCACTGATCCGACAGATCGACGCTGTTGATTGTGACCGCTGGGTTAGAAAGGTAAGTGCTGGTAGGCATTGTCAGTCCTCGGATTTCTTTTTCTTGGTTTCCTCAACGACGAAACCGCCGTCAATAAGTGCCGGGACGTTTACACCCTCAGCCTCAGCGGCTTCAGCGTCAAACACGTCACCGATTTTGCCGAGTCTCTCGGACGCAATCTTGTATGCCATGTTGTCGCCTCCTTATGCTGTTTGAGCTTGTAGGGAAATAGTTACAGTGTACGACGGGTATTCTACCCCACCGATCAACGTGTTAGTGGGACGACCATCAGTCACGGCTACTTGCTTTGCCAACAACTTGGCTGCGATCTCAAGTGCCGGGCGTAGCGCGTCAAGGTTGCTGGGCCCCATTGTCAGGATTATGCAACTAAATGTCACTTTGGCAATGTTGTAGTTCCAGGCTTCAAAACTGGGTGCGTCAAGAAATACGCAGGGTGGTTGCAGGTTGCGTGGATCGGTTACCACCTTTAGCCCCGAGATCGTGGCAAGGGTGGCTGCGAGGTCGTCTATGGCCTCGTTAAACAGGTCTGTGTACGCCATTAGGCTGCCGCTGGTCTAGGAATACCCAACAACTGTTTCATGATCGCTGACAGCCCTGTAGGGGTTGCTGTGCCCATTTCGGTAAATGACGCAAACTCGTTGACGCTTGAACGTTGACGGTACAGGGCCCCGCCGTACATGATCGTGCCCAGGCTAACGTCGCCCGACGGGCTGGTCGTGAGACTGTCCACGTACCCGGCTTCTTCGCGTCGGCGGTAACAGAACGCGTTTGCTGCAGCTGCGCACTGCACTAAAAACGCTGCGTCAGCGACCGAGACGCTGGTAAACCCCAGCCAGTCTTCGATCTGTTGGTCGGTTATCCAAGTGCACGTTGGGCTGGTTGTGATCGTGCCAACTGGGACGACTGCGGAACGGTTGATGTCGTCGCCTGCGTCATAGAACAGCACCTGGTTGAGGATCGGCACGTCATAGTCGTAAAGGAGGGTGCCCTCGCTGTCAATGCCGACGTACAGGTATTGGGGTAATGCTCGTACGGTCTGTGAACCGTTGAGGGTTGAGTTACACCCGCTAAGGGTGAACGTTTGCCCTAACTCGAGCTCGAGGTCCCTAAGCGTTTCAACGACTGCATAGTTGTCTATGCGGTATTGAAACGTGACGCTGGTTGATGTTGTAGCCATGAGCCGTTGCCCGGCTTTCCGACTAGGCCTGGGTGATCTTGCGGATCATTCCTGAGATCGCTGCGAAGGTGCTTGCATAGAGGTGGAAACTCATGGTTCTGCCGAGCACAGCGGGAAGCTCGACGGACATGAGGCCCCGGATGGATTCGTAGTACTCGTATGCGTCGCCTGCGCCTTGACCGACTCGGGTGATGATCATGGTCTTGGCTGCGAAGTTGGAATCGACTACAAGCTCAAGGCCGAGCGGGTTGCCATTCCAAGAAGCTGCGTTCTGTGATCCGAGCGCGTTCTGACCGTTAAGGCCGTTAGCAATGAATGGGAACACTGGGCGGCCTGTGGTGTCTGCGAGCTGGCCGAGTTGTGCCCACACATCAACGCTTACGAACATGTGTGTCGGCATCCAGTTGCGGCCGCTTGAAATGTCGTTTGCTGCGTCATAGACAGACTTGAGAAGGTCGGCGAGGGTTCCATCCCATACGCCTGAGCTTGTCGCTGCGGTGAGCAGGTTGTCGGCTGCAAGGTTGTCGGACGCGATCATTGCTTCGCCCATTAAGTCACTGAGGATGAGCTGCATCGCTGCAGGATTAGTGAAGTCGATGTCCTGCTGTGACAGCGTTACCTGTCCCGCGAGGGTGGTCTTGCTTATCGTGTTCGCAGTGATCGTCATTGTTTGTGCGGTTACTGCACTGAGCTCAGTTGATTGAGTGCCTACTGAGGTATGTTGCCCGATAGTTGGCCTCACGAAGGTTTTGGTCGCGCCGCCATCCGGGTAAGCGCGAGCGCCTACAGCATTGACGACAGGGCGCAAAAAATTGAGATCCTGCACCAATGGGCCCAACACTGGGACATTCAACAGACCGCCGGTATCAGTCGTAAGCACATCGCCAGCGGCCGCCTCGAAAGCTGTGCGCTGACTCTTTTGGTATTCGGCGACTGCTGCGTTCATGTTCTTGAAAGTGTCGCCACCGATGTGATACGCGGCCATGTATTCGCCTGCTGATGGGAGCTTGAACTCGCGCTTTGGTTGTGCGAACACGGTAGGAACGATCTGTTCCGGGCCTGCTGCCTCGACTGCAATTTCTTCTGACACTGGTTCCTCCTCGACGGATTCTGTTAGATCAAGTTCTGCGTCGGGAGCTGTTTCGGGCTCGCCTTGCGACGCAGCCACCTGGGTAATGGTAGCACCACTGAACGCTGGAATTGGTACAAGGCTTAATTCGGACCATTCAGCGGATTTGATTACTAGCACGCCGTTGTCGTCACGGTAGAAGTCTTTGGCATTTACGCCAACACTTACAGAGTCAAGCACGCCTGCAGCTGCCAGGGTTAGGGCTTCGTCGCCTGCCTGGGTCTCGACGACGGTTGCGGTGAACAACATGCCGTCAGGGGTTTCGGTACGGCCCGTGACCAAACCGACTGGCTGTGTTGAGTCGTGGTACATAAACAGTTTTGGGGCTTTGCCGTCAGTGGGCAGGGAACCAGCCAAAAACATGATCTCGGTACCGTCGGATACTACGGCTGGCGTGTTGTACGGTACGGCGATACCTGTGATTGTTCGGCGTGGTTTGTCACCAGTTGCAGCCTCAAGTTCAACTGCGAAACCTTGTGCAAGTTTTAGTTCCATTAGGCGTTTTCCTCCTGGGTGTTTTCTTCCATTGACTGGTCAGCCACTTGCTGTTGCTGGGTGCCTGAGTCTTGTATGTATTCGTCTTCGATCATGCCAGCCAGGTATTTCTCAATCTCAAAACGTACGTAGGTGCCACGTGGCAGAACGTTGTTCATTGACAAGGTTTGGCTAACACATTCCATGTACAGACGTGCACCGAAAATGTATAGGTCTTCGCGTGCTGATCGCGCGTTTTGGTACGAGTAGGACCCAATGTTGACACCTGCCAGGTATGGCGGAATGTTGCCCAAACGGCACATTTCTAGGGCCTGATAGTTGGCTGACTCGATCATGAGCATGTTGTCGGGCAGGGCTTTTGTTTCGGTGTACTCAAGGTATTCGTTGAGGGCTGCGGTTTGGTTTTCGCGTCGAGCTGCGTTGAACGCTGCCGATAGGTCGGCTAGTTCTTGCGCGGACAACGGTTCCCCGCCTGTTTGCTTCAATACGCCACTAGGCATGGACGACTCGGCGTTCCGGTAACGGCTTGCTTCAAGCTTGAGTGCCGTTTGTACAGCGTTGGTGGACTGGTACACAATGCCCTGCACCGGGCTAATAAATTGCACCAGGTCTTTGGGGTCAATCATGCCACCCTGGAAATAAACCTCGTTGCTGGGCGCAAACCATACTGGGCCTGCCTGATCCAATGTTTGGATCATTGACGCTGGAAGCCTGGTGAAACTTGCGGGGAAACCGTCTTGGGTGCGTGACGTAATAAACCAAAAAGCGCGACCGTAAAAGAACAGGTCGTCCAGGGTCCACGCCATAAGTGTCGAGTATGTGATCGCCGGGTCGGGTTGACGCAGCCAGGAACGTGGAGCAAGTTTTTCTTCTTCCATTTCGGTTTGTTGCTCGTCCCACATTTCTTTGTACATGCACAGTGGAGTGCTCGCAATAACGCTCGCCATGAGATCACGGCCACGCGCCAGCGTTGGTACTGACATTGCAGCGTTGCGTGCGTCACCCTCGTAGTAGGACCAGTATTCGCCAACCATCATGGGACCTTGGGCGTTTCGATAATACCCTGAGCCTGCCGCAGCTGCTTTTGCTGGTGCTGGTGCGTCGGCTGCTAATTGTGCTTTGGTTTCGCGTTTTGTGAAAATGCCCATAAGTCCTCGGTGAGCCTGGGCTCCCGACGAACCCAGACTCTCGGGTATTCTACCCCCGACCTACGACCAGTAAAGGTCTTTGGTTTCTTACAGGTTTTGACACCATTGCTGCAGCCCACACTAAACAGCGTGTCAACTCGATCGGGCCTGGTGACTTTTGTGAGCTCAATACAGCACCTTGCACAGTCTTGACCAGCACTGCACGGTTCACGTGTTCAGCAAGTATCTGTTCGCCGTGGTGCTGGACTCGTTCCTCAAGAATCATTGTTCGCACCAGGCTGGTGAACTTAAGCAGTTCGGCGTAGCCAACAACGGTAAATCGTTTGTTTGTGAATGGCGGTAAATGAATCTCGAGCGACGGTGTAACCGCCAGGGTGACTGCGTGATCTGTCATGACTCGTTCAACTTCTGTCCAGGCTGCGGTTTCGGTGTCGGTAATGAACTCGACTTTTACGTGTACCCGGGTGCCGTCAAATGCGCACCGCACTCCCACAAACCGTGAGTCGTCAATGCTTGTCTCAATCGCCAACACTCCGCCTGCTGGCATTGGATCGGCGGTTTCTAGTCCTGCCCACACGCCAGGCTCCAACCAGGACCCTGCAGCACTAACCCACTGGTTGAGGTGGGCTCGCATAAATTGCACCTTGTCGGGTGCGTTATGCGCCGACTGCAAAGCCTCCAATGTGATCGTTTTACCCAGGGCAGGGTTGGCTAACGGCCACAGCTCCGCCACACCAGGGTCCATACCAGGCGGAACCGACCACTCAGCCATGTACAAGTCACTCGGCGTGCCACGGTCAATGATCTGCAAACCTTGTTCACGTAACTGTTGAAACACCCTCGAAGACTCGTCGCCAGCCGTGGAGAACAGCAACATGAGCGGGTTAGGCACAGCAATTTGTGACGGCCTCAACGCACCAAACACTGCAGCCTCCGAAAGTGCCCACAACTCGTCACCAAAGATAAAGTCCCATGTTCCGCCGTGTTTCTTACCTGTTGAGGCTGACACTTTCCACACGGAACCGTCCGGGGCATTCACCTGGTTACGGCCATACGCTCGAGTGATCTTGCACCCAAACCGCTCCTCGAGAATGTCAGCCAACGCATGAAACGACTCGACCGCCAAACCAAGGTCGTGTGCAGTCGAAAGAATGTTCACAGGTTTGCCAATGATCTGTGGATACACGGTTAACAGCCAACCGATAGCAGCTTCAAGCAAAGTGGTTTTGCCGTTCTGACGAGCAACCGACACAAGCCCAGTACGGTGCACAAACCTGCCGGCAACATGAGTAAAACAATTCTCAAGCACTAACTGTTGCCACGGCATCAACTCAACCTGCAGCTGCGCCTCAGCCCAAGCCACAATCTCAGGGCCATAACTGTTGCCACCCGGCACAGGCGTACGCAACCTGGGCAAACCCGACTCGATCAGGCTCGAAGCCGCTGCTTCAGGCTGGTTCCCGCCAGTTCCCGCCAAACCCTTTGAGATAGACAAAAAGG